>JACYYJ010097594.1_pt2 | contig 12213 bp, 10 predicted proteins | sample 8236861 | NCBI WGS metagenome assembly JACYYJ01 (sample SAMN14103086, study PRJNA606662) | landfill metagenome | isolation source: landfill solid waste | place: India:New Delhi, Okhla landfill site | collected 2017-11-05
GCGGCCAGGATGTCACGTCCCCTCGGCACACGACCGGCCGGCCCGTCGGAGGGGTCGACGGGCCGGCCGGGGTCGGGGTGACGGCGCGAGCGCGCCGTCGGGGGTGGGTCAGGTCAGCCGAAGGTCACCTCCAGCGAGCCGTCCGCCGCGAAGGACCAGTCGAGAGCGCCGTCGTACGCGCTGCAGTCGCCGGTGCCGTTCCAGGCGTTGGTGCCGTCGTCCGAGCCGGACAGCTTGTCGTTCGAGCCGCCGCCGCACGAGACGTTCCCGCTGAACTTGTGGGAGCCCTCGTCGAACGCGAAGTTGCGCTCGGCGCTGCCGATGCCCACGTTGTCCGTGACGGTGATCGAGCCCGGGTTGCTGTTGTAGGTGAACCCGTGGTGCCCGTTGTCGTACGCGATCGAGTCGCGGATCACGTGGTCGACGGGGATGTCGGAACCGCCCAGCTTGAAGCCGTTGCGGTCGCCGCTGCCGGCCTGCGAGCCGTCGGAGAGCGTCCCGTTCTCGTACGAGAGCGAGTGCTCGATCGTCACGACGCCGATGGGGCCCGTGTCGGTCTTGGCGTACAGGTCCCAGCCGTCGTCGATGTTGTTGTGCGCCACGCAGTCGCGGAACACGTTGCCCTCTCCGACCGTCAGCTTGGCCGCGAAGCCGTCCGCGTCCTCGCCGTCGGAGTCGACGTTGTCGTAGGACTCCGAGGAGAGCACCAGGTTGTCCGACGGCCACTCCGCCTTCGGCGCGCCCGCGACCAGGCGGGCGATCTGCAGGCCCGTGTCGGCGTTCCCGCGGGTGACGACGCGCTCGATCACGTTGTCGTCGCCGCCGAGCAGGATCCCGTTGTCGCCGGCGTTCTGGACGGTGATCCCGTACACGTGCCAGAAGTTGCCGCCGATGGCGAGGCCCCGGTTGGCGGAGTCCTCCGCCTGCGCGGAGAAGTCGAGCACCGGCTTCTCGCCCGGGTACGCCGACAGCAGCGTGCGCTCCGCCGACGTCCCGTCGTTGCCGGGCTCGATCGTGATCGTGTCGGCCAGGTCGTACTGGCCGCCACGCAGGTAGATCGCGCCGCCCGGCTCGACGGCGGCGATCGCCGCGGCGACCGTCGTCGGGTCGGCCTCGGTGCCGGCCGCGCCGGCCGAGCCGTCGGGGGCCGCGTAGATGACGTCACCGCTCGGGGTCGGCGGGTCCGTCGGCTCCGGGTCGGTGGGGTCGGTCGGCGGGTCGGTGGGGTCCACCGGCGGGTCCGTCGGGTCCGTCGAGCCCTGGCCGGCGTACGTCTCGAGCTCGGCCACCTTCGGCGTGCCGGAGGCGCTGGTGATCTCGAGGTCCAGCTTGCTCAGCGTCGTCGAGGGCAGGTTGACGACGCCCGCGCGGCTGCCGGTCGCGAGCACGGCGCCGGTGTCGTGGTTGACGACGCGGAACCCGGTGATCGTGCCCTCCGAGCCCGCCGCCTCGACGACGTTCACCTGCGACACGGCCTGCGGCGTCGCCCACTTCACGGACACGCGGCCCGTGGTGCCCGACGGCGACCAGAACGTGCTCAGGTTGCCGTCGATCACGTTGCCGAAGCTGGTGCCCGACGCCTTGGACGAGCCGTCCGCGCCGGCGCCGACGCTGAGGTTGGTGCCGCTCGGCGGATCCGTGGGATCGGTCGGCGGGTCAGTCGGGTCGGTCGGCGGGTCCGTGGGCTCGTCGGTCGGCGGGTCGGTCGGGTCCGGGGTGGGCTCCGGCTCCTGCGGGGTGCACGAGCCGTCGGACACCTGGTTGCCCTTGCCCGCACCCGCGGTCTCGGCGAGCAGCGCCGGAACGCAGGTGGCGTCGTCCATCGTGTACGAGTAGGGCACGCTGATGCTGGTCGTGGACTCGGGGTCCGGCCCGGCCGGCGTGTTCTCGGAGCCGGGCTCCGACCAGGTCACGTTGTCGAAGATGTTCCCGGAGACCTCCCAGTCGCCGGTCGTGTCGGTGTAGAACGTGCCGAGGACGTCCTTCGAGTCCTCGAAGTAGTTGTTCTCGACCTTCGCCTCGGCGCCGGCACGCGAGTTGATGCCCGACTTGGTGAGACCCACGTAGTGGTTGTTGTAGATGTGCGCGGTCGTCGCACGCAGCAGGGGGGTGCGTGAGTCGATGTTCCGGTAGACGTTGTGGTGGAACGTCACCGGGCCGTTGCCGGTCTCCGACTCGCTGGAGCCGATGAGCCCGCCGCGGCCGGAGTTGCTGAGCGTGCTGTACGAGAGCGTGACGTACTTCGTCCCGGCCTTCATGTCGAAGAGCCCGTCGAAGCCCTCGTCCTCCCCGCCGGACGCCTCGAGCGTCAGGTGGTCGGCCCACACGTTGCTGACGTCGGACTCCATGCCGATGGCGTCGCCACCGTTGGACGTCGGCGAGCCGGACTTCTTGACGTTCTTCACGTGCAGGTTCTGCAGCACGATGTTGCTCGAGCTGCGGATGTGGATGCCGATCTGGTCGAAGACGGCCTTGTCGTCGACACCCACGAGCGTGATGTTGCTGACCTCCTTCAGCTCGATGACACCGTCGGCGGTGTTGCAGCTGTCTCCGGAGACCTTGCTCGTGTTGCCGTGGTTGATCGTGCCGGCCACCTCGATGGTGATCGGCGTGTCGCTGCTGGCGCGACCGCACAGGGCCTCGTGGATCTGCGTGCCCGTCGTGGCGCGGACCACCTCGCCGCCCGCTCCGCCCGTCGTGCCACCGTTCTCGGCGGCGAACCCGGACGCGGCGCCCGTCGCGGCCTGGGCGCTCGTCAGGGTCATCGCGGTGACCCCGATCGCGGCCACCAGTGACGTCGTCACCCCCGCCGCGAGGAGTCGTCGTTTCGCGTGCCGTCTCATCGTTGCTGCCTCACCTTCGTCGTCGAACGCGGGACTTGCAGCCGGTGCCGGGGTCGAGCCGCTCGGCGGTACGACGACTGTCCGAACCCGCATTGGTCACGAACAGATCACAGCAACCGGTTTCCTGACCGTAGGGGACCGGTTTCCCGGAGCGCAACCCCCAATTTCACCCGGTCCGCGGATCGGGCGTCGTCGGCGAGACGGCCCGGCGTCAGGCGGAGGGCCCCGCGGCGCGACGCGCCCAGCCCGCCAGGAGGTCGGCCACCTGCACGCGCGGGTCGCGCCGGGAGTCCACCTGCCGCACCCCGAGCAGGGGCGGCGGGGCGGGCGCGACCGCAGCGGCGAGGGCCGCGGCGAGCACCCCCGTCCGCTGCGGCGTGAGCGCGCTCTGCTCGTCGTGCACGACGGCGACCGAGCGCCGGCCGTCGCTCCACCGCAGCACCGTCTCGGCGAGCGCGGGCACCAGCGGCTCGAGCGGCGGCGGCACGGCCGGGTCGCCGTCGAGCAGCCGGTCCGGGACCGCCACGACGTCCCGCCGGGTCAGGCCGGCCAGCTCCGGGACGCCGTCGGCCGCCGCGCCCGGGGCGAGGGAGAGGAACCAGTCGACCGCGTCGTCGTCGGGCCGACGCCGGTGCTTGAGGTGGGTCATCGCGACGAACGCCGCGAGGACGTCGGTCCGCTCGCGCAGGACGGCGACCGCACGGCCGTGGTCGCGGCCGAGGCGCGTCCCGTCGAGGTACGACGGCTCACCGGTGAGCAGGTCGAGCACCCGGCCCGCGACGTGGTCGCGCTTGTCGACCACGTGCACGGTCGAACGACCCGCCAGCTCCGCCAGGAACCACCTGACCGCCTCGGGCTGCCCCGGCCGCAGCAGCAGGTGGGCCTTGTGCTCCGCCGTCCGGCGATGGTTGAACCGCGACCGCAGGGTCCCGAGCACGGCGGCCGCCTCCGCCACCGTGAGATCCACCGCCGCGTGCGCGATCACCGGCGACGCCGGGTCCAGCAGGTTCGTCCCGGAGAAGCCCGACTCGTCGCACGCGACCTCCACCGTGGCGGTCGCGCCTGCGTGCTCGGTCATGGGGTCATCCTCCCCGGGACCGCCGCCCTCGTTCCCGAGGAGGACGCGCGACCGGCGCCGATCTCCACCCGTGGCAGGTGCAGCCTGGCGGTGCCCGATCCCTAGCGTCGAGGGCATCGACAGGCCGCGGCGGGCGGCGGCACGACGAGCGCAGGAGGACGCATGATCGAGGTGGACGCGCTGGTGAAGCGCTACGGGGCGACGACGGCGGTGGACGGGCTGTCGTTCACCGCACGACCGGGCACCGTGACCGGGTTCCTCGGGCCCAACGGCGCCGGGAAGTCGACGACCATGCGGATGATCGTGGGGCTCGAGCGCCCGACGTCGGGCACCGCGACCGTCGACGGCCGGCGGTACGCCGACCTCCGGGCGCCGCTGCGCTCCGTGGGCATCATGCTCGACGCCCGCTCCGTGCACCCCGGCCGCACCGCGTTCCGCCACCTGCTGGCGCAGGCCCGCACCCACGGCATCCCACGCTCCCGCGTGGACGAGGTGATCGCGACGACCGGCCTGGGGTCGGTCGCGGGCCGCCGGGCGGGGACGTTCTCGCTCGGCATGGGCCAGCGGCTCGGCATCGCGGGGGCGCTGCTCGGCGACCCCGGCACGCTCGTCCTCGACGAGCCCGTCAACGGGCTCGACCCCGACGGGGTGCTGTGGGTGCGGAGGCTGGTCCGCGACCTCGCAGCCGAGGGGCGCACGGTCCTCCTCTCCTCGCACCTCATGCACGAGCTCGCGCTGTGCGCCGACCGGGTCGTGATCATCGGCCGGGGCCGGCTCCTCGCCGACGCGCCCGTGCAGGAGCTCGTGGACGGCGCCGGGGGCGACTCGCTCGAGGACGCCTACCTGCAGCTCACTGCCGGTTCCGTGCAGTACCGGGGCGGTGACGCGGCATGAGGCTCTCGGGCGTCGTCGCCGCGGAGTGGACCAAGCTCACGAGCCTGCGCTCCCCGTTCTGGATCGCCGTCGCCACCGTGGTGGTGTCCGGGGCGCTCACGTCCGCGGCCGCGAGCGCCTCGTCCGTGGACCCGGGCTTCGACCCGCTCGACTCGCTCACGGCGGGGCTGCCCCTCGCCCAGGTCGGCCCGCTGGTCCTGGGCGTCCTGGTGGGGACGGGGGAGTTCAGCACGGGCGCGTTCCGCTCGACGTTCACGGCGGTGCCGCGGCGCCTGCCGGTCCTGGCCGGGCAGGCGCTCGCGACGGCCGCGTTCGCGCTCGTGGTCGGCGTTCTCACGGTCGTCGCCGCCGTCATCGGCATGCTGCCGGCCGCCCGGTCGCGGGGGATCGCCTTGGACCTCGCCGCGGACGGGACGCCTCAGGTGCTGGTCGGCACGGCGGTCTTCCTCGTCGGCCTGGCCCTGCTCGGCCTGGCGGTCGGGGCGCTCCTGCGCCGCGCGGTCCCGGCCCTGGTCACCGCGATCGCCCTCGTCCTGGTGCTGCCGATCGCGCTGATGCTCGCGGGGGACGCGTCGACCGACCCGATGGCGGCGGCGGGCAGCACGCCCGCACAGGACGCGGTGAACACCGTCACCACCTTCCTTCCCGGCGGCGCGGGGTCGCTGCTCGCCACGACGCCGCAGGCCGGGGGCATCGAGGGCGCGCCCGACCTCGGCCCCTGGGGAGGCGGGCTCGTGCTCGCTGCCTGGATCCTCGTCCCGCTCGCCGGCGCCGCGCTGCGCCTGCGCGCCCGTGACCTGGCATGAGGGGCGGCACGCCGGACCGCGCCGCCGCAGGGGTCTCGCTCGCCCGCGTCCTCGCGGCGGAGTGGACCAAGCTCGCCGGCCTGCGCTCCACCCTGTGGATCGCGCTGGGCACGGTCGCCTCCGCAGCAGGCCTCGCCGCCACGCTCGGCATGTTCGTGCGGCCGGGGGACGGCGGGTCGGGGCTCTCGCTCGTCGTCTCCGGCTCCCTGCTCGCCCAGCTCGGCGCCCTGGTGCTGGGCGTGCTCGTCGGCGCCGGCGAGTTCAGCAGCGGCACGGCCACGACGACGTTCACCGCCGTGCCGCGGCGGCTTCCGGTGCTCGCGGCCCAGGCCGTGGTCACGGCCGCCGTCGCCGTCGTCACCGCGACCCTCGCCGTCGCCGCGTCGCTCCTGGTCACGGCCGGCCCGCGGGCCGGCGCGGGGCTCGCCGTCGACCTCGCGGACGGCGAGGCCGCCCGCGTCCTGACCGGCTTCGTCCTCTACCTCACCGGGGTCGCGCTGCTGGGGCTCGGCCTGGGGGCGCTGCTGCGCCGACCGGCTGCCGCCCTCGTCACCGCCGTGCTGCTGCTCGTCGTCGTCGACCAGGTGCTCGCGACCAACCCCGGGCAGGTCACGGACACCGTGCGCACCTTCCTGCCGGGCGCAGGCGGTCGGCTGCTGCTCGACGACGCGGGGCTCGCGTCGCTCGACGCGGCGTCCCTCGGCCCGCACGTCGGGGCGGGCGCGGCGGGGCTCGTCCTCGCCCTGTGGGTCGTCGGCGCCCTCGCCGCGGCCGCGTACCGGCTGCGCCGTGGCGACGTCACCTGAGCGGGGGTCGGCCCTCGCGGCGCACGATGGGAGAGTGGGGGGCGTGACGACCTCGCGCACCGCCGGCGCCCTGACCACGGGGCAGGTGCAGCGGCGGGGTCCGGTGGGACGCCTGGTGGCCACCCACCCCCGCGGCGCGGACGCCGTCCTGGCCGTGGCCGTGCTGCTGGCCGGGCTCGCCACCGCGGCCATGGCCCTGCAGACCGTCGACGGGTCCACCGCCCTGGGGCTGTACCCGCCGGGCGCGGCGGTCACGTGGACCGTCCCGACGGCGTGGCTCGTCGGGGCCGTCCTCGGGTCCGGGCTGCTCACCGTCCGCCGACGGTGGCCCCTCGGCACCGCGGCGGCGCTCACGGGCCTGGCCGTCGTCTCGCTCGGCACGGCGGGCGTCCTCGGCGTCCTCGGGGTGTGCCTCGCCTGCGCGATCTACACGGTCGCGGCCACCCGTCCGGCGCGCACCGCGTGGCTGGTGTCCGGCGCGGCGGTCGTGGTGGTCGTGGCCGCGCTGTGGTGGTGGCAGCAGATCGGCCTCGCGGAGATCCTTTTGTGGTCCCCGCAGCCGTACGAGGGGTCCGACCCGCCCCGGCAGCTGGAGGCGCCGCCCTTCTCCTCCGGCCGCCGGGCGATCTCGGCGACGCTCCTGCTCGGCCTCGTCGCACTGGGCCTCGCGACCGGGTCCACGGCGCGCGCCCGCCGGCTGTACGCCCAGGAGCTCGTCGGACGCTACGAGGCCATGGCCCGGGACCGGGACCAGAGCGCGGCGCTCGCCCGCGCCGCCGAGCGGGCCCGCATCGCGCGCGAGATGCACGACGTCGTCGCGCACAGCGTCTCGGTGATGGTCGCGCTGTCCGACGGGGCGGGCGCCGCGCTCGACCGCGCCCCGGAGCGCTCCCGCGAGGCCCTCCGCGAGCTGTCCCGGACCGGTCGGGAGTCGCTGGCGGACCTGCAGCGGGTGCTGGGCGTCCTCGACCCGGGCCCGGACGACGACGGGACGATGACCGTGGCCGACGAGCGCCAGGAGCCCGCGGTGTCCGACCTGGCCGTCGTCGTCGAGCGCTTCCGTGCTGCGGGCGTCCCCGTCACGGCGACGGGCCTGGATGTGGCGGTGCCGCTCGACACCTCGCTCCGGCTGGCCGTGGCACGCATCGTGACGGAGGCGCTGACGAACGTGCTCCGGCACGCGCCCGGCACCCCGTCGGTGCGGGTCGACGTGCGGCGCACCACCTCGGCCGTCGAGGTGGAGGTCCTGGACGACGGCGGCACCCGCCCGGGCACCGGCGGCGGCACCGGCCGCGGGATCCTCGGCATGCGCGAGCGCGCGTCGACCCTCGGCGGCCGCATCGACGCGGGGCCCCGCCCCGAGGGCGGGTGGCGCGTGCGGGTCGTCCTGCCGTGGCCGGACGTCACCGCCGACCGGGCGGACGGGGTCGACAGGGCCGACGACGAAGGAGACCGCGCGTGACGACCGTGCTGCTGGTGGACGACCAGGCGCTGCTGCGCATGGGGTTCCGCCTCGTGATCGAGTCCGAGCCGGACCTCGAGGTGGTCGGCGAGGCGGCGGACGGGGCGGTCGCCGTCGAGCAGGTGGCGTCGCTCCACCCCGACGTCGTCCTCATGGACATCCGCATGCCCGGCACGGACGGCATCGAGGCCACGCGGAGGGTGGTCGCCGAGCATCCGTCGTCGCGCGTGCTCGTGCTGACCACGTTCGACGTCGACGAGTACGCGTTCGCGGCGCTCCGGGCGGGGGCCAGCGGGTTCCTGCTGAAGAACGCGCGGCCGGACGAGCTGGTCGACGCGATCCGCACCGTGGCCGCGGGGAACTCGGTGGTCGAGCCGCGCGTCGTGCGCCGGATGCTCGACCTGTTCGCCCCGCACCTGCCGGCCGACGCCGGCGCCGCCCGACCCGGCGACGACCTCGACCCCCGCCTCCGCGCCCTCACCCCGCGCGAGCTGGACGTGCTGCGCTGCGCCGCCGAGGGCCTGTCCAACGGCGAGATCGCCGAGCGCCTCGTGCTCGGCGCGACGACGGTGAAGACCCACGTGGGCAACGTCCTGGCCAAGCTCGGCGTGCGGGACCGCGTGCAGGCCGTGATCGTCGCCTACGAGTGCGGCCTCGTCGGGCCCGGCGCGGCCGGCCGCGGCCCGGACCCCCGCCCTGACCACGGACGCTGACCCACCCCTGTCACGAGCCCGCCGGCCGTCTCGTCGTACCCGCGACCGATCAGATAGCTCACACAGCAACAGGAGGATCATGAGCATCGCCCTCTGGATCGTCGCGGGCCTCTTCGCCTTCGGCTTCGTCGCCGGCGGAGTCGTCAAGCAGGTCTGGTCCTACGAGAGGTACGCCGCCAGGTTGGGCTGGCCCGAGGACTTCACGCCCGGCAAGGTGAAGTTCATGGGCGTCGTCGAGCTGCTCGGCGGGCTCGGGCTGGTCCTCCCGGGCCTGTTCGGGATCGCCACGGTGCTCGTGCCGGTCGCCGCCTCGGCGATGGCCCTCTACATGGCCGGCGCGGTGACCGAGCGGGTACGCCGCGACGAGTACAAGGACCTCGTCGGCGATCTCGTCTTCCTCGGCGCGATGCTCTTCGTCGCCTGGGGACGCTTCGGGCCGGAGTCGTTCGGGTGACCTCTGCGTCCTCCGCACCCCGGCCCCGCGTCTCTAGGTCGAGCGCGCGTAGCGCGCGGCCAGACGGCGGAGGTGTGCGACGAGCTCCGGCGGACCGGTGACGTCGAAGTCCGCGTCGAGCAGCCCCAGGTACACGCCGAGCGTCTCCACGGTGTCGGCCCCGGTGTCCAGCACGCACGTGTGCTCGTCGACGCGTTCGACGATGCCCACGGCCGGGCTGATCCGCATCCCCACGACCTCGGCGGGGGCGTGCACGGTGACGCGCGCCCGGTATCGCCAGGCCGCGGCGGAGACCCGGCTCGACACGTACGCCGCGACATCGTCGGGCAGCTCGCGCGGGGCGAACCGGGGGCCGGTCGGGATGCGCGGCCGGATCCGGTCGACGCGGAAGGTCCGCCAGTCGTCCCGGTCCAGGTCCCACGCGAAGAGGTACCAGCGGCGGCCCCAGCTCACCAGCCGGTACGGCTCGACGGCGCGCACGGTGGCCGCTCCGGAGTGGTCCGCATAGTCGAACCGGAGCCGCTCGCGGTCGCGGCAGACGGCGGCGAGCGTCGTCAGGACCTCCGTGTCGACGGTGGGTCCCGTGTCGTCGCGGGGCACGGGCACCGTATAGGCCTGCAGGGCGCCGACCCGGCGGCGCAGCCGGGAGGGCAGCACCTGCTCCAACTTGGCCAGCGCCCGGAGCGACGCCTCCTCGATCCCCGCGATGGCGCCGCCCGTGGCGGTGCGGAGCCCGACGGTGACCGCGACCGCCTCGTCGTCGTCGAGCAGCAGCGGCGGCAGGTCCGCGCCGGCGCCGAGGCGGTAGCCGCCCACGTTCCCGCGCGTGGCCACGACCGGATAGCCGAGGTCGCGCAGGCGTTGGACGTCGGTTCGCACGGTCCGCCCGCTCACCCCGAGCCGGGGCCAGCTCAGGCCCGGCCCAGTCGCGCGGGAGCTGGAGGAGCGAGAGCAGGCGCAGCAGCCGTGCCGAGGTCTCCAACATGGCCCAAGATCCCCACGCCATGAGGAAGCAAGTCTTCCTGATGGGCCGCCAGAGTGGGATCCATGGACATTACCGAGTACCGCATCGACATCCCCCAGGCCGCCCTCGATGACCTCGACCAGCGCCTCTCGCGCGTGCGTTGGACCCACGAGCTTCCCGACGGCGGAAGCGACTACGGCGTGTCGCTCGAGTACCTGCAGGGTCTGGTCCGGCGCTGGCGCGAGGAGTACGACTGGCGCGCCTGGGAGGCGCGGCTCAACCAGTACCCGCAGTTCACGACGACCATCGACGGGCAGAACGTGCACTTCCTGCACGTGCGCTCCCCCGAGCCGGACGCGACTCCCCTGCTGCTGACGCACGGCTGGCCGACGACGGTCGTCGAGTACCTGGACGTGATCGACCGCCTGAGCGACCCGCGAGGCCACGGCGGCGACCCGGCCGACGCGTTCCACCTGGTGATCCCGTCGGTGCCCGGCTTCGGCTTCTCGGGCCACACCACCGACCGGGGCTGGAACCGGTACCGGATCGCCAAGGCGTGGGCCGAGCTGATGCAGCGCCTCGGGTACGAGCAGTACGGCGCGCACGGCAACGACGGCGGCTCCCTCATCTCGCCCGAGGTCGGGCGCTGCGACCCCGACCACGTCCTCGGGGTGCACGTGACCCAGGTCTTGTGTTCCCCTCCGGCGATCCCGCCGAGCTGGAGAACCTGTCACCGGAGGACCGGAAGAACGTCGAGTTCCTGGCGTGGTGGCTGGAGAACGGCGGCGCCTACGACAAGCTGCAGTCGACCGCCCCGCAGACGCTCTCGCACGCGCTCGCGGACTCGCCGGTGGGACAGCTCGGCTGGAACGCGCAGCTGCTCGGCCCGAACCTCGACCCCGACTACGTGCTCACGAACACGATGATCTACTGGCTCACCAACACGGCGGCGTCGTCCGCGCGTCTCTACTACGAGGACTTCCACGCCACGGACAAGCCGACCGAGCCGACCACCGTGCCGCTGGGGCTGGCCAACTTCGCCTGGGACTTCCACTCGATCCGCGCGTTCGCCGAGCGGGACCACAAGAACATCGTGTCGTGGAACGTCTACGACACCGGTTCCCACTTCGCGGCGCACGACGCGCCCGACCTGCTGGCCGACGACATCCGCGAGTTCTTCCGCAGGCTCCGCTGACAGCGTCGGGTCGGCCGCCGACCTCGGAAACGACGAAAGTCCCGGCCGAGTTGAACTCGACCGGGACTTCCCGTCATGTGGGCCCCCGACTCAGCGGGAACCCCCTCACGTGCGCGAGGGGGGAGTTGAACCCCCACGCCCTCTCGGGCACACGGACCTGAACCGTGCGCGTCTGCCTATTCCGCCACTCGCGCGTGCCGCAGAAGATTAGCACGGCGCGGGGGGTGCTCCCCAATCGCCTGCCGAGGGCGCTGCGCGTCGGAGAACGGCCCGGTCTCGCCGCAGGTGGCGAGCGTGGCGGCCGTCACCCGACCGTGACCTGCCGGTTCCGCTTCTGCGCCGAGCGTTCGCAGGAAATCCACACCGCGCGGAGGAGTGGTGCTGCAGCGCTGCCTACGATCTAGATAGTCTGCCCGCGGACGTGTCGGGCCAATGGGAGGAGGTGGCATGGGCGCCCTGGATCGCTTCGAGAAGAGCGTGGAGCGCGTGATGAACAACGCGTTCGCGAAGGTGGGTCGCAACAGCGAGATCAAGCCGGTCGAGCTGGCGAGCCGCCTGCGGCGCGAGATCGACGACCGCGCCGCCGTCGTCGGGCGCGACCGCACGGTCGTGCCGAACGAGTTCACGATCGAGCTGTCGTCGGCCGACTTCTCGCAGATCGACGCCTGGGGCGCGGAGACGATGGCCGACGAGCTGGCCACGAACCTCACCGAGTACGCCGCCTCGCAGCACTACGCCTTCGTGGGCCCGGTCAGCGTGTCGTTCGAGGAGCACGAGGACCTGCCGGGCGGCCGTTTCCAGCTCCGCTCCGCGACCGTGCGCGGCAACGTCGCGCCCGCCACCTCGGCGGCGCCGTCCACGCGTCACCCTCTCATCGACATCGACGGCCAGCGCTACCTGCTCACCGGCCCCGTCACGGTCATCGGTCGCGACGCGGAGGCCGACATCGTCGTCGACGACCCGGGCGTCTCGCGCCGCCACCTGGAGATCCGCGTGAC
>JACYYJ010040483.1_pt3 | contig 12207 bp, 9 predicted proteins | sample 8236861 | NCBI WGS metagenome assembly JACYYJ01 (sample SAMN14103086, study PRJNA606662) | landfill metagenome | isolation source: landfill solid waste | place: India:New Delhi, Okhla landfill site | collected 2017-11-05
CCCGTCAGGTGTTCGGCGAGCGCGGCCCCGAGGTCGCCGTCGAGGTCGACGCGCAGCTTGCCGAGCTTGTCCTCGACGTCGTCGGGCAGCGGCTGACCGATCCAGCCCCACAGCACGGTGCGCAGTTTCGGGTCGCTGTGCAGGCAGACACCGTGGTCGATGCCGTAGACGCGGCCGTCGACGCCGTGGAGGACGTGCCCGCCCTTGCGGTCGGTGTTGTTGACGACGACGTCGAGCGCCGCGAGTTCCCGCACGCCGGGGTGGTCGGCGTGGGCGAGGACGGCGGGGCGGCCGTCGGCGTCGTGGGCGTGGAGGACGACCCGCCACCCGTCGGGGACCGCGTCGGCGGGACACACCTCGACCAGGTCGGTGTCGGTGGTGTCGATCCACAGCTGCACCATGCCCTCGCCGAAGGGGCCGTCGCGGAGCACGGTGGGTGGGACGTGTCCCAGCCCGGACGCCGCCGAGATCAGGTAGGTGGCGGCTTCCCGGCCGGCGAGGGTTCCGTCGGGGAAGTCCCAGAGGGGCCGCTCCCCCGACACCGGCTTGTACACGGCGTGGGCGCTGACCCCGTCCAGTTCGAGGGTGCAGAAGAGGGTGAGGTTCGAGGCGTCCACGAGCCGGCCCTCGACGTCGAGCGTGCCGTGCGTGAGCAGTTCGGTGGCCGCGGGATCGGTGGCCTCCACGGGGTGCCCCACCGCGCGGTCAGTCCTCGTCGACCACGTCGTTGCCGCGCCGGTATCCGTTCTGCCTCGGGCAGATGTGGCCGGTCGGGTCGAGGGGTTCGCCGCAGAGCGGGCACGGCTTGCGGCCTGCTTTGACGACCCGGTCGGCGCGGACGGCGAACGCGCGGGCGGCGGCGGGCGTGAGGAACACGCGCACCGCGTCGGGGCCTTCCTCGGTGTCGTCGAGCACGACGGCTTCATCGATCTCGGTCTCGGTGATCGCGAGCAGTTCGATCACCACCGCCTTGCTCTCGGCGTCCCAGCCGAGGCCCATGGTGCCGACGCGGAACTCCTCCTCGACCGGCACGTCGAGCGGCTCGTTGTCGACGAGGTCGTCGCCGACGTCGTCGGGGACGTCGGCGCCGAACCGGCTGGCGATCTCGTCGAGCAGCGACGCCAGTCGTTCGGCGAGCACCTCGACCTGCTGCTTCTCGATCGTCACGCTGATCGTGCGCGTGTCCTCACGCGCCTGCAGGTAGAAGGTGCGATCGCCTGGTTGCCCGACGGTGCCCGCGACGAAGCGGTCGGGTTGACGGAAGACGTGGATGACACGAGCCATGGCATCTATGACCCTATGCCAACTCCCACGATCGGGCTCGTTCGGGGGCTGGAGTCTGTCGCAAGATCTTCTAGGCTGGCGCAATGCCTTCACTCGCGCCCTACGGCAGCTGGACATCTCCGATCGGTGCGCACGACGTGGCCGCGGCCGGTGTCACCCCGCAGTGGGTGGACGTCGTGGACGACGCGGTGTGGTGGGCCGAGTCGCGGCCCGCCGAGAACGGCAGGGTCGCACTGATGCGGTGGGTCGACGGCGTGGTGGACGAGGTGCTGCCCGCGCCGTGGAACGCGCGTAACCGCGTCCACGAGTACGGTGGGCGCCCGTGGTTGGCGGTCGGTGACCTGGTGGTGTTCACGCACTGGGACGACCAGCGCGTCTACGCGCGGGATCTGCGCGACGGCACGGTCACCGCGCTCACTCCGGAGCCGGAGCGGCCGCAGGGTGTGCGGTTCGCCGATCTGCGTCCGGGACTGCCCGGTGAGGTGTGGGCGGTGCGGGAGCGGGTGCTGGGCACCGATCGCACCGACGTCGCGCGGGATCTGGTGGCGGTGCCGCTCGCGGGCGGTGAGCCGCGGGTGCTGGCCGCGTCGCACCACTTCCTCACCGCTCCGCTGCTGTCCCCGGACGGCCGTCAGGCGGCCTGGTTGGGGTGGGAGCATCCGGCGATGCCGTGGGACGAGACCTCGCTGTGCGTGGCCGACGTCGCGGCCGACGGCACGGTCGGGCCGCACCGGGTGGTGGCGGGCGGCGACGGGACGTCGGTGTGTCAGGTCGAGTGGGACAGCCCCGACGCGTTGCTCGTGCTCGCCGATCCGGGCGGGTGGTGGGTGCCCCATCGCGTCGTGCTCGACGACGACCGTGCGGCGGTGACGCCGTTGACCGCGGTCGAGGAGGAGCTGGGCGGGCCGCTGTGGAAGCTGGGGTCCCGCTGGACGACCGCCCTCGGCGGCGGCCGGCACGCGGTACTGACGTCGCAGGGCCTGGGTGTGCTCGACGAGGCGACCGGGTCGCTCACCGCGGTGGCGGAGGAGCTGACCGCGTGGACGCCGACACTGGCGCGGCACGGCGACGGTGTGGTGGGCGTGGCGGCCGGGCCGCGGCGCGGCGTGGGTGTCGTGCGCGTCGACCTGCGGGACGGGACGATCTCGGATTTGACCGATCCGCAGCCGACCCCGCCGGCGGAGTACCTGCCGGTGCCGCGGGTGCGCACGTTCCAGGCCGAGGACGGCAGCCGGATCCCCGCCTACGTGTACCCGCCGACGAACCCCGACCACGTCGGGCCCGACGACGAGAAGCCGCCCTACCTGGTGCACGTGCACGGCGGCCCCACGGGACGCAACCACGCGGTGCTCGACCTCGACTTCGCCTACTTCACCAGCCGCGGCATCGGTGTGGTCGCGGTGGACTACGGCGGGTCCACCGGCTACGGCCGCCGCTACCGGGAGCGGCTGCGGGGCCAGTGGGGTGTGGTCGACGTGGCCGACTGCGCCACCGTGGCGCAGGCGCTGGTCGACGAGGGTGTGGCCGACCCGCGGCGATTGGCGATCCGCGGTGGCAGCGCGGGCGGGTTCACCGCGGCGGCGTCCATCACGTCGGTGCGGACGTACCGGGCGGCGACGGCGAAGTACCCGATCCTGGACCTGCTGCCGTGGAGCAGCGGCGGCGGCGAGACCCACGACTTCGAGTCCCGCTACGCCGAGGGTCTCGTCGGGCCGCTGCCGGACGTCGACGGCCGCTACACCGACCGCTCCCCCGTGCACAACCTCGACTCGCTCGCGGGCCCGGTGCTGCTGTTGCAGGGGCTGGAGGACGAGATCTGCCCGCCCGAGCAGGCGGAGCGGTTCGTCGCCGCGCTGAAGGGCAGCGGTGTGCCGCACGCGTTGGTGACGTTCGAGGGCGAGCAGCACGGGTTCCGCAAGGCGGACACGATCGTCGCGGCACTGGACGCCGAGCTGGCGTTCTACGGGGAGGTGTTCGGGTTCTCGGTCCCCGAGGTGCCGCCGGTGGAACTGAGGAGCTGACAGCGACGACCGGGGACGACAGGGGGAGGTGACCGTGCCCGCTCACGTGCGACCGGTACGGCCCGGTGACACGGTGGTGCTCGTGGCGTGTTCGGGCCCGGTGGACGCCGACGCGCTGGACGGCGGGGTCGAGGTGCTGGAGTCGTGGGGGCTGCGGGTGCGGATCGGGGGAAGCGTGCGCGCCCGGCATCCGCGGCTGGGGTACCTGGCGGGCAGCGATTCCGACCGGGCCCGTGATTTCCAGCAGGCCTGGCTGGATCCGGACGTCGCGGCGGTGATCTCCGCCCGCGGCGGCTACGGCAGTCAGCGCATGCTCGACCTGGTGGACTGGGAGGCGGTGCGGCGGGCGCCCGCGACCGCGTTCGTCGGATCCAGCGACGCCACCGCCGTGCACGCGGCGGTGGCCGCGCACGTCGGGAGCCCGACCGTGCTGGCGTCGATGCCCGCGACGGCCTACTTCGACGAGGTGGCGGCCGAGCATCTGCGGCTGGCGTTGTTCGAGCCGCACACGCCCCGCCCCCTGCCCAGCCCGAGGGCGGAGACGTTGCGGGGTGGACGCGCCCGGGGGCGTCTCGTCGGCGGCAACCTCACGGTGCTCGCGGCGAGTGTCGGCAGCACCGAGTCCTGCTCGGCGCGCGACGCGATCGTGGTGTTGGAGGACGTCGACGAGGAGCCCTACCGGATCGACCGGATGCTCACCCAGCTGTTGCGTGCGGGGTGGTTCGACGGGGTGGCGGGCCTGGCGCTGGGGTCGTGGACCGACTGCGGCGGGGACTGCGCGGTCGTGCGGGACGTGCTGTGCGAGCGACTGGAGCCGCTCGGGGTGCCGATGGTGTGGCGCGTGGACGTGGGCCACCACCCGGGTGCGCTGGCGCTGCCGTTGGGGGTGCCGGTCGAGCTCGACGCCGACACCGGCACGCTCACCCCGCGGGTGTGACCGCCGCGGTCACGCCGGTGAGCCGCGGCCGCCTAGGCTCGCGCGTATGCGGATGGACGTGCCCACGGCGCGGCGGTTGTTCACGGCGGCGCGGGTGGCGAGGCTGGCGACCGCGGACGCCGACGGGGTGCCACACGTGGTTCCGGTGACGTTCGCGGTGGACGGCGACGACGTTGTGTGGGCGGTCGACGCGAAACCGAAGACCACGACGGCCCTGCGACGCCTCCGCAACATCGCCGCGCGACCGACCGTGTCGCTGCTGGTGGACCACTACGCCGAGGACTGGTCGACGTTGTGGTGGGTGCGCGCCGACGGGCACGCCACGATCGGCGACCCGGCCACGGACGCCGCGGCGGTGGCCGCGCTCGTGGCGAAGTACCCGCAGTACGGGACCACGCCACCGAGCGGGCCGGTCGTGCGCGTGCGGATCAGGACGTGGCGCGGGTGGTCGGCGACGGACCCTCCGGAGCCGCCGGGTCCGGCTCGGCGTCCTTGACCGGCCGGCGCTTCCACACGCCGATGAGACCGAGCGGGTCGGGCTTGAGCAGCGACGCCGCACCGTAGAGGCTGGCCGCGACGACACCGGCGATGAACCACCAGTCGTAGAGGCTCTGCTCACCGGTCGGGTAGTACACCAGCACCAGGAACATCGACACGGCCACCATGACGGCGAGGTGCACCCGACGCCACGAGAACGCCGACAGGATCACGAAGCCCCACGTCAGGTACCACGGCAGTGTCGGGGGCGCGAAGATCGCCACGGCGAGCAGCGTGATGCCCATGCGCATGATGGCCTCGCGGCCACCGTGGCGGGCCTTCCACCACTGCCACACCATCACCGCGATCAGCGCCACCCACGCCGCGCCGCGGGCCACGGTGACGAACGGTGACGACGGCACGTCGATGACGAGGTTCACGAGCGTGTGGGCGACCTCGCCGATGCCCGTGGGGAAGTTCAACCAGTTCGCGATCATCTGCGGCGCCTGCAGGCCGGTGACCCACCCGAGGTTGAGCGACCCGAGCGACACCCATGTTCCGGCGGCGAACACCACGCCGAAGATCGCCAACGACGGGGTGACGGCCTTGACGAAGCGCCGGAACAGGCTTTCCTCGTGCGGCAGGTGGTTGGCCCAGACCCACACCAGGAACGGCAACGCCACGGCCGCCGTCGGTTTGATCAGCATGCCGACGGTGACGAGCACGATCGCGAGGGCGTGTTTGCGTTCCAGCGCGGCCCACACGCCGATGGTGAGGAACGCGAGCATGAGCAGGTCGTTGTGCGGGCCGCCGACGAGGTGGATCACCATCATCGGGCTGGCCACCGCCAGCCACATGGTCACGGGCAGCCGCCCGCCGAGGTGGCGCACCAGCTTCGGCAACGCCCACAGCAGGCCCGCCAGGCCCGCCAGCAGGATCACCCGGGTCAGGATGACCCCGGCGATCATGTTGTTGCCGGTGATGCCGACGGTGTGTTCGGCCACCAGCAGGAACAGGGGCCCGTACGGCGCGGGTGTGGTCTGCCACAGTGGGTGCACGTTCTGCACGACGTCGGGCAGCACGTCCAGCGCGGCGGGCCCGTAGTCGTACGGGTCGAGCCCGTGCAGCAGCTGCGCGCCCTGCCCGAGGTAGGAGAACACGTCCCGCGTGAACAGCGGCGGCGCGATCAGCAGCGGCGCCATCCACGCGAACGCGGCGACGACGATGGGTCTGGTGCCGATGCGCCCGGCGAGGGCGTAGCGGCCCAGCCGCACCCACGCCCACACGACGAGTCCGAAACCGACGTACAGGACGGCGGTGGTAAGGGCGTGTCCGTGGCCGTACCGCATCCACGACAGCGGCCCGGTGCCGATGATCGGGTCACGGACGAGGATGCCTCCGGCGCCCAGCGACGCGAGCATCAGCACCACGCTGCCGATGACACCCATCGCGATGGTGCGGTACGGGAAGGGTGACGTCTCCCCGGCACGGGCGGTGTCCCGTGCTCCTGCGGTCTCCTCCGCGGGCGTCTCGGCGCTCGGCGCGGAATCGGTGGTGGTGGCCATACTGCGTTCTGAGGTTACACACCGCGACGGAATGCGCTCGTCGAAGGTGTCGGCAACGCCGCGAGCAGCGATCTGGTGTACTCGTGTCGCGGATTGAGCAGCACGGTCTCCACCGGTCCCTGCTCCACGATACGGCCCTGGTGCATCACCGCGACGCGGTCGGCGATGGCCCACGCCAGTCCGAGGTCGTGGGTGATCACCAGCGCGGCGAGTCCGAGGTCCCGCCGGAGTCGCAGCAGCAGCGCGAGGATCTCGTTGCGCACCGTGGCGTCGAGCGAGGCCACCGGTTCGTCGGCGATCAGCACGCTGGGTTCGCAGGCCAGCGCGCCCGCGATGACCACGCGCTGCCGCTGCCCGCCGGACAGCTCGTGGGGCAGCCGCGACAGGTACCGTTCGGCCGGCCGCAGCTCGGCCGCTTCCAGCGCGGCGACGACGATGTCGCGTTCCTCCCCCGCGAGCTTGTGGATGCGGGGGCCCTCGGCGACCGCCTCGTACACCGTGTGCCGGGGGTTGAGGGCGCTGGTGGGGTCCTGCAGCACCAGCTGCACGCGGCGCCGGTAGGCGCGCAGCCCGGACATCGACGTCGGCAGCAGGGACCCGTCGAACAGCACCGATCCCGAGGTCGGTTTCTGCAGCCCGAGCATGGTGCGCGCCAGGGTCGTCTTGCCCGATCCGGACTGCCCGACCAGGGCCACGATCTCGCCGCGCCGCACGCCCAGGTCCACGCCGTCGACGGCCCGCACCACCTGCCGCGAACGGTCACGGAACGTGACGACGAGGTCCCGGGCGGCCAGGATCTCTTCGTCCGGGGCGCCCTCGATGCCCTCGGTGTCTCCGCCGATCACCGCGGTGTCACGGTCGGTGACCATGCGCGACTCCGGGTCGCCGATGCGGTGGATCGCGGCGGCCAGCGCCCGCGTGTGGTCGTGGCGGGGGTTGTCGAACACCTCGCCCGACGGGCCCTCCTCCACCACCTCACCCCGGTACATCACCGCGACCCGCTCGCAGGTCTGCGCCAGCACACCCAGGTCGTGGCTGATCATGACGAGCCCGATGCCGCGCTGGGCGACGAGGTCGCTCAGCAGCCGCAGCACCTGGTCCTGCACCACCACGTCCAGCGCGGTGGTCGGCTCGTCGGCCACGATGAGCTTCGGTTCGCACGCCAACGCCATCGCGATCATGACGCGCTGTTTCTGCCCGCCGGACAGCTCGTGCGGGTAGGCGTTCGCACGTTCCGGGGGCAGGTCCACCTGCCGCAGCAGCTCGGCCACGCGGTCCTTCGTGGCCCCGTTCGTGGTGGTGTGCAGCCGGATCGGCTCGGCGATCTGCTCCCCCACGGTGCGCACCGGGTTCAACGCGTGCATCGCGCCCTGGAACACGATCGACGCCGCCGACCAGCGCACCGCGCGCAGCCGGCCCCACCGCATCGTGTTGACGTCCTCGCCGTCCAGCAGCACCTCGCCGGTGACGGTCGCGGACTTCGGCAGCAGCCGCAGCAGGCTCATCGCCACGGTGGACTTGCCCGAGCCGGACTCGCCCGCGATGCCCAGCGTCTCACCCGCCCGCAACGTGAGGTCGACGTCGCGCACCGCGGGTACCTCGCCGCCCGCGGTGCGGTAGGTGACCCCGAGGTCGCTCAACCGGAGCAAGGGGGTCTCAGGCGTCTCCGGCGCCATCACTGTCCTCTCAACCTCGGATTGAGCACGGTCTCCAACGCCCGGCCCACCAGCGTGAAGCACAACACGATCACGACGATCGCCAGCCCGGGCGGCAGCAGGTACCACCAGGCGCCCGCGCTCACCGAACCCGACGACAACGCCGACTGCAACATCGAGCCCCACGACACCGCGCTCGGGTCGCCCAACCCGAGGAACGACAGCGTGGACTCGGCGATGATCGAGTTGCCGACCACGAGCGTCGTGTTCGCCAGCACCAGCGGCAGCACCGACGGCAGCACGTGCCGCCCCAGGATGTGGGCGTGGCCGCCGCCGAGCGCGCGGGCCCGCTCCACGAACGGTCTGCTCTCGATCGTCAGGGTCTGCGCCCGCACCAGCCGCGCGGTCGCGGGCCACGACGTCACGCCCACCGCGAGCACGATGGTGGCAATGCCCTGCGGCAGCACGGTCGACAGCGCGATCGCCAGCACCAGCGACGGCAGCACGAGGAAGAAGTCGGTGAAGCGCAGCAGCACGCTGGACACCCAGCCGCCGAAGTGCCCCGCCGCCAGTCCCACCAGGGTGCCGATGACCACCGACAGGATCGTCGCGGCGAACCCGACCAGCAGCGACACCCGCGCGCCCCACAGCGTCAGCAGCAGCACCGAGCGGCCGTCGACGTCGGTGCCGAGGAGGAATTCGAGGCTCGGCGGCTCCAGCGGCGTACCGGGGGCGGTGGTGACGTTCAGGTCGGCGGCATCGGTGAACAGCGGCGCGGTCACCGCCAGCACGACCACCGCCGCCAGCACGCCCAACCCGATCAGCCCGCCGCGCTGCCCGCGGAACTCGCTCCACACCGACGCGACCGCCGCGCGCCGGCGCTGCCACACAGGAGAGGTCATGACTCACGCACCCTCGGGTCCAGCACCCGGTACAGCAGTTCCGCGACCAGGTTCATCAGCAGCACCGATCCCGCCAGCACCACGAACACGCCCTGCAGCAACGGCAGGTCGGGACCCCGCAACGCCTGGTACGTCAACAACCCCAGGCCCGGCCACGAGAACACCGTCTCGACCGTCACCGTGCCCGACACGACCATGCCGAACTGCAGGAACACCAACGTCACCGTCGGCAACAGCGCGTTCGGCACCGCGTGCCGCCGCCGCACGAGGTCGTCGCGCAAGCCCTTCGCGCGCGCGGTCGTGAGGTAGTCGGCGCCCATCTCCTCCAGCAGCGACGAGCGCATCACGAGCATGTACTGGGCGTAGATCACCGCCAGCAGCGTCACGCACGGCAGCACGAGGTGGTGCGCCACGTCGAGGACCTGCGCCACCGGATCGTCCGGGAGCACCGGGGAGCGCATGCCCCGGCTCGGGAACAACCCTTGGGTGGCGATCAGCAGCAGCAGACCGAGCCAGAACTGCGGCACCGACCACAACGTCAACGCCACACCGGTGTTGACCCGGTCGAACGTGCTGCCCCGGCGCCACGCGGCGCGCACGCCCAGCCACAGCCCGAGCGCCACCGCCAGCACCGTCGCTGTCCCCACCAGCAGCACGGTGGGCCAGAACCGCTCGCCGATCATCTCCGAGACCGGCCGGTTGTACACGTAGGAGGTGCCGAGGTCGAACCGCAGCAGTCCCGACACGTAGTCGACGAACTGTTCGGGGATCGACTTGTCCAGCCCCAGTCGTTCCCGCAGGGCGGCCAGTTGTTCCGGGCTCGTGGGCCGGTCGCGGGTCATCGTCGCGACCGGGTCGCCCGGGATCATGCGGAACAGCAGGAACCCGAGCACCACCACGAGCGAGAAACTGGCCAGCGCCCCACCCAGTTTGGAGGCGACGAACCGCACCGTCGGGGGAAGCGCCTTCACACCAGCGGCGCCGCGCCGCCCCGAGCCTCGGGGGCCCGGATCCGGCGCGGCGTCGGTCGACGTCACCGTCACGCTCGACGTCACTCCCTGTCGTCGGTGGAGGAGCGGCGGCGCGCGACCACGGTGCCGCCGACGGCGACCAGCGCGAGCGCACCGGCGCCCAGCGCCACCCACACACCGGCGGACAGGCCGGAGTCGTCACCGGCGGCACCCTCCACCGGCTTCGCGCCGTAGAAGCCCCAGTAGCCGGTCTGCTCCATGATCTGGCCCTCACCCTCCGGCTGCTGCACGAAGCCGGTGAAGCGGTCCGACCGGTAGGCCTCCAGCACCATGTCGTAGCCGAGCACGTAACTCGGCACCATTTCGTAGTAGCGGGCCTGCGCCTCGCGGACGAGTTCCGCGCGCTTGGCCGGGTCGAGCTCCGCCGACTGCTGCGCGTACAGCTTGTCGTAGGTCTCGTCGCAGAAGAACGCGTTGCTACTGCTGCTGCCCGATGACGCGGGCAGCGCGGCGCACGTCTGCTTGGCGAGGATGTAGTCGGGGTCCGGGTTCGTGCCCCAGCCCGAGAACGCGAGGTCGTAGTGGCCCGAGGACGTGGTCTCGTCCACCTCGTTGTCCGACACCAGGTTCTTCGTGACCGCGATGCCGATGTCCTTCAACCAGGACACGAGGTAGTCGCTCGCGCGCTGCGCATAGTCCTCGCTGGCCCGCCCGGTCAGGCGGAACTCCAGCCGGTTGCCGTCCGGGTCGACGCGGATCCCGTCCGGGCCCCGCTCGTAGCCCGCCTCGTCGAGCAGCGCGTTGGCGGCCGCGGGGTCGAACTCGTAGCGCACGTCGTCGCCCGGCTGGTAGTGGAAGTCCTCGTAGATCGGCGGGACGAGGCTGCCGGGCATCTCGCCGTAGCCGCCGAGCACCTTGTCGACCAGCACCTTCGGGTCGATCGCCATGGCGATCGCGCGCCGCACCTCGACGTCGCGCAGCGCCGGGTGGCCGTCACCGATCTCGTCGCCCTCGGCGTTCTGCGCGCCCGGGTTCATCAGCAGTTCGCGGTAGCGGCGGCCCGACGACTGGTTGGTCTCGATGCCGTCCTCGTTCTGCAGGCTGTCGAACTGGGCCTGCGTGAGCCGGTTGATGAAGTCCACCTCGCCGTTGCGTAGCGCGTTGACCGCCGCGTCGGCGTTCTCGAACTTGATGAAGTGCAGCTCGTCGTAGGCCGGGGCGCCCCGCCAGTAGTCCTCGTTCGCGGTCATCCGCACGAGCTCGTTGGGCCGGTACTCCGCGATCAGGAACGGGCCGCTGCCCACGCCCACGACGTCGACGCTGTCGGTGACCGGGTCGTGCATGTCGTCGATGTCCGACCACACGTGCTCCGGCACGATCGGCACGTCCAACGCCGTCATGCTCGCCTGCGGTTCCTTCGTCTCGATCACCAGCGTGTGCTCGTCGGCCGCGGTGACCTCGTCGAAGTTCTCGACGTAGCTGCCGTTCGCCTCCGCCGCCTTCGCATCGGACATGATCTTGTTGAAGGTGAACGCGGCATCCTCCGCCGTGACCGGCTCACCGTCCGACCACGTCATCCCCTCGCGGATCGTGAACGTCCACGTGAGTTTGTCCTCCGACGCCTCCCACGACTCGGCCACCCCACCCGTCGGCGTGGCGTCCTCGGACGACGGCAACGTGAGGAACTCCCACGAGAACCGGCCGATCATCGCGCTCGACGAGAAACTCGCGGTGAACGGGTTCAGGTGGTCGATCTCCTGCACCAACGCCACCCGCAACACCTGCGGCGAGGAGTCCTGCGCGGCCGCCACGGGCACCAACGGCCCCACCATCGACAACGCCGCGGCCGCCGCGCCCACGGGCGCGAGCCGACGCCGAACACGAATCCAACTCACTGTGTACACCTCACTGTGATGCGAGAGGATGCCGGAGCGGAAAAGTAACCACTCTCCACACAGAGATGTCAACGATTTGCGCTCGCCGGTGTGCAACCTGTGACTTCGCGGCTAGGTTGGACACCCGTGAGGATCATGATTTCCGCCGACATGGAAGGCGCCACCGGCGTCACCTGGACAGACGACGTCGTCCCCGGCACCGAGCAATGGCAACGGTTCCGCCGCCTGTTCACCGGCGACGTCAACGCCGTCATCGCCGGTCTCACCGACGGCGGCGCCACCGACATCCTCGTCAACGAAGCACATTCGTCCCAGCGCAACGTGCTCCTCGAGGACCTCGACCCGCGCGCCCGCATGCTCACCGGACGCCACAAACCACTGTCGATGATGGAAGGGATCGACAGCGGCGTCGACGGTGTCGTCTTCCTCGGCTACCACGCCGGCGCCGGCTGCGACGGCGTGCTCTCCCACACCTACCTGCCCAACCAGATCACCGGCGT
>JACYYJ010125522.1_pt1 | contig 12197 bp, 16 predicted proteins | sample 8236861 | NCBI WGS metagenome assembly JACYYJ01 (sample SAMN14103086, study PRJNA606662) | landfill metagenome | isolation source: landfill solid waste | place: India:New Delhi, Okhla landfill site | collected 2017-11-05
CCGGGTTCACCGTCATCTGCACAGACTGCCCAGACCCTTGACCCGAAAGCCCCTGCTCGAGCGCACGGTGCAGCAGACCCGTATTCACCACAGACTCAGCACGCCCCGCCTCAGCCAACACCGCCAGGGTTCCGCCGCGACGAGGGAGAACAGTCGCACCATCCGCCAGGTGCGGAATCGTCCCAATGTTGAAATCGACAGCACCACCGGTCACATCCGACACGAAGTTGCCGACCTCGTTGAGCCCACCAAGGAAACCGTTGATGAGGTCGATCATCCCGTTGATGACACCCTTGCCGATGTCCAAGATGCCGTTCCAGAGCCCGGAGAATATCTCCTGAACGCCCTGCCACGCCTTCTCCCAATCACCAGTGAACACACCAGTCAGGAACGTGATCACACCACCCAGAACAGCAACCAGCGTGTCAACAACCGGGATCAGAACCGCCCCGATCGCATCCACAACACCCTGAATAATCGGGATCAACGCCGCGATCACAGTCTGCAGAATCGGGAAGATCGCCTCAACCAGTTGCATCAACGGGGCGATCAACGGAAGGACCGCCATCAACACCTGCGAAATGATCCCCGCAAGCTGCGTGATGATCGGCATCAACGGGGGAAGGATCTGCGCCAACAGTTGCGAGAAAATGTTCACCACCGTCGTCAGCACAGGCATGAGAGCCTGCAACACCTGCCCCAGCGCCCCACCAACGATCGACACCAGTTGCGTCAGAGAATCCATCACCAACGGTAGCACCGGCTGAAGAACCTTGAACGCGAGCCCAATCGGAGACAGGTAGCCGGCGAGCTCGAGGAACGGGGCGAAATCAAACCCGCCCGAAAGCATCGCCTGGAAACCCTCAAGAATCGGAACCAGGAACTCACCAAACTGCGCCCCGAGCTCCCCCGCCACATCCTCAAGCGGACCCATCGCAGACGTAATCGCCGTCAACGTCGGAGCCAACTGCTCAAACACCGGACTAAGGAAATTCGCCCCCATGCGGCCAAGCGACGCCTGAGCATTCGCCATAGCGCCCTGGAAAGTCTCACCAGACTTCAACGCCGCGCCACCCATGCCCGCTTCCATAGCATTCTGGAACCGTGCAAAGTTGATCTCACCCGACGCGGCAAGCTTCTGCACTTCCTCCGCAGAAACACCCATCTCATCCGCAAGCAACTGCAGAATCGGGATGCCGCGTTCGCCAAGCTGGGCGATAACCTCACCCTGAATCTTGCCCGTACCCGCGACCTTGTTGAAGATCGCACCCATGTCGCCCATGGACGTACCTGCGATGGTCGAAGCGTCCGCGACCAGCTTCAGGGTCCGCTCAAGCTCCTGCCCCGGCTTCACGCCCGCGGCGACAACACCAGCCGCAACAGACGCGGCCTCATCCATCCCGAACGCCGTACCCCGGACAGCCGCAAGCGCGTTGTCCATGATCGACTGCACCGACTCAGCGGAATGCCCGAGGCCCTCGAGCTTCGCCGTGGCCTGATCGAGGGAGTTGAGGCGCTGGAAGCCCTTCGTCAGGGCAACACCCAACGTTCCCACTACGGCACCAGCAGTCACCGCAGCGGCACCAACCGCCGCACCCCCGATACCCTTCATCAGGGCGCCACCCAGGCTCGACCCGCGCTTGTTCAGCGACGAATCCAGACCCGACGTGCCCTTCATGATCGACGGCGCCAACTTGCCTGTATCAGCGACTATGGAGACGTTGATACGCAGTTGCCAATTCAATAGCCACTGCGTCTGCCCACCCTTCTGCCCGACCTAGGGCGAGGGGCGGACGCGCCCCGGCGTTATGGAGTTAGATAGGCGATGGCGGCCCTCAACCGAGACGTGTCGTCTCGAAACATGCCCAGCGCGCGGTTGCAGCTTCCGCACAGGAAGCCGCGGACACACTTGCCGCAAGTGCTGGAACGCTTGCCACAACATGAGTGGTCATGATCGACGTGAAGAACGTCAGGCTTGTCGCCGCAGATCTCACAACCGCGCTCTAGCGCCGCCGCGTAGCGGTCGGGGGATACCCCCCAGTTCTTGAACCGCATCGCTTCGGGAGATTCGCGTCCGCAGTCGCGGCACCACACGGTGTCGGTCCGAGGCAGGCGCCCACCGATTCGGCGCGTTAGATCGACGTCCTTGCCACACAACCTGCACGCGAAGGTGGACGGGCGGGCACCCTTGGTCCGGGAGTCCACCTGCTGGCACGCGTTCGAGCAGTGCTTGCGGCGGCCGGAACCCGGTTTGACAATCTCGCCGCACACCACACATGCCGAGTTCTTCTCCGCGATCAGGCTCTGCGCATTGCCCGGTGTCCCGTTCTTCCGGTTGCGCTCATAGTGCATGAAGCACCACCCGAGACTCTTCGCGGGCTTTACGCACCCTGGAACTGAGCAGTCTGCTCCGCGGTACCGCACGGCGGTGCGCAGTGGAACGTCCGCGCGCGGGTCTCCGTGCGCCTTGATGCGTTGATTGTGCGCATCGCAGTGCCCTCGCGAAACAGCAATGCGATCACAGTTCGCCGCGCACAGAACCCTCATCTGGGGCGGCACGTCCGCGCTGGCCCTCCATGCCCTGTAGTGCTTGTCGCACATGCCGCGAGACTTCTTCTTTCCCTCGCAGCCGTCGATGGAACACGTAGACTGTTTCACAGCCGATCTCCTTCTGACCAAGGTGTTTCGGTTAGCCCCCGAGTTGAGTGTTGACGCACTCCTCGGGGGCGTTTCCGATTCTACCCTTGTCCAGAGACATTCACCGGCACCCGCTCAGCAAGCCACACAGCCATCTCGTCCAGCGGCAACGGCTTCTTACCCATGCGCTCAGGACGACGACCAGGACGCTCAACAGGCTTAGGACGGTTGCGGTTCTTCGCGCCGTCCTTTGTTTTCGCCCAGAACAGCATGTGCAACGTGTCCGCCACATCGGCGAGAAGGAACTCAGGCAAACCCCACATATGGTCGGGGTTCTGCTCCATCCACAACGCCGACTCCGCAGGTTTCTGCTGAGACAGCAGAATCCGCAAATCACGCCATGTCAAACGCTCCGTGCCAAGATCTCGCAACCGGAGCCCATGCCTGAGCACGTCATACTCGACGGCCTCCGGGAACTCGTCTACGAGGTCGCAGAGGCCGAAGATTCCCCCACAGTCACACCCGCATCCTGCTGCCACGCAACAAGCAGATCCTTCACCTGCTCGATCGACAGCTTGTCGATCTTCGCCAAGTTCGCCTCATCCGCAGCCTTCTCAATCAGGGCGAACATCTGCTCACCCGAATCCAGCTTCCGGAACTCCCGCACCTGCCCGAACGTGGTGAACACCTGATCGAACTTCGGGAGGGTGATCTTCGTCTTGCCCACCTCATGGTGGAACTTCTCAAGAGTCATGTGCTGACCTTTCGTTGATGCTGACCTGAATGGAAAACCGGGGACGTGGGAGGTCAGCACGAAAACCCACGCCCCCGGAACCTGTCACGCGCCCGAGAACACCCCGTTGTCGAGCCACTTCGTCGCCTTGACACCAGCCGCGTCCGCGAAACACTCGATCGTGACCTCGTAACCGATGACATCCGTGTCCGAATAGGTGATCTCACCCACCTCGGTGATCTGCACGTCCTCAGCCGAGATACGGATGCGGTTGTCGCCGTCCTTGATCTCGAACACGATCTGGAAATGCGGCAGGGTCTCCCCCGTCACCTTCACCTCGTGGATCGTGCCGGTAGATGGGGTAGCGGCGGTCGTGGTCACGTTCGCGTCGCCGTAGACAGCCTTCAGAACGTCACCATTCATCGCTTCGATGAAACGGAACGTGTACGTCAGNNCGCTCGCCACCCTCAGTGACACCATCCTCACCGATGTACCCGGCAGCCTTATACGCGCCGTCGAGCGTTGCGGACACCGAGCTCGGTGCCGTAGACCCGATCGGTGCCAGCCAAATCCCACCCGCCGCGAGAGGTTTTCCAGCGGCGACGTTGGCAACAGTATTCATGTTGACCTCTTCCCCCCGCCGCAGCGGGCATAGAAAATAGCGCCACCCGGACGGATGACGCCTGATTGGTTTGCTGACCTAAATCGCGGACATCTTCATGTCCACCTGAACGGCGAACTGATACTTGTCCTGCCCCGAATCAGGGTCAGGCAAATACGCCATATCCCCCGCGTCCTGCACACGCGTCACAGCATCAGACAGCCGCGCCCACGCCAGAACGAAACCCCTCGTGAGAGCACACAACCGTTCCGCCGTCACAGTCGAAGACCCGTAGCACTCGAAAACCAGACGTGGCTGGTCATACGCGATATCGCGTGACACACCGCCCGCACGAGACACCCTCACGAACCGCTGAGACCCCCCAGCAGGGAACTTCGTCCCCACCCCGGCAGAATCCCCCACAGACGCAAACTGTGCCTTCAGAAACGCGACAGCCGCACCCTCAGCATCCCGAGCAACAATGACCTCAACCATCACGCACCCGCATCCAGCGACTTCAAGAGCGTCTGATTGCGGGCGTTGTCGACTCGAGCCTCAGCCGTTCCGGTCACGACAGCAGCGCGACCACGGCCCTTCTTGCCGGTGCCGGCCTCGGCTGGGCGCGACTCGTACCCGTCGCCCGCAGCATTCGCTATCGCATCAGCACGGTCCTGCAAGTCGTCGAGCACACCCGGCGCGTTGCGGATCTCCGCGAATGCCGAGATGTTCCACTTGATCCTTGGCTTAGCCATCAGCCGTCTACCCTCCGCAGTCTCGCCACGCACCCGGTGAAGTCGTCGTTCACCCATGCGGGCTGTTCCCCGTCGACCTCGTACAGGACGCCGCGCACTGTGACACGATCCTGCGCACCGAATTGCGGGCCGGGGAAGTAAATCTCGGGGTCACTGATCACCCGCGTGTGGCCCGCGGTGACAGGCTCCTGCGACCCGCCAGGGTTGAACCGCCAGATACCGACGCTGACCGGGCTCTCCCACCCCTCAACGGGGTTACCGTGAGCATCCGTGGCGCCAGGGCTGTACTTCTCCCACGCCACGTTCTCGGTGATCTTCCTCTGCCGCCTCATGACGGCGACACCCAAACGTTTGGGACCTTCACCCGGAAGCTACGCGCGATCGTGTAATCCTCCGGAGACAGCCGAGTCGCACCACCCTGCGCCCACGTCGCGTAAGTCAACTGATCCGTGAACGGGCCGGTCGTTTCGCTGTACTGAGAGACACCCGACGACGCCACCGGGTCAATCGAAAGAACCTGACGTGCGATATCCGCGATCGTGAGCCGCACCAGATCCGGCACTTCGCCACCGTGCGAGTAATCCACGTTCACGAACTCGTGACTGCGCTTCGGGACCGTCAACCAGCGTCCAAGCCGCGCATAGAACACGTCTCGGCCTTCATCATCGGTGACCGTGTGAATGGTCGTGACCGGCTTCTGTACCAGGAATGCCTTGCCGCCGTTCACCTTCACCCGCACCGTAGACCGACCAGGCGTGAAGTCCTGACCGGAAGCGAGCCGGAACAACTCTGACGCCTTGTCCAGAATTGCCCCGACCCGCCCCTGCTCTTCAGGGGTGAGGTCGCGACCGAGAGCCGCTTCGACGTCCTCTTGGGATGCCAGTTGAACTACTGCCATGACCTCACCCCTTCCAATCAAGCCGCGGGCTCTTCGACCGCCTCGGTGAACGTCACCTTGACGCCGCGGATGAACTCCATCTGCACGACACCGCCCGTGATGACGACCTTCCCATCCGCCCCGATCACCGGGTCGGTGACGACAGCGCCGCCAGTGAAGACGCCGAGGATGGAACGGTCGTGGAGGGTGTCGCTGTCGTAGTCGAACAGCTGACGGACGGTCAGTCCGCCCTCGATCGCGATGCCCGACGACGTTGCACCCTTCGGTGCGGCCGGTGCGACGAACGCGAGAGCCAGAGCCGAGTTGTGCACGAAGTACGACTCGTCGCCGTCGAGAGCGTTCGACTCCACGATCGTGAAGCCGGCAAGACGGCCAACGACACCCTCACGGACAGCCTCGGGGAGGCCGGCAGTGTCCACGTCGAGGAGCTTCTCGTACGACGCGATCGCCGCCGAAACCTCGGAACCGACGATCCAGTAGCGTCCCGCAGCCGGGACGTTCGAGGAGTTGAGGAGCTTGCGCGCCTCGATCGCGACCTTGCGGGGGTCATCCGTCCCCTCGGTGTAGGTGACCTCGTGGACGTACGTGGCACCCGCAAGAGTGTCCGCAATCGTGTTCTCGAAGTCCTCCACCAGGGCGCGCACCTGAGGTGCGGTGACGTCCTGAGCGTAGTTCTCGATGTCGAGGGTCAGTTCCTCATCGGAAAGCTGCACCGGGACGATCGGGTAACGGTTCAGGGCGACCTGGATGCGGGACTGCACCAGATCCTGGTAGACGATCGGGTTTCGGTCGCGGAAACCGGCGTCCTGGGCGACGAGGATCGCCGGGCGCTTGACGTTCACGACGTCACCCTTCGCGCCCTTGAAGTCCGCGATGCCGTAGCGGTTCGCGAACAGGTTCGGGAGGATGATCTGCCGCTGGAGGATGCCGAGGGCGACGCCCGCGATCTTCTCCGCCTTCTCAAAGATGTGTGCCATTGGTAGCACCTTTCTGTGTTGGATAGCCGCCACCAACGGACGTTGAGGCGGGAGGGTCAGATGCGGATATTGGCTGCGATTTCCTTCGCGTCGGCCTCTTCCTCATCGATGTCGTCACCACGGGCGCCACCAGTTCCATCGGTGGCAGCCTTCGGCTTCTCCGGGAGCAGCGCGAGAATCGAATCCGCGTGCGCTTCGAGCTCTTCACGCGTCGAACCACGCAGGATCGAAGCAGCAAGAGGAACCGAACGCCCCTCGCTCTTCTCCTTCGCGATCTCCTCCGCGAGAGCACGTGCCGCATCAGCCTTCTCGCGTTCCGCGATCTTCGCCTCAGCAGCCTCAGCGCGAGCCGTCAGCTTCTCAAGCTCCGACTTCTGCGCCTCTTCGAGATCGTCCAGGCGTTTCGCCTTGTCCGAGTTCTCCTTCGCGCGGGCCTCGTTCTTCCGTGCCAGCGCCTTCCACTTCTCGACCTCAGCGGCCAGATCAGTGGTCTGCTCAACCTGAGCTTCGGTTTCCGTTTCGGTATCCGACATGGTTTCCTCTCCCGTTTCGGGCATAAAGAAAAACCCCACCGGTTGGTGAGGCTGAAACCGCGTACAGCGGTCGTCATGTGAGCGCGTCTATCTGCGCTTTCGACGTGAACTTCTCATCACGCCAAGTGAGAGTCGGCCCGTACTCGCCATGTGTGCGGGTGACGATCAGGTCGGTGAAATCCGACACCGGGCGATCCCCGACCGTCTTACCGAGCCCGAGGTCACGTGCGCCCCGATCGGTCGCGCCGAGCTTCTGTTCGATCGTCGCGTGCGTCAACTCGAGCAGTTCCGCGTTCACGATCTGCTCCTCCGGGTCGAAACCCGGAGGTAGTGCGTCAACCGAGCAGTCGCACCCCGGATGGATAGGGCTGAGATCCTTCGTCCAATACCGCTGTGTCGATGCGATCACACACAGTGCGCAGTTCTCGTTCCCCGTCAGCACGCGGATGAACGCTGAGACCCCTGCCGACTGCAACGACCGCTGCGCCTGACGAACCTTCGCCATTTGCAGATCCGTCGCAATGAGAGACGTGAGCCGGCGCCCACCCTCCTCGACCGCCAACGCCATCGGCTTGTTCTCCGAAAGCGCCGTATACAAGGTCGTGGCAGGGCGACGGTACACATCATCCGCGGGGATACCGCGACCGCCCGTCACATAGGACATATCGATCCCGGCACGCGCACCGACGCGCTGAAAGTACGCCTCCGTGAGATTCGCGATCTGAATCTGACCAGCCTGCACATGCGGGACGATCAGATTCACCAGACGATCAATGTCGCCGTCGCGATATGAGCCCATGCCGAACCAAAGCCGGTCAGCAACCATCAGCAGGCGGCTACGAACCTGCTCAACCGCCCGCTGATAATCACGCTGCGTCACCATCAGACGCACCGAACAGGCTCAGCTGCTCCAACGCCACATCCGTTTCAATCTCACGGATCTGATCCGCCGACTGACCCCAGATGTTCCGGGCGATCCACCGGGTAGGCATACCCGCGGTCTTCGCAAGGTTCGCTGCCTGGGCACGTTCACCGAACGAGACAAACGCTGTCGGAGCGAACTCCACCTCGACCGTCTCCCCCGCATCCACGCCGTACACACGCAGCCCATCCAGGATCGCGCCCTCGAACGCGGGACGGTACAACTGGATGCGCTTCTCAGCCTTCGCGATCTCCGCTTCCTTCGCGTTCATCGCACCCTCAGCAGACTGGTTCTGTGCATCTGACAGGAAGTTGCTCATGGGCGTGCCGGTGACGCCGCAATACTCACGGACGTCTGCCTCTTCACCCTTGAGCATCGACTGGATACCCGCGGAACCATCCGCGAGCTCGGTGAGCTTCGCACCCTCCGGAAGATCCCAGATCGCGCCAGGTGCCGGATCGAACACCTTGCCATAATCGACAGGATCTTCCTCATCCTGCTCCGGAAGACCCTCCACGACACGCTGCTTGTACGCCTGCATAGCCACCGTCACAAGACGCTGGAGCTTGCCGAGGTTGATACGGTCGATCACGTCACGGTGAGCAGTAACTTCACCCTGCCCGTGCGGGTTCTCCATCACATGGATGGGGACACCCCCGACGTACTCGATCGGATCAGACGGCTTCCACCCCTCGTTGTTCAGACGAAGGTACGAACCCATCTCCGACTTCGCGGAACGTGTGAAACGCTGCTCCACACCGGGAACCCACACGGTCGCATAGTCGATGCCCTTGATCTTGTCGCGCCACGCCTTCACCCCAGCGACCGCACGCCACGGCTGCAACGGGTCAGGGATGGTGATCATCTGCTCGGGACGCTCAGAAGTCGTCACCGGGCGCCCACCGACATCCTGCGTCAGCAGGTACCCGTACCCGGTCGTCAACGCGTTCCACGCCGCATCCTGGAACACCATGCCCAGACGGTTATCCCGGTAGTAGCGTCGAGCGATGTCAGCAGCTTCGCCCGTGTTGCTACCGACACGCACACCCAACGGGATGATGCGCCCAGCCAGCGACTCGCATGTGCGCCCGCCAAGGTTCGTCCGCGACTTCCGCTGAAACGCAACCCACGACTCGCGCAGATTATTGCCCATCTCAGGCAAAGGCGCGTCACCGTTCACATACCGACGCGACAGCTTCACTTCGGGCAGGCGCTCACCAAGTGCGGCCAGAAGGATAGGAAGGTACTCTTCCGGTGTCACCGGACCACCCCCTATCTGATTCGACGCGGTGCACGCTTACGCGAACCGCTAACACCCTTACCAACCGCATCCAAACCAGCTGCGAGAGCCATCATCGACCCCCACGTGAGGTCGATCTTCGAGAAGTCCTGATCGTCATCCGGTTTCTTCAGCACATACCCGGCACGACGAGGATCACGCCGCGCATTCAAGAAATGCCGAATCATGTCTGGGTGACCATCGAACGTGATCTCCTGATTCGAGATCGACTGATACAGCTGCTCGAACACCTCACAGGTGCGGGAGACGTTCTTCTGGTTCCATCGGATCGGTTCCGCAGCCGACATCTTCGCCTTGAGGCGCTTGTGATGGGTGGCTTCCCACGCCTTCACCTCACCAGCCCAACCATCGGACGGGTCAGCGTAGAACCCCACAACGTGATAGTCCTTGAACGCCTGAGAAACCGCCTGCTCGATCTCGAGCTTCGACGGCTTCCACCCCTCACCCTTCGGCCCTTCCGGCTGCTCCCACAGGCCAATCTTGAACAAGTGCTTCTGCGTCACCGAATACCCGACCAGGACCGTTGAGTCTGCGATGCCACGCTTACGACCAGAGGAACCATCAAACCCGAGCGTGACCGGCTCAGACCTCGATATCTCCTTGTCCGCGATCACACCGCGCAACTCCGGGTCCGTCACGAACGCATCACGCGCCGCATCAACCTGGTTGAGGAAGTCCGCCCGCATCTGCGCCGGATCATTCGACGTATCCAAGAAGTCATCCGCAATGCGCTCAAGATCAGACCACCCCGGAGCACACGGCGGATCATGCAGCACACACCCGCGGGGGTCCTTCGACGAATCCCCATAAGCGACCCGCAGACCCTCAATCAGCGACTTCCGGTCACCAATGTCGGTCGGCGGTGTCACGCGGTGATCGAAATAGATCGACCGAACATCCTCGAGCGACTCATGCTTACCCGACTGGATCTTGTCCCAGAACTCCCACGACGCCTCAGCAACGGAACGCTCACCAAGCGTGTACGCGTTCGGTGTCTCGATCGTCACGCCGCCCAGTTTCGTCGCATTGTTCCGCAACGTCTGAGCAAGCTTCACGCCGGAGTTTCCACGCAGCCACGTCTCCGTCTGATCCAGCGACGCCGCAACAGCCTTGAAACCCTTGATCGACAACGGTGACGCCGTGATCGGCGCAATCCGTCCACGCTCCAACGCGACAAACGAATCCATCGGGTCACAGTTGAACTCATCCGGTGCGCTGCCGTTACGCAGCATCTCCAGCAACGGCTCCCACGTGTTCTTCGTCTGCTCCTCCGTCACCGCAGCAATCGCGACGTACGGGGTGCGCACAGACGACCACGGCTTACCCACCGGCTGACCGTCCGCGTCCCACCCATCAGGCACGACATCGAACAGAGCCTCAGCGATCATGATCCCGCCAACGAACGGCGACTTGCCCCATCCACGCGGACGCATCAACACCGAACGGTGAATGACGCGCTTACCCGTCACCGGGTCCAGTCGGTAGAGCTCGTTCAGGTAGTCCTGCTGCTCACGAACCACGACGAACGGGTCAGACTGCTCATCATCACCCGCATCAGGGCGGCCAAGATACGCCGCCATCTGATCCGCAACAGTCCACCCCAGCGTCGGGAAATCGCCCTCGAACTGAGGAACCCAAGGCATTACGCCTCCAGCCGCTTCGTCTGCCCGTAACGCTCACGCGCCGACATCACCTTCGCCGCGCCAAGAGTTGCCTTCGACTCACCCTCGACCGCTGCCGCCGAGAAGATCCGCAGCTTCGCGCGATCCTCCGGGGTGAACCCGTACTTCGCCTCACGCAACCGGAGCTCACCAGCAAGCGAAAGATTCCCCTTCCAGAACGCCGCATGAATCAGCGCCGTGTCCAGCAGGTACGCCCAGTCCGTGTCGAAGAACTCATTCACCAGCGGATGCTCGGCAAGCATCGCCCACCAGCCGCGAGTCGCATCCGGCCACGTGTACGGGACCATATACGGCTCGCCATCCTTCGGACGAACCTCCACCTCGAACTCGGGAAGGTCAGGCTGCTCCACAGCCCTAGCCGGGACGATGTACCGAACTGGAGCGATGTCCTTGTTGTTCCGAGCCCGCTTACGCGGATCTTTCGGAGCAGGACCATTGCCAGCCATATGAGCCTCCAGCCCGTTTCGGGATGCCCGTTTCGGGCAGGAGAACCGCACAAATACGCGGCAAAAACCGTTACAATTGAAGAATGAGAGAGTGCGAATGGTGCGGCGAATCCATCACCAGGAAGAACGCGCAAGCGCGCTACTGCTCCACCCGATGCCGGGTAGCAGCACACCGCGCCACCTACCCACCCGAACTCACCCGGCGCAACACCTGGACTCGAGCAGACGGGAAGCGCCCAATCACCGTTGACGGCACGCCAGCCTCGAGCACCAGCCCCTCCACCTGGGCCAGCTACACAAGCGTTAAAGCATCCACAGCCGGCGACGGACTCGGCATCATGCTTGGCCGCGGACTCGGCTGCTACGACCTCGACCACATGACCGACGACCAAGCGCGCGACTTCGCAGCCACCATCCCGGAGCCGATCATCTACGCCGAACGATCAATGTCAGGCAACGGCGCCCACATATTCATCAAAGCACCCGAAGGCCCCGGAACCCGCACCCGCAACATCGAGCGATACACCCGCGGACGCTTCATCCGAACCACCGGAAACCGAATCGCGCTGTAACAGATATCTCGCCCTGCGGCGATCTGAGCGCATCACCCCGCGAACACTATCGCCACCGCGATCTTGAGTCCATAGTCGCTCAGATCAAGCGCCAGGGCTCGCCAGGGGCAAAGATCCCCAGACTCGTGCACAGGATTTCCCACA
>JACYYJ010048034.1_pt2 | contig 12188 bp, 28 predicted proteins | sample 8236861 | NCBI WGS metagenome assembly JACYYJ01 (sample SAMN14103086, study PRJNA606662) | landfill metagenome | isolation source: landfill solid waste | place: India:New Delhi, Okhla landfill site | collected 2017-11-05
ACAACGAGCTAGATTTACTTTCTTCCTACAATCTTAATCTCTCTTAATCCTCCCACTCTCTTCAAAGCCTTGTTCGAGAAATGGCTCATAACTACCCCCTTGCCTCTTTCGTTGAGTAGGCAGGTACGATAGCATACCTAACTTTGATATCCTCCTTAAGAACATAGGGCACTTTGAATCTTATCTTTTTCATTCATCTCCATCTTCCTATTAGCAACTTTTTCACTCGGCTGTTATACGAATTTGCCGCATTAATTTACAATATAGTAAACTTTTTTACCTTTATACGTGCCCCATAAATATCTTCCTTTTGGCAAAGGTTTTCTCATTATTCTCATCGTTGATCACTCCCTTTATTTTCATTCACAAATTTATCCATAGTGTATCTGATAGCAAAAATTATAGCATCTGTTTTCGTGTATCTCTGTTTCCCTCTTATGGGATGAGGTATTTCTTCCCCCAACTTTTCCGCAATTTTTTCGATGAAGTATTCTGTCTCATCGTCCGCCCTAAATGCTATCGGTTGTCTCTTCTTTTCTGTCATCGCTTTTCATTCCTTAGCGGATTATTGTAGCAACTTTTTCACTCGGCTGTTATATGGATTTACAAATCTTTCTTATCAAGACTATATTTCTTTAAAGTCTTTTTCCATTCGTAGAAATGATCTTTGCAAAGCCCTCTTCCAAAGTGTATCTCCTCGCACCCTCTTACACCGCATAATTTAATAATCTTTGGTTTATATGGTGTCCCATTTTGCTGATAATATTTAGTATGTGTATGGCAGTATCCATGCGATTTATGAGGCTTATCACAACCTATAACAAGACATGTATCTATACTCCCTCTGGGAATGGTTTTAAGCTCTAGTGAGCCTGTTCTAAGAAGTCTGGCGTAATGCATATCGCATAGTTTACGAGCTTTAATAGGTCGATTACAGTTTTTTAACTTGCATTTGCCTTCCCTAGATTGAAACAATTTACTTCCCCCTGCAATTACTCTAGCTCATTCTTATTAACAGCTTTAAACGTTAACCCTTGCGAATTCGCTGATAGGCTGTATTCAATATCCCCCACTATAGATTTCTTTGTCGTTGAATTCTCGACAACATAGTTAGGAGAAAGATCGTTCATATATATAATAGCCCTGTCTTCTGCTGTCAATTTTTGATTAGTTACACCAATGAGAATAACCGAAGTTGTTATATAATCAAGCACATCTTCTTCATCTACAAATTGATTGTTACTGCTTAGTATTAACTCTTTAACCATTTGAGTATTTTCATCAACCAAACCTCTAACAAGAGAAGCATCGCCTGTTTCTATTCTGAAAACTTGATCATCATATCCCCACTCTTTATCTAGCGTTGGGTCATATTCTATTATCAAATCTGTTCTACCAATTTCGGTTGCGACATCATTAAATCTATCGTTGAATTCTTCTAATGACACACCTAGATCATAACCTATTTCCTCTGCCTCAACTTCTTCAACCTCTTCACTTACTGTTTCAACGACTTCGACTATTTCCTTTTTCTCTTCCTTTGCTTCACCCTTATTAGGGTCTCTCTCTTGCCCTAAGAGAGCAAAGGAGAGAATGAGTACCCCTATAACTAAGACACCTATGACAGCGTATAGAGCCTTTATATTGTTTTTCATCATCCAAATACTAGCTTACCAAACAACGCATATTGTATAATGCAATCGTAGGTTATAGCATCTCCATTTTCTAGATCATTATCATGAGGTCTTTCTTTGTAGTTTTGAGCGTATCCTTCAATAAGCTTATCTAATGTTAAGGACATCATTTCCTCTGGTTCTTCCAGATCGTAGAATTCGACAGACTCGCCTTCTAATAGTAACTTTGTAGCCCATTCTGACAATGCATAATTTTTCGGTTTACCTTCCCATTTTTCACCTCTATTGTTTAATCCTGCCCAATAGTTGATACCGCCTTCCATCCCATTTATCATAATATTTGCAATATCATCCTCTGTAAGACTTACCTTGACCGCCACTTGACCCACAATCTTCTTATTACTGAATTCTAACATAATAACGCCCTCCTTTTATTGTTTTATCAGTCTTCTTGAATGACAACGATTGTTCTTGATTTATTCTCAACTGCAACCATTCTAGCTCTTTCTATTTTCGCACCATCTTCCAATCTCCATCCATCTTCTTGATTAAAACTAGCTTCTCTGCAATATCCGTCAATTATATGTTGAGGGTTTTCGCCTAAGTAAATACCACTAATACCGCCATTTCTCTTAAAGGTGACATTCTTCATATAGATAAAGTAGTTGTCATCCGAATTCTTTAAAGTATCTTTGTTTCTATCGGTAATTTCATATTGATTCACACCTACACGATCTAAATAAATTCTTGTATCTTTTAATAAATTTGTCATATAACTTCTCTCCTTTTAATTTTTAATGAGGAGGGGCACTGCCCCTCATTTTATTTCTTCATGTTTTTAATTAGTTGCAAGTCATCTTCGAGAGTTTCAATAATGGTTTCAAGTACAATATCCTCATCTGAAAAACTTAACCTGTCTATGATGTCTTCCAAATCCATATATCTATCGTGTAGCTTCTCAGCCCTGCTTTCACTAATTTCATCTGCATAACTTTCTATATCATCGTTAAAGCTATCTATTAAATCTCTAAGGTTTTCGATATCCGTATGATGTTCGAGCATTACGACAGATAATTTATTCGAGAATTCATCTGTATAAAAATCAAGCACTTGATCATAGCCTTCATTCTCCATTTTTTGTCGAATTTTTTCGAAGTCTCCAACCAACTCATTATATTCTGGTTTGACATTTTTTAACCCACTGATTACATCTTCCATAGTGTCAATGATTTCAGACAATCTCTCTTTTTGTTCTGCTCTGTTCATTATACAACATCTCTCCTTTTTACTTGATAGTAACATTATATCATATATTTTGTCTTTTGTCAAGCGACTTTGGAAAATTTTAAATATTTTTTAGTTGATCTATAAGGCTTTTTAGCGAATCCCTGTTCAACAATATTTCATTTCCTTCTTGATGTATAGCTATTTCATTAGCGAATTCATAGACCAATACATCGCCATATATTTCATCCCCTACTGCCCATGATTCATCGAGATAATCATCTTCATAATAATATTTACCGTATGATCTTCCTAGTTTCACCCAATCATTTTCGCTTGGCACTGAACCGAATGTAGAGGAGAAGTTATTGATAACTGCTAAAGCCTGCATGATTAATTTGACAGTATCTTTCATGTCATATAATGACACCCATTCCTTATCTGTATGTTCATTTCTGTAGCCTGCACTTACATTGATTGAGTTGATGCCTTTTTTAGAGAATGTCATAGCATCTGAAATGCCACCTTCGACACATGCCCAATCATTCATGCCTGCTAGCTCTGCAACATCTTCCATAAAGTTGCCCACTGCATTTGAACAAAATGCCATTCCACATCCTACGACAATATCCCTGTTTCCTCTACGATCAATGACAATTGCTAGGTCTACGTCAGAATACCATTTTTCGCTAATTTCTTTAGAACCAATACAACCAATCTCTTCCTCTCTGGAAAATGCTACCTTGATCACTCCATTAAAACTCTTTACTTGATCAATGTTTCTTAAAACAGCTAATGCGATAGCAATTCCTGCTCTATCATCTGCTCCTAAAGCTCCCTTGCTTGATGAGATAACATTGTCATTAATAATATTTAGCTCACGATTTGCTAAAACTCCCTTTACAGTGTCCATATGAGCAGATAGCATAACTACCGAGCCTTTCCCTGTTCCAATTTTCTTCTCTGCTAGAAGGTTTCCATACTCATCTACGTGCATCTTGTCTACTAGGCTTGCCAATTCTTTTAATAAATAATCTCTTACAGGTTTTTCATTTCCGCTTGTTCCATGAATGTTTAATAACTCGATGAATTGATCTCTTAATGTTTTCATACAACATCTCTCCATTTCTTTTTTTAGAGCTAGGGGTTTTTACACCCCCTTTCTATAATATATGGTTATTATTTGTATTTATTACTTCTTTATCTTACCCTAATACTATTATATCACACTATATGTCGTTTGTCAAACGATTATTTATTCATAAAATGAATATTTTATCAATAATCCCTAAGTCTTTGATGGGCATATTTCACCGCTTTATAGAAGTCCTGTTGATCATACTTCATTTGCCGCCCCTCTGCTTTCCTAATGTCATTTTCAGCCTGTAGAGCTAATATATCCATCATAATGAAAGATGCTAGTAACATTTTATCTCCTTCGCTGTAGCTGTTCATCTGTTTGGTCTCCTTTTTCGTTATGATGGATATATTATGACCATCATTGCAGGTTTCTATACTCTTTTGCCACCAACTTCTAAAATAAGGTTATTATAAAAATCCAACTGCCTCGAACAATATTTCAATAAGTCTTGATATTGACCTTCCCATATTTGCCTGTTTGTCACTGAATAGCCGCTTATTGTTTCCATGTATAACTTTGAATATTGGATTTCAAATCTATGATACCTTCCTACAATTTTTTCATCATAATATACAGTCATTAATCCTTCGATATCAATAATTTTATCCCCTGCTTTCATATCAATATTCCTCCTTTATGTTGGGGAGGGTTGCCCCCTCCCTCTATTAATAATTATACTACATTATAAGTCGTTTGTCAAGCGATTATTTCAAATTAACTTGATCTGCTAAATGCCAATCTTCTAATCCCTCTGGTTTTGATGAAACATAATTATCGTGCTTTTCGATTTTGATTTCCACCTTTACATTCTCTTCGTAGCTATCCACTCCATCGAAGTACCATGCGTGGCTATCTTCCATTTGATATTCGATATCCTTATACCCCATTCTTTCAAGCTCACTGATCATCTTGTTCAGTCTACTCAATATCAACATCTCCTCTCTTTATCTTAATACCATTATAGCATATCTAAAATCGTTTGTCAAGCGACTTAATGAATTTATTTTACCGTACAGTGAAAGTAGTTGTGTAAGAGTATTTATATCTATCTTTATCCGTTGTCAACTTGCCTCTATATTTGCCTGTATTGAATTTTTTTCTGTCAGATTTTTTATACTCATTCCCTTTTAGATATTTGCAATCCATTCCAATTGCCTTCCACCCCCTATTAGTATACTGTTGAATCTCTACACACCCTCTATATCTATTCTTATTGTCATTGTTCTTAAAATTGAATGTAACGTAATTTCCGCTCTTTTGAGTAGTAACAGTCACCTTGCCCACCGTAGCCGCATCAGCCGCACTTCCAAGACCTAAAACCAATCCTAATGTTAAAGCCGCTTTAATAATGATTTTCATAATTAACACTCCTTATACGATTATTTATTATACTTGATGAAGCAAAGGGGGTTATTCCCCTCTACTTCTTAATCATTCCACCCATCTTCACTTACTAATTCTAATTCTTTTACACCCTGCGGCTCTTTATTGTCTTCCTCTGAATCCTTCTTATTTTCTTCTGTATCGCTTACGAAAGCGGCAGGCTCTAATACCCCTATTTGCTCCTCAAATTGATTCTCATCGGCTACTGCAACTTCTTCTTGGATAATTAACTCTTCTTCCTGCTGATCTTCTGTTTGTTCTTCTGTTTGATCTGCTTCAATGATAACAGGCTTGATTTCTTCTTCTGGCACTTCGAAGTCTACACCTTCGAAAAACTTTTCGAAATGCTCATCCATTTCTTTAAGTCTGCCTTGAATCTTATCTTTTTTAACGCTTCCTGCACCTGTATATTCTTTGTATTCTGTTTGTACTTTCGCACCCTCTGGTTTATTACTGATAGCTTTTGTGAAGTCTTCCGCCCAATCGTAGAAGAGACCTGCACCCATATTTAAACTAATAGCTTTTCTAGCCATCATGATCATCATCGGAAAGTGGATTTTTCTAAACAAAGCAGACTTACCTTCGAATGCATCATTAAGGTAATCTAAGATTTCTTTTAACTCTGTATAGTAAACACTTAAATCCACTTCTTTCATTTCAGTAGCATATTTTAACAGGTTTTTCGCAACGAAATCTTTATAGTCATAACCAGACAGCAAGATAAGAGACTGAATGATTGCCGCTTCGTCATCGCTTCTACGTCTTTGTAAGGCAGTGAATTTTGTCTTTTCTTGCATGAATTCATGTTTAAGTATCTCTTCAAGCTCCATAGCGTTGTAAGTACCCATTTTTGCACGTGCTTTCTGTTGTGAGCTTAAAGGTGTACCGTTGTTCCATCTAAAGAATAGCTCTTCAATTTCTTCATCTGTTGCCTCTTCTATACGGTTAAATGAAAGACCTGCACCTGTAATTTCATCCTGTACCGCCTCTGGCAATTCTTCAAATTTTTTCCCTGCAATTTCAAATTCTTCACCAATGTCTTCAATTCTTACGCTAGGTGTATCCATATGCAAGCTGAATTCCCCATTGATAAAATTGATTATATTTGTTAATCGTTGTTTCCCATCTAGAACATAACTCGTATCATCTTGCTTTAATATTAGAATCGGAGGAATAGGATATGAGCCTGCTAAGGAGTGAATCAATAGCGAAGCTTGTAATTCATCCCATTGACCGCCCTTTCTTTGAATAGGATAATTAAAGTCAAGAGAACCTTTTTCTGACATTCTTACTACTTGCTTCATTGTCCAAGGATTAGAAGTCTTCTTCATTATACAACATCTCCCTTTCATGTTTTATTGATTGTAATATATCATACTTTGTGTTTGAGGTGAAGGAGATTTTCTCTCCTTCACCTTGTATTACCATTATAGCATAATCATTGTCTTTTGTCAAGCGACTTTCTATTTAAATGTTTTTTATTTTTAAAAATTCTTGGCACTCTCTTTCGAATTCTTCTTGTGTTTCAGCTTTTGAAATGAATGAACCAATTCCCCACCCATCATTTGTAGCATAGGCTATAGATGATCTCGCTTCCTTTTCAACCTTTACGAATGCCTGCCTAAAGTAAAAGTGCTTATCAAAGTTATTCATGAAGTCTGCCATTTTTATCATCCTCCTCTTTATCTTAATACCATTATAACATACTTAAAATCGTTTGTCAAACGATTTTAAGAAATTGTTGAGAAAATTGTTAACGAGAGGCTTAAATTAACGATGCAATTAATGAAGTGCAAAGGGGTATATTTATTTGGTCTGCTAATAGCGATGTAAGATAGGCTTGCAATGAATAGACACATGATACCTAGTAAGGATAATATAATAGTCACAACAACATCTCTCCCTTTGTATATGGTGTTTTATTGCTAGGGAGGGGTTAACCCTCCCTGCTATCCGAAAGCTTCAATAGAAGTCGCTAGGCTCAATTTCGAAGTAATGATCGTTTTCTTCTTCATCTTCACATGCCATGATTAGCATATCGTTTTCAGTGATGGCGAAATGGTTTACTGTTAGCGGCTCTTCAAAATCATCTGCATGATAGTAGACTTCATTTGTGACGTTATACATAGCATAGGAAGAGGAAGAAGTGTAGGCAAATCCAAAGTTTCCAAAGTGTGCTTCCAATTCACCGTTATTATGATGATAGGTTTCAACGATTCTCTCTATACCTTCGATTTCAATGTTACTCATTTCTTTTTTGAATTTCGGTGTAAAGTCGATCTTTCTCATTTATACAACATCTCCTTTTTATTAGGGGAGAGAATATCTCCCCTTTCTATAATACCATTATATCACGTTTATAGTCGTTTGTCAAACGATTATTTTAATAATAATCTAGATAATCGTCATTATCATAATCCTCTTCATCGTATTCATCTTTCCAATTGTCTTTCGGTGCTAGCTCTTGCCCTACTGCATTGTAGCATTTTCCACAATCGCATTCATAACACTGATAATAATGATCATATTCCATTACTTTGCCACATTTACATTTTTTCATCTCCATACTATATCTCCTCCTTATTGGTATATACTAATTATAGCACATCATTAGTCGTTTGTCAAGCGATTATCAAAATAAACCTTTATCTTTTTTATCTCCTAATTCCTTAGCAATCCAATGTGCTTTATTTTCAGTGTTAGTCTTTGCCTAAACCATATAACTATCTCTCTTCATTTGCTCCATATAATCAGCAGGTACTACGATAACCGAAAAACCTTTATGCATAACAAACCATGTTTCTTGATTCATATTATACCCCTTATTTTTAATTACTGCCACTCAGTTAGATAGTATACGTTGTATTCACCATTTACATCCATTGCACCAACGATTTCCTTTTTCATTAAACTTCCCAATACTCCTTTGACAGTCATGATATTTAACCCTGTTCGATTCACAATGTCATCAATGCCAACATCGGAGAAGCCATCGCCATACTCTTCCATACAGTCTTCAATTACCTTGTATACTTCTTTTTCGTTTTTAGTTAAATCCATCTGTCATTTCTCCTCTCTTTATCTTAATACCATTATAGCATATCTAAAATCGTTTGTCAAGCGACTTTTTAAATAATTTAAATTTTATTTTAGATAATCAGCAGGTGTATAAAACCCTTCTGTTGCCTTTAAATACTCTTCCTTAGTTATGCTTTCACATTCATCTAGATAGGCTGTACTACCCTCTCCATGCTGTCCTACGCTACAATAGTAGGCAAATTTGCCATTGTTATATTTTTCAATTGCAACAAATACATCAGCCGGATTTTCCATATCCCCATTAATATCAACAAAATAACCTATGATTTCCATATGATTCATCCCCTTTGTTTTTATTAATCTCTGCCGTATTTTTCTTCGTGAAGCTCGTCAAATGTCTTTATTTCGACAAATCCACACTTCTTATTAGTACATTCGTATTTAAATGCATCTCTGCCTTTATACGTACCTTCATAACAGTTTAAAGGGTATTCTTCTCCTTCATTTTGACACTTATCACATTTAAAATCATCATGTAGAAAGTGTCACTCTTCTTTAGTTGTCATCAACTTTCCTCCTTTATTAACTCTATAAATACATTATAGCATATCTTATATCTATTGTCAAGCGACTTTCAAAGTTATTTTTCTTTTTCATCATTTATTAAACCTTTGCTCCATAGCTCCTTTTTATGGTCTCTATGCCTCCTCATATACTCGTTGTGCTTTTCTTTATCGTAGTACCTGCCCTCTCTCTGGCGTTCTAGAAATTGCTGTCTGGCTCTCTCCTGCCGCTCTGGATTGATTATGAAGTCAATTAACCTTCTGCTTACATTATACTTTTTAGCAAGTCCCCTCATGCTTATATTGCCTGTTGCATATTCCTCCCTAATTCTTTCTTTTGCTTCATCTGTTAACTTTACCCTTTTATCGTACTTAGGATTGTTTATAGCCGCTTTATCGGAATTTCTAGGCATATAGCATTCCCCTTTGTATTATTATTGGTATGCCTTAATTATAGCATACCTATGCATTAAGAGAGGGGGTTATCCCCTCTGATACCTCTCTACAGCTTTTGTTTTATCTTGAGTATACCAACCATCATAAAACTGTTCATCATTGCTATTAAAGAGATGTACAGCCCATTCACCGCTTCTTACTTTAGATAGAGTAGACATTAAGTAATGATCGTCTGGATGATCTGAAATCATTCTAATGTTATACAAATCCCATCCTAATTGATTTGCCTTACTGATTGCCTTATCCCTGTTTTCTAGCGTTACCGTCATTATAACACCCCTTTATATACTATATACATTTATACTTGTATTTATTACTAAAATTCTGCATTCGGCAACATTTGCTGTAGCTGTGTCACTGTAGGCTCGTAAACCTCTTGAATTTCAATATACACGCTATAGTCACATAAGTAAACCTGTTCACCACTATCATGCAATCTGTCTGCCTCTTTATCGTTTAAAGTCATTCCTTCTCTATCTTCTAATACGTTAAACGACACTCTCCCATCGTCCATGATTAGAAGGTAGCTAGATGGCATGTAGTTTTTCTCTAAAACATCTTCCAACGCCTTTTGTACCTCGTCTGCACTATTGATTATTACAGACTCATTTAACCAATCAACATCGGTATGCCAATGACTCATATCTGGCATTCCATCAACTTTAACCCCTGCACCATTATCTTTATGCCAATAAGATACCATTTTATCGAATGAGAATTTAACTTTCATCATATTTTCCACTCTCCCTTGTTCTTGATAATATAAGTATAGCATACTTTAAATTGTTTGTCAAACGACTTTTAATGTAGAAAATAACTATTTTATCCTTTTAACCATTGCTCGTAGATATAACTATATTCAACATTCATTAATTTAGATAGCTTTTCGAATATTCTTTCCCTAATCAAAGAGTCACCTGCACCTAACAATTCATATACATCTTTGTAATTATCAAGTGCCACAAACAAATCATTAAATGTTACATTGTCATTTAATTCAGAACCCATTTCATCGGTAGGATAAGCGTTTATATACCATTCTTTAATATTGGTTTCCATGATATCATCTCTCCTTTGTAGGAAATCAACCTTTTATCAAAACGGTAAAATAAAGTAGCCATCTTTCTGAATTGAAGGGTACATATTCCATAGAAATGTAATATCCTTTAAATCTCCCTTGCCAACTGCTTCGCCCATTAGTTTTTCCCATTCAGACTTATCGACTTTCCTCATATTATCATTTCCCTTCTTCATTAATATAGGAATAACTATTTTATCAATCAATCATCTGCCATGATTCATATTTTAATTTTAATTCTACTTCATTAATACTGTATAGTTCCACTTTAATCTGACTATCTTCTATCCATGAGATAGCATAAGCTAACGAGCCATCTGTTTGAATAACTCTTTGTGCAAAGAATGATTTTTCACTTTCTTTTTCTATAAATTCGAATTTACTTTTCATCTTATCTCCTCCTGTAGAAAATCAACTTTTTAATATTGAATTTTCGAGATAATTCAATCGCTCCTCTGCCTCTCTTTCAGTTTTAAACCCATCTTCGAACAACTCTTCACCGTAAGCTAAAACCCACTCATCTTTTCCATCTGGATTATCAAGCCAAATGACTTCAACCCAATAAACTACACCATCATAGTAATCCTCTTCATCCATTTCTTGCAAGTTTCTGAAAATGTTTTCCCATGTTTCTAATGATAATCTCTTCATATTATCGTCCTCCTTTTATCTTATAAATACATTTTACCATATTGTAAGTCGTTTGTCAAGCGATTATAGGTAGAGAATTTATTTTTTATTCGCTCATATATTTATTCCAATCATGAATAGTTGCCAATCCTTCTCTCTTCAAGCTGTAGTAAAGCTCTTCTACTTCTGGCATCTCATGAAGACAATTGTATCTTTTGCCGTAACAAATCCATAAGCGAAGCTTTTCTTTACCTCTAGGCATCTTATCAATGGCGTTTAAATCCATATATTATCACTCCTTTTTAAAATCAACATTTTATCAATTAGTTTTGTTTATAAACGAATAAGTCACCATCACTATATTCTACAAAATCATCAATATCTAACCAATACAAATCTCTTAAAGGCTCATTTCTAACTTCTGCGATTCTTCCTACATTTTTACCATTAATGCAAACCCATTGGCTATTTTCAGCTATTCTTCCATTACTAGACAATTCATTGTATGTGAATATATTTGTAGCACCATTTTTTGTTTTCATTAACATCATTTCCCTTCTGTATAAAATTAGAATTTGATTAAGATTTTCCGCTTGGGTTCTCCTTATCCATAATAGCCTTCCAATATTTCATTCCTTCTTCATCATTTTTCAATTGTGCTTCCCAATACTTATTAGCAATTTCAATCAACTTGAATTCTTTCTTTAAGTCCATTTAACAACATCTCCTTTTCATCTCTATATTAATATTATAGCACACCTTAAGTCTTTTGTCAAACGATTTTTACTTAATTTAAATTATTTTACCGCCTTTATTTCATTCGCATATATTCTCTTGCCGTCAGCTATCATGTAATACTGATTGCCCAAATCACCTTGATTTAACCGCTTCCTATCCCTTCTAAGGCTTATTTTCTGAATTCTATTATCTAACTTGGAAAATAACATAGCTCCTAGAAATTCCTAGTGCCATCTGAATTATTTTATTCACGCTCATGTTATCTCCTCCTATTTTGTATGTAAAGGGGCTTATAGCCCCTC
>JACYYJ010079096.1_pt2 | contig 12186 bp, 12 predicted proteins | sample 8236861 | NCBI WGS metagenome assembly JACYYJ01 (sample SAMN14103086, study PRJNA606662) | landfill metagenome | isolation source: landfill solid waste | place: India:New Delhi, Okhla landfill site | collected 2017-11-05
GCTGGGCCATGGAGTACTTCGAACCACTGCGCCAGATGCTGGACGAGCTGACCGGCAAACCGGATGTGGTGCAGTCACACTCCGCTACCTGGAACAACATGGCCACCGAGCTCCACAGCATGGCGGCCGATCTCGGCTCGCATCTGGAGAACGACCTGTCCGACTGGCGGGGTGAGGGAGCCGACGCCTACCGCGAAGCCATGGCCAGCAACGTGGAGGGCATCGGGGGGCTCGCCGCGATCTCGGCGGCGATGGCGGTGGCGACCGAGGGCGCGGGCGGCCTGGTGGCGCTGACCCGTGACATCGTGCGCGATCTCATCGCGGACCTGGTCGCCAGGGTCGTCGTGTGGGCTGTCGAAGCGCTCTTCGTGGTCACGATCCCCGTGGTCGCCGCACAGATCGCTGCCGCAGTGGTCAAGTGGGCCGCGCGCATCGTCACCTACACCACGGCCCTGATCGACAGCCTCACCAACCTCACCAAACTCCTGAACGACTAGGACGGCCATGGCTAAACCGAAGAAGCCGGGCAATGGCAACAGCGGTAACGGCGGCAACGGCGGCAACAGCGGCCATGGCGGGAACGGTACGGGGAAGCCCTCGCAGCGGCACGGCGGCATCGACGCGGGCGAGGGCGTCTCCAGCGCCCAGCGGAGCACCGGCGACGTGTTGCAGAAGGGGCGCCCGAAGGGGGCGGGTCAGCAGACGACCCCCTCGCAGAAACCCGGGAACCAGCAGCCCAACACGCCGACGAAGCCGACGACACCGCCCAAAGCCGATGACATCCGGCACAGCGACGCGTCGCGGGAGCACATCATCCATGGCGACGGTGGCCGACAGGGCGGCCACCTCGCGGGCACCGGGTTCTCGAAGAAGACGGAGTTTCCGAAGGACTGGGACACGCCGAAGATCCTCGACGCTGCGCACCAGGTCACTCAGCAGGGGCCGCCGGCGAAGGGGCCTTACATCACGAAGGACGCCGATGGAAACAAGGCTTGGGCGTACGACTACATCGGTACCGTGGACGGCGTCACGGTGAAGACGACCGTGCTCGCGGACGGTGAGATCCGCACGTCGTATCCGCCGAACAGCGCCGATCCCGGAGTGATCACCAACCCGCCCGCGCCGAACCCCGCCCCGAAGGGCGTACCGGTGGGCAATCCGCCTCGTTACAGCCATCCTGATGTCGGCGGCGACGGGAGTTGGACGTGGGAAGGACCCAAGGGCGACAAGATCGTCCGGATCGTCCAGGATGCTCAGGGTAACGTCACCAGGACCGAGCTCGGCGACTACAAGAAGAAGTGAGTGCGGTGAACGCCATGGATGTGCAGACCTATGCGACGGCCGTCGCCGTATGCGCTCAACTGACGGGCAGGTTGTCCGACGACACCATGGGTGCCGTGCGCGACCACTACGCCGCGGGCGAGGCGGAACTGGCCGAGTCGACGCTGCTGCTCGGGCTCGCGCACGAGGGGGTGGGCATCACTCCCGAAGAGCGGGAGACGATCCGCTCGATCCTCGAAGACCCGAACAACCCGGATCTCGACGACGTCCCCGCCGTCGACGAGGTGCCGTCACCGGCGTACCGGTTCCTGCCGGCCGGTCCGGCCGACGCGCCGGACCCGGCGAAGGCGGACGCCGTCCTGGCAGCCGACGCCGCCCGTCACGGTGGTCGCCGCCTGCGGCGCGCGTGGCGGGAGCCGCTCGACGGGTCGCAGGACGGGGCCACGTGGACGTACGTGCTGCAGGTGGTGGAGGGCACGGACACGCTCAGTGCGTATGCGGGCCTGTCGTCGCGGTTGTGGGTCGTGTTGAAGGAGAAGTGGCAGCTGGAGGTGGTTGTGGAAGGCCGTCTGCTGCCGCCGTACCAGGCCGCCGCGCTGACCGCCGCGCGCGAGGTCTGGTCGGCCTAGGGCCGGGTTCGCCGGGCTCACGGGCTTCGGATGCCCACGACCTGGTTTACAGCGTGTTCGACTGGCTGTCCGCCGCGCGGAGGCCCGGTTGTTCCGGGAAGGTTCCGATCGCGGCCGGACCGGGCGCAGGGGAGAGCAGTTGCCGCCGGTACGCCGCGAGGCGGCCGGTCCGGTTGGCGGTGAGAGCGCCGACGAGGTGTCCGTTGCGGTGGTAGCTCACGTCGAGGCGTCGCCCTTCGGGATCGTGTTCGTGCACGTGGATCTCGTCGTGCAGCGCGGGAAGACCGACCGAGCGGATCCGGGCGCCGTGCAGGTCGGACCAGAACGACGGCACGCCGGTGAACGCGGGAGAGTCGTCGGGAGCGAGGAGTGTGCGCGCCGCTGCCGTGCCCTGTTCCACGGCGTTGCTCCAGTGGCCGAGCGGCATCGCTCGGCCTCCCGCGAGCGGTTGGGGGACACGTGCCACGTCACCGGCCGCCACGACGCCCGGCACCACGGCTCCGTGGACGTCGAGGGCCCTGAGGTGGCGGTCGCAGCGCACACCCTGTTCGATGTCGAGTCCGGAGCCGGTCAGCCATCCCGTGGCGGGGACGGCGCCGAGGGCGAGCAGCACCACGTCCGCGGACAGCGCCGTGCCGTCGGCCAGTTCGACGCCCGTGACGTGTCCTCCTCGGGAGCGGAACCGGGCGACGGTGGTGTCGGCGCGCAGGTCGATCCCCGCCGCACGGTGCAGTGCGGCCACGAACGAGCCCGCCGCGGTACCGACGAGGTGGTCGAGCGGCTGATGTCCGGAGTGGACGAGGACGACCTCCACTCCTCGGGCGCGAGCCGAGGCCGCCACCTCACTGCCGAGGAAACCGCCACCGACGACGACGAGTCTGCGGCCAGGCCGCAGGTGCGCGCGGAGGGTGGTGGCGTCGTCGCGGGTCCGGAGGGTGACGACGCCGTGGTCGGGAACCTGTGTCGGGTCGGGCCAGCCGCGCGCGTGCGCTCCCGTGGCGACGAGCACACCGTCGTAGTACAGGCTTGTGCCGTCGGCGAGGGTGATCGTTCGGCGGTCCGGCTGGAGCCGTACGGCTGGTGTGCCGAGTCTCCATTCCACGCCGAGGCCGGGGTCTACGGGCAGGGCGGGGTCCGGCGCGGTGTCGGAGGTCAGTAGTTGTTTGGACAGTGGAGGGCGATCGTAGGGCGGGTGTGCCTCGCCGCCCACGACGGTGAGGCGGCCGGTGAAGCCGTTGTACCGCAGCGACTCGGCCGCGCGCAGGCCGGCGAGGGACGCGCCCACGATCACCAGATGCCTGGCGGTCATGGGGCGGTCTCCGTGACGGTGATCGCGCGTACGGGGCAACTGGCCGCTGCCGCAGTCACGCGGTCGAGCGTGCCGGCGGGTGCGGTGTCGGCGTGGACGAGGCGGTCGTCGTCATCGAAGGAGAAGACCTCGGGGGCGGCGAACACGCACTGACCGTGACTCTCGCACAGGTTCATGTCCACGTGGATGCGCATGGGGTGATTCCTTTTCGGGAGGGGAGTGGGGCGGGGAACGGGGTCAGCGCGCGGGTGGGTTGAACCGCGAGAAGGCCGGCTCGCTCCACCGCAGGGGGCTGGCGTGGGTGATCTCCCGGACCGCGTCGATCGAGAACTCGACGAGACGTTGGGCGCCGGGGAACCGGGCGATGGAGTCCGGCTCCCACACGGTGCGGGCGGTTCCGGTGATGTGGAGTGCCGTGCCCGTGTCCCAGCCGGGAAAGACGAGTCCCGCCGAGGGGTTGACCGCGAGGTTGCCGAGGGTGAGGAACATGGCGTTGCCGACGTAGTCCGGCCAGCGCAGCGTGGTGGGGGAGAGCACGTCGACGAAGCCCGGGTTGCCGCCTCGGTGGGAGGCGTCCGCGTCGCCGGTGTCGGAGGCGGTCGCGACGAAGAAGGTGTCGGCCGACCGGATCGTGTCCTGTTGCTCGGGGCTCAGTGAGGTGCTGTCGGTGACACGGCTGTCTTCACACCGGACCGCTTCGGCGCGGAGTATGGGATGTCTTTTCTGGATGTACTTCGGGCAGTTGGCGATGACCTGGTCGAGGTCGATCTCTATTCGGTCCTTCCGCGCGACGGCGCGGCCGTTGAGCCGCATGCGACGGCGGGTCGCCGGTTCGATGGCGATGGCGCCGAGCCGTAGCGGCCGGTGTGGCGTCGTCCGAGCGATGGCGTCGGCCAGTGGGTCGCCGGGATGGGGCACCGCGTCGATGACGAGGCGGTCGGGGGCGGGGGCGTGCAGGAACCCGGGGTCTCCGGTGAGCTGGGTCGCCCAGAGCCTGCCGTCGGTGTCGGTCGCGCCGATGACGATCATGGGTTGTGTGGCGAGGAACGCCGCGGCCACCTCGGGAACGGCGTGGTGGATACCGCCGAGGGAGAACCGAGCCTGGTCACTGAGCCCGGCGCGCTCCTGTACCGCGAGTTCACCGCTGTGGTAGGTGGCCACGGCTGTCCTTTCCGGTGTTCGGATCGATCAGAAGAACCCGCAGGTGGGGGCACCGGCGACCGGTGCGTCCGCGGGGTCGGCGCCCGTGGGCGCGTAGATCTCCAGGCGGATGCCGTCGGGGTCGGTGAAGAAGATGCCGCCGGACTCGCCGTTCTCGCCGTGCGGTACGACGCCGTCGTAGGAGAACTCGGCGCCGAGCTCGCGCAGCACGTCGGCCTTGGCATTCACCTCGTCCATGGTCTCGACCTGGAACGAGAGGTGGTGCAGGCCCGGTGTGCTCGGGCTGAACGCGCCCTCGCTCTGCTGCCACAGCGTGACGAGCAGTTGGCCGTCCCTGCCGAGGAAGGCCCACCGGCGACCGTCCTCCTTGCCCTCCGCCATCACCTCGAAGCCGAACACGGTGCCGTAGAAGGCGAGTGACCGATCGAGGTCGGTCACGTTCAGTCCGATGTGTCCAGTGGTCAGCCTGCCGTCGGAAGTCACAGTCATCACATGCCTTGGGTCGGGGGTCGCGATCCGTCGCAACCGGTGAAATTGACTTTAACGGTTAGAATCGCGAGCGTCAACCGGTGATCTTCAGGTCATCGGTTAGGCTCGTGTGGTACGGCCGCGAAAACCGACCCCGGAGGATGAGCCCGGTGACATCCGCAGCGGACCCGCGCCCGCTCACCGGCGAGCCGCTGTCCATCGACCTGCTCAACACCCGCTGGATCGACGGCACCGGCCACCACGACCTGCTCGCCGACGTCGAGGGTCTCGCCGTGTGGCTGAGCTCGCCGCCCGTGCGCCGGGCGCTCGGCGACCTCGTCGCAGGCGCCGACCGCCCCACCCTCGATCGGCTGCTGCGGGCGAGGGCGGCGTTGGACGGTCTGGTCGCGTCGTCGCCGGACTTCGACGGCGACGCCCTCGCGGAGGCGAACGCGATCCTGTCCCACGGCTGGACCACCCGATCGCTCACCGCCGAGGGGCCACTCAGCGCCGTCCGGGTCGAAGAGCCCTCATGGGGGCCCGCGTGGGCCGCGGTCGACGACTTCCTCCGGCTGCTCGCCGAACACCCGGAACGCATCCGGGCGTGCGCGAACCCCGAGTGCGTCCTGCACTTCTACGACACGTCGAAGAGCGGAAGGCGTCGCTGGTGCTCGATGGCGGGCTGCGGAAACCGGGCCAAGGCCATGCGGCACTACCAGCGCACCACTCGTAACTGAGCGCCGTCCCGGTGCCACCCGTGCGTCGCGCGATGGTCAGGAAAGCGGCTTCCGTCCGCGCCGCGCTCAGTCGCCCGGGGAGGTGACTCCACCTCCGGAGCCGGCCGGAGTCTGCGTCATCCCCGGGCGGCCACACCGGCCTTCGCCTGCTGTTGCAGGGCCTCGTCGGCGGCGCTCAGGGCCAGGCGTACCGCGCCGAGGACCACGGCCTCCTGGCCCACGGTCGAGGCCGCCAGTCGTGGTGTGCGGACGCAGACGTCGGCGATGTGCTTCTCCAGCCGGGGCAGCAGCAGGTCGCCCGCGCTCGCGAGTCCACCGCCGAGCACGATCATCTCGGGGTCCACGGTCAGCGTCATCGCCACCGCCTGCCGGGCGAGCACGGCGCAGAACTCGTCGACGATCCTCACGGCGTCGGCCTCGCCGGCTCTGGCGCGGTCGAGGATGCGACCGGTCACCTGGTGGTCGTGAGACCGCCCCGAGTCGCCCGTGGCGGGGCCGAGCAGCAGCTCGCGTGACCGCTCCCACGTCGCGAAGTCGAGCAGACCGATCTCACCCGCCGCACCGCCGAAGCCGCGGTGTACCCGGCCGCCGAGGACGAGCCCCGCGCCGCTGCGTCGTCCGATCAACAGGTAGACGAGGTCGTCGACGTCTCGGGCGACGCCGTGTGCGCGTTCGGCGAGCGCCGCCAGGTTGGCGTCGTTGTCCACCAGCACCGGGCAGGGGAACGATCGGGAGAGCCTGCGAGCCAGGGGGAAGTCGACCCAGCCTGGGATCACTGTGGACAGTGTGACGGTGCCGTCCGAGGCGATGATGCCGGGGCAGCCCACGGCCACCGCCATGACACTCGACCGGTCGACGCCCGCGGTGTTCAGGCAGCGGGTGCCGACGTCGCGTACCACGGAGAGCCGGGCCTGCCCGTCGAGGCGCGGATCGACTCGGGTCTCCGCCATGTGCACGGTGTCGCCGTTGAGGTCGGCGAGGACGCCGAGGACCCGGTGGGCGCCCACGTCGAAGCCCAGGACGTATCCGCTGTCGCCGCGGAACACGAACCGCCGGGCCGGTCGGCCGACCCGGCGTTGCCCGCGCGCCTCGTGCTCGGCCGCCCAGCCCTGCGCGACGAGGTCGTCCACGGCGGCTTCGACCGTGGGGCGGGAGAGCCTCGTGACGCGGGTGAGGTCGGTGATCGTGGCGGGGCCGGACTCGCGCAGCGCGGACAGCACCGCCACGGAGTTGATCAATCTCAGGAGCGACTGGCCGCCGCCCTCGGGACGCGAAGTGGACACGAACTCTCCCTTGACCGGACGCCAGTAATCGTAGACCATGCCACATTAATTAAAGGAAGTTTCCTAAATAACTGCCTGGGAGGACCTGTGCCAGCGCCGGTCACCATCGCCGTAGTCGGGGCGGGTGTGCGAGGACGTACCTACGCCGCGTGCGCCGCGGCCACGGGCAAGGCGAGGGTCGTCGCCGTCGCCGAGCCACGCGCCCAAGCCCGTGACACGCTCGCCACCGAGCACGACATCCCGTCCGACGCCGTGTTCACCGACTGGCGCGCGCTGCTCGACAAGCCCCGCATCGCCGACGTCGCGGTGATCGCCACCCAGGACGCGGACCACGTCGAGCCCGCCGTCGCGCTGGCGCGTCAGGGCTACCACCTGCTGCTCGAGAAACCGATGGCCACGTCGGAAGCCGACTGCGAGCGCATCGTCACCGCCGCCGAGGACGCCGGCGTGCTGCTGGCCGTGTGCCACGTGCTGCGGTACATGCCGTACTCGCGGCGGCTGAAGGCCATCGTGGACAGCGGGCGCATCGGCGACATCGTCAGCGTCGAGCACCTCGAACCGGTGGGGTGGTGGCACCAAGCGCACTCGTACGTGCGAGGCAACTGGCGGCGGGAGGACACCTCCACGTTCATGCTCATGGCCAAGTCGTGCCACGACCTCGACTGGCTGTCGCACCTGATCGGCAGGCCCGCCGTGCGGGTGTCGTCGTTCGGCGGGCTGTACGAGTTCCGTCCCGAACGCAGGCCCGAGGGCGCCGCGGACCGGTGCCTGGACTGCGCCGTCGAGTCGACGTGCCCGTACTCGGCGCCCCGGATCTACCGGCCCCTGCTCGACGAGCCCGACCGGCTGTGGCCGCTGTCGGTGCTCACCGAGGACCGGACCGAGGAAGGGCTGCTCGCCGCTCTGCGCGACGGCCCCTACGGGCGGTGCGTCTACGCCTGCGACAACGACGTCGTGGACCACCAGGTGGTCAACCTCGAATACACCGGTGGGGTCACCGCCTCGTTCACCATGACGGCGTTCACACCGCTGGACTTCCGGAAGACCCGGATCTTCGGCACCCGAGGTTCGATCGAGGGCGACGGTCGCTCGATCACCGTGCACGACTTCCTCCACGGCACCGAGGTGATCGACGTCGGTGTGCCGGAGGGAGCCACGGCCGACGACGGGCACGGCGGTGGCGACCAGGCCCTGGTCGACGCGTTCGTGGAGGCCGTGGCCACCGGCGACGCCGGAGCGATCCTCTCGAGTGGCAGGGAAAGCCTCGCCACGCACCAGCTCGTGTGGGCGGCGGAACACGCACGGCGCTCCGGCACCGTCGTCACCCTGCCCGATCCCACCACTCCCACATCCTCAGCGGCCCACATGGAGGTGGCACGATGAAAACGGCGACGATCGCCCGGATCGCCGCGGCGTTGACCGGCGTCCTCGCGGCGACGGCATGCGGTTCGGACCCAGGCGGTGAGGCCCAAGGCGACCCCGACGGACGTGGCCCCATCACGTTCGCCACGATCAAGGACGGCACCGGAACCGTGCCGGAACTGGTCGAGCAGTGGAACGCCGAACACCCCGACGAGAAGGTGACGATCGTCGAGCTGCCCGAGGGCGCCGACGGCCAGCGGCAGAAGCTCGTCCAGCAGGCACAGACGGCCTCCGACTCCTACGACGTCATCACCATCGACCTGCCGTGGAACGCCGAGTTCGCCGCGCGCCGCTGGATCACCGAACTGCCGAAGGAGCCCTTCGCCGTGGACGGGTTCTTCCCGGCGGCGCTGGAGGGCTCGCAGTACCGGGGGAAGCTGTACTCGATCCCGCACTTCACCGGCTCGGCCATGCTGTACTTCCGCGAGGACCTGCTGGAGAAGGTGGACGCCGAACCGCCGACCACGTGGGACCAGATGTGGGAGATCTGTGAGCAGGTGCTCGAGCTGCCCGAGGCGAAGGGCATGTCCTGCTACGCGGGCCAACACGACAAGTACGAGGGTCTCACCGTGAACTTCGCCGAGGCCGTCGCCTCGGCGGGCGGGCAGGTCTTCGACGAGGAGGGCAAACCGACCGTCGACACACCGGAGGCGGCCGAGGGGCTGGAGTTCCTCGTCGACGGCTTCCGGGAAGGACACATTCCCGCCGACGCCATCACCTACAAGGAAGAGGAGGGCCGCCGCGCCTTCCAGCAGGGTGAGCTGGTGTTCCACCGCAACTGGGCCTACATCTACAACCTGGCGAACGCCGACGACGGCTCCTCGAAGGTGGCGGGCGAGTTCGGCGTCACCGTGATCCCCGGCCTGGACGACGCCGGGGTGTCCGCGCTCGGCGGTAACAACCTCGCCGTGTCGGCGTTCTCCACCAAGCAGGCCACGGCTCGTGACTTCATCGCCCACCTGACCAGCCTGGAAGTCCAACTGAGGCACGCGAAGGGCTCGGCGTACCCGATGACGCGCACCGAGGTGTACTCGGATCCGGGGCTTCAGGAGCAGTACCCGTACCTGACCGTGCTCAAGGAGGGCATCGAGCGGGCCCAGCCGCGGCCGTCGATCGTGCGTTACGGCGACGCCAGCACCGTCATCCAGACCCACGTCTACGCCGCGCTGAAGGGCGAGAAGCCGGTCGACGACGCCCTGGCGGCCATGCAGCGGGAACTGACCGAGCTCACGCAGGGGTCCTGAGGTCGATGGCACGGTCGAGTCAGGGGCGCACGGCGGCGCTGCTGCTGTCCCCGACAGTTCTCGTGCTCGGCCTGGTGGTGGGATACCCGCTGCTGGCCGCGCTGCGAGAGTCGCTGTACCGCAGCGGCGACGAGATCGACGAGTCGGGGTTCATCGTCACCGGGGACCGGTTCGTCGGCGCGGACAACTTCGCCGACGCCTTCACGGGTGACCGGTTCTGGAACGCCTTCGGCAACACCACGTTGTTCACGGTCACCACGGTGACCGCCGAGGTGATCATCGGTGTGGCGATGGCGCTCGTCATGCACCGGGCCATGCGAGGCCGGGCTCTGGTGAGGGCCTCGATCCTCGTGCCGTGGGCGATTCCCACGGCCGTCGCGGGCCTGTTGTGGCAGTGGATCTTCCAGTCGAACGGTGTGGCCAACGCCGTGCTGGGCACCGATCTGCTGTGGACGGCCGACGGGTGGGCCTCGCAGCTCGCGGTGATCATCGCCGACACCTGGAAGACGGCGCCGTTCGTCGGGCTGCTCGTCCTCGCGGGGCTGCAGCTGGTCCCGAACGACGTCTACGAGGCCGCGCGGCTGGACGGCGCGAGCGGCTGGCAGCAGTTCTGGCGCGTCACACTGCCGCTGGTGAAACCGGCTCTGCTGGTGGCGGTGCTGTTCCGGCTGCTCGACGCACTGCGGATGTTCGACCTGCCGTTCGTTCTCGTCGGAGCGCAGAAGGCGTCGGTGGAGACACTGTCGATGCTGGCGTGGGACGAGGCCAACCAGGTGCGGTACGGGCCCGCCGCGGCCTACGCGGTGCTGCTGTTCTGCTACATCGCGGTGGTGGCGTTCGTGTTCGTCAAACTGCTCGGCGCCGACCTGCTGGGTGAGCGCCGGGCCCGCAGGACCTCGGAGGTGTCGGCGTGAGCACGACCCGGTCCGGTCTCGCCACGGGAACGGTCGGCGCGACCGTTCGCCGTATCGCGCCCTACGTGGGCGTCGCGGTGATCATCGTGTACTGCCTGGCGCCGTTCTACTGGATGGTGGTGTCGAGTTTCCGGCGCACGAGCGACATCTTCGACCTCTCGGCGTTGCCGTCACCGTGGTCGCTGGAGAACTACCGCGCCGTGTTCTCCGGCGACAACGAGTTCGGTCGCGCGCTGCTCAACAGTCTGCTCGTGGCCGGTGCCACCACCGCGGCCACGATCGTGGTGGCGACGCTGGCCGCGTACGCACTGGCCAGGTTGGAGTTCCGTTTCAAGAACGCGGTGCTCGCGGTGGTCATCGCGACCTCGATGTTCCCCGGGATTTCACTTCTCGTACCGCTGCTGAAGCTGTTCACCGACATCGGCTGGATCAACACTTACCAATCGATGATCGTGCCCAACCTCTCGTTCGCGCTGCCACTGGCGATCTGGTATCTCACCACGTTCTTCCGCCAGTTGCCGTACGAGCTGGAGGAGGCGGCGCGAGTGGACGGCTGCACACCGGGGCAGGCGTTTCGCAAGGTGATCCTCCCGATCGCGGTTCCCGGCGTGTTCACCACGGCCATCATCGTGTTCGTGGTGGCCTGGAACGAGTTCATCATCGCGCTCACCATGGTCAACGACCCGTCGATGCAGCCGGTCACCGTCCGGATCTCGCAGTTCGTCGGGGTGGCCGCGCACGACAGCCCGTTCGGCACCCGCATGGCCGCGGGCGTCATCGCCACGGTGCCGCTGGTGATCGCGGTTCTGTTGTTCCAGCGGCGCATCGTCGCGGGACTCACGTCGGGGGGCGTGAAATGACAGTCGACGACGGGAGCAGTGATGCCGCCCCAACCACCTGATGCCCTACCGAACAGACGTGACTTCCTCGCCCTGGCGGGGCTGAGCACGGCCGCTCTCGCGCTCGGCAGCGGTATGCCCGTCCACGCGGCCCAGTCCGCGGCACCGTCGCGGGGCCGCGTACCGGGCGAGCCGTTCACCCTCGGCGTGGCCTCCGGCGATCCCGAGCCCACGAGCGTGGTGCTGTGGACACGGCTGGCTCCCGATCCGCTGGCCGCCGACGGCCACGGCGGGATGTCCCGGGAGAACGTCGACGTCCACTACGAGGTGGCCGAGGACGAGCGGTTCTCCCGCGTCGTCCACCGCGGGCGCGCCGTGGCGACGCCGGAGCTGGCTCACTCCGTGCACCCCGAGGTCCACGGGCTGCGTCCGGGCCGCGAGTACTTCTACCGCTTCCGCACCGGTGACCACGTCAGTCCCGTCGGCCGCACCCGCACGGCACCGGGCCGCCACGACCGCGTGGACGCGCTGCGGTTCGCGAGCGCGTCGTGCCAGGCGTGGTACCACGGTCACTTCACGGCCTACCGGCATCTCGCCGACGAGGACGTGGACCTCGTGTTCTTCCTCGGCGACTACGTCTACGAGTACGCGATCAACGACGGCAACCTGTGGCGGCAGGGCGTGGACCTCGACCCCGTGCACGACGCCACGGTGCGGACCCTGGAGCAGTACCGCCTGCGGTACGCGCTGTTCAAGACCGATCCCCACCTGCAACGCGTGCACGCCCTGGCGCCCTGGGTGTCCACCTGGGACGACCATGAGGTGCAGAACAACTACGCCGACGCCCACTCGCAGTACGGCATCTCGGTGTCCGACTTCGAACGGCAGCGGGCCGTGGC
>JACYYJ010004130.1_pt2 | contig 12166 bp, 12 predicted proteins | sample 8236861 | NCBI WGS metagenome assembly JACYYJ01 (sample SAMN14103086, study PRJNA606662) | landfill metagenome | isolation source: landfill solid waste | place: India:New Delhi, Okhla landfill site | collected 2017-11-05
AAAAGATGGGCTTAAATATAATATACGAGGGGTGATGATTATGAACCATTTTATCAAAATGCAACAAAAGTTAAATATTCAAAAAGGACAGTTAGGTCTAGCCTGGACTGGTCAAGCAGGATTTGTCTTTGTTGACGAAAACAAGATAGTCTATCACATTGATCCCTATCTTTCTAATGCATGTTCCAAAACGGTAGGATTTCATCGCATGATTGAACCACCTGTCCAAGCAAACCAATTGGAAGCTGATTATGTTTTTATTACGCATCATCATAAAGATCATTTAGATCCCGATTCCATTCCAGAAATATATAAGGCAAACCCTGCTGTTACTTTTCTTGCACCACCTTCATGTCTCGACCTATTTATCGAGATGAACATTCCGAAAGATAACATCAATGTTATAAGGAGGGGAGAAAAGCAAAGAATAGGGAATTTAAATGTAGAAGCCGTTTTAGCTATTCACACAGAGGATAGTTTAGGTTATGTACTGGAATTAAATGGTGTGAAATTATATATAAGTGGTGACACCACTTATTCTGATGAGCTAATTCTCAACGAGCAATTGGATTTAATGATGGTATGTATCAATGGTAGGCTAGGATGTATGAATATACCTGACGCTACAAGACTTACAGCACACATCCAACCAAAATATGCCATTCCAATGCATATTGACATGTTTAAAGAAAATACTGCAAATCCAAAGGAATTTGTGAATCAAGTGGAAAATTATAGTGGAATTGTAAAAGGATTTACGATGAAGCATGGTAAATGGCATATCTATGATCAAGCTTTTGGGCTTTTTTTAGCAAATGAATAAGAACCCGCGAACTATAGTTTTCATAATCTTGAAGTTAGTATTTCGTTAATTATTAACTATCTATTTCTATTCATTCAAAAGGATGTGTTTAATTTGAAGCATAAATTTCTTATTCACTATAAAGGTGATCATGTAGGAGTAGCAACAAATGAAATTAAGAAAGGGGAAGAGGTGAAAGGAGTTTACATGGATGATGATACTTCCATCGTGATACATGCAAAACATGATATACCACTTGGGCATAAGATAGCTTTAGTAGATTTAAAGGAGGGGGAATTTGTTATTGAATATAAGACCCAAATTGGTTTAACAACAAAGGTTTGGCATGCTGGAGACTATGTTCACACACATAATATTAAAACGGCGAGGTGGTAATAATGACGAAACAATTGTATGGATATCGTAGAGAAAATGGAAGGATAGGTATACGAAATCATGTAATAATTTTACCAGTAGACGATATTTCGAACACAGCATGCGAGGCAGTCGCCAATCAAATTAAAGGTGCGTTGGCACTACCTCATTCCTATGGAAGACTTCAATATGGAGAAGATTTAGAGTTGCATTTTCGAACAATGATAGGTACAGGGAGTAATCCAAACGTTGCTGCAGTAGTAGTTATAGGGATTGAGGAAAATTGGTCAAAAAGAATTGCAGATGGTATTGCTAAAACAGGAAAACCTGTCACGTATTTTTCCATTGAAAGATATGGAGACCTAGAAACGATTCGGAATGCCTCTTGGAAGGCAAAAGAGTATGTACAATGGGCATCTGAAATGACAAGAGTACCAATAGAATTAGGGGAATTAACTGTCAGTATAAAATGTGGGGAATCTGATACTACAACAGGATTAGGATCTTGCCCGACTGTTGCAAGGGTAGTAGATCGATTAGTAGATGAGGAAGCCACCGTATTGTTCGGTGAAACATCTGAACTAACTGGTGGAGAACATATTATTGCAAACCGCATGGTGACACCAGAATTGAAACAAAGGTTTCTAGAAATGTATAACAATTACGTTGGTTTTATTAAAAATCAAGGTGTTGATCTGTTGGGCTCACAGCCAACACAAGGAAATATTGCAGGAGGACTGTCAACGATCGAAGAAAAAGCTTTGGGTAATATTGCAAAAACAGGTACAAAAGAGATTGTTGGTGTTTTGACGCCTGCAGAAACTCCAGCTAATGGGGCGGGATTATACTTTATGGATAGCTCATCTGCAGCCGCAGAGCATATTACATTAATGGCAGCCGGTGGTGCAGTGGTACATTTCTTTCCAACCGGACAAGGTAATATCGTTGGCAATCCTATTGAACCAGTGATTAAGTTAACTGCTAATCCGATTACTGCTACGACTATGAGTGAGCATATTGATGTCGACGTTAGTGGATTACTAACGCGTGATATTAATTTGCATGAGGCGGGTAATCAGTTGATGGAGATGCTTTATCGAACAGCAAATGGCCGATTGACAGCAGCCGAGGCATTAGGACATAGGGAGTTTGTCATGACGAAGCTATATCCAAGTGCTTAACAGGAAATACAAATTTCAATTATTAGAGGGTGTCTAGTTTAGTATGGCAAAATTACAGTTCCAAATTGATCAAGTTTATCAATATGGAGTTAATCTATTAGTAGAAGTAGGTTTAAATGAGTATGATGCAAATATGGTAATGGATTCACTAGTGAGAGCAGAGCTTGAGGGAGCGAGTAGTCATGGTATTAATCGATTAGTAACCTATGCAAAAAGAGTGAGAGAAGGAAGAATAAATGCAAATCCGGATGTGAACATAGAACAAATAGGCTCATTTTTAAAGGTTGATGGAGATAATGGTTTAGGACAGATTGTGGCGATTAGAGCTTTAGAGAGAGCGTTCGCAGTTGCTGAAGAATTAGGTATGGTAGGAGTATTTATTAAAGGAAGTAATCATTTTGGAACAGCAGCTTTCTATTGCCAAAAAGCATGCCAAAATAATATGGCATTGATGGCGACTACTAATTCGCCACCCGGTATTGCTCCTTGGGGAGGGAAAAAAGCATATTTCGGTACGAATCCTATTGCTTTTGGCTTTCCTGTCCGTAATAAACCACCAATAATCATTGATATGTCTTCGAGTGTTGTAGCACGAGGGAATATTATTTTAGCCAAAAAAAATAATCAACTAATTCCTTCTGGATGGGCAGTTGATCAGAAAGGAAAAGCGACCGAAAACCCAGAGACAGCTCTGAATGGTGCTTTACTTCCATTTGGTGGTGTTAAAGGCTATGCCTTAGCATTGGCTGTAGAGGTTTTATCCGGGATATTAACTGGAGCTGCGTTTGGCCCATATGTTCATAATCTATACAGTGAAAAGAATGCAGAGGCAAACGTCGGACATAGCTTTATCGTAATGGACATTCGTAAATTAGGGGATTTAGAGCAATATTTTGAAAGAATTGATTGNNAGATGAAATGAAAGACTCTCCCAAAATAGAAGGAGTTAAAGAAATCTATTATCCGGGTGAGAGGAGAAATAAAACTTATAAAAATAGTAAGATTAATGGAATGAGTTTAACAGAAGAAATTGTGAAGGAATTGAGCAGTTTTGGATTAGAACACGGTTTGATATTTCCTAATCCAATATAATCCTCTTGTAATAATTACTCTACAAAAGGTGGTAATAGTTATGAAGAATACGGTAGAGAATAAATCTTTATTTATCAATGGTATTTGGACCGAACCAATACAACAAGCTACCATTCCCGTTATAAATCCTTCTACTGAAGAGGTTATACGTAAAATAGGATATGGTGGAAAAGATGACGCAGCTTTAGCAGTGGAAGCTGCGGAAAAAGCTTTTCGAGAATGGTCCCAATTTTCAGTACGAGAAAGATCAAATATGTTACATCATGTTGCAGATTTACTAAGAGAAAAAAGAGAGCAAATTGGTAAAGTTTTAGCAGAGGAATCTGGTAAAAGATTACATGAGGGAATCGGTGAGATTAATTTCGCTGCTGAGTATTTTCAGTGGTTTGCTGAAGAGATTAGAAGACCTCATGGACATATTGTGCCAAGTGATGTACGTAATAAATCACACATCTATTATACAGAACCAGCAGGGGTTGCTCTAACACTAACACCATGGAACTTCCCTATATCTATACAAGCTCGAAAGATTGCTCCNNCCGGCTTTAGCTGCTGGTTGTACCGTTGTTGCTCGGGGGTCGCAATTAGCTCCTTTATCAGTAATAGAACTATTTAAGTGTTTAGAAGAAGCTGAATTTCCAGACGGTGTAGTAAATTTAATACATGGTCCGGGGGCACAAATGACAGAAGCTCTGATGTCTCACCCTGCAGTTAAAGTTGCTAGTTTTACAGGTTCAACAGAAATAGGAAAAACAATTGTACAACAATCTGCAAAAGGACTCATACGGCTGGCACTTGAATTAGGTGGGGATGCACCATTTATTGTATTTAACGATGCTGATATGGATAAAGCTGTAGAAGGGGCAATGATTGCAAAATTTCGAAATAATGGCCAATCTTGTATAGGAGCAAATCGATTTTATATTCATGACAGTGTATATGATGAGTTCGTTACTAAGTTTAGAGAATCTATCAGTGCAATGAAAGTTTCAGATCCAGTCAATGACCTATCTTCTGACTTAGGACCCGTAATAGATTTAAAAAACAAAGATCGTTTAGAACAGTTGGTAAGGGAAGCAGAGGAATTTGGAGCAAGGCGTTTAACATCAGATGTAAAGATACCTTCTATAGGTTATTATGTAGCACCTGTAATGTTAGATAACATCCCAAGTAAATGTAATTTGGCACAAACTGAAATATTCGGACCAATCGTAGCAGTGTATAGATTTTCAGAGGAAAAGGAAGCAATAGAAAAGGCTAATAACACAAACATGGGATTAGCTGGCTATCTTTATACGAATGATATTTCACGAATTGAGCGATTACAAAGAAGTTTAAAAGTTGGTGTATTAGGTTTAAATAACGCACTTCCATCAGTAGCGTATGCACCGATGGGTGGAATGAAGCACAGTGGCTTAGGAAGAGAAGGCGCAAGGCATGGTCTCGAAGAATACCAGGAAGTAAAATATGTTGCACAGGAATTTGATCTTTAATATTCGAATCATAGGTATAGTTACCAACCCTTATGAATAAAGTCTTGCCAAATATGATAACGTTTACATTATATGAGTGTAAAGTGTATGATAATACGCTTTCACATATTTTATCAAAGTAAAAGGAGGGGAGAGGTTCACAAAAGGTGTTCTCTAGATACTAATAAAATTACAGGAGGAACCTAATATGAAAACAAGGACAATTGTAGTGTTAATGGTTTTTATTACATTATTTTTAGTTGGTTGTTCCATCGGTAGTACAGAGAGTAATACTGATAATACATCTGATAGCACCAATAACAGTGAGATAAGTGAAGGCGATGGTAGTGCCGGGGGAGGTACACAGAGTATTGAATTAACTTATGATTCCGATTTATCAGGAGAAATAACATTTTGGACTTGGACTACTGACACATATGACGATATTATAAAAGCATTTAATAAAACTTACCCAAATATAAAAGTAAACAAGGTGGTACTAGAAACTGGTGATCTACACAATAAGCTACAAACAACTTTAGCTGCTGGTGAAGGAGCTCCCGATGTATCGATGGTTGAAATAGGAAATTTTCCGAGATATAGTGTGGATAACTTCTTAGAAGACCTGTTACAACCTCCTTATAATGCAGGAAGATATCAAGATTTAGTACCTGAATTTTATTGGGAGCAATGGAAATCTATTGATGGAAAAAGGCTATTAGGAATGCCTTCAGGTATTGCACCAGGAGTGTTCTTTTACAGACAAGATGTTTACGAACAGTTAGGCTTACCAAGCGAACCAGAAGAACTANNTGACAGTAGCCCAAACTTTAACCGCTAATGGTATGTATATTATGGAATTCAATGATTCACCATTTATTCATACAGTAGATTCAGTAGGCTACTTTGATAGTGAATTGAATTGGTTGCGAAATACAGACTTAATCGCTGAAAGGTTAGATTATGTGAAACGAGGTGCACAATTAGAGTGGGCACCACATTTATCAGGATTGTACAGTGAAGAAGGTAAACAGTTATTGAAGCAAGGAAAATTAGTTTCCTTACCTTCAGGAAGCTGGGCAGTCAGAGCTATTGAAGCCGCAGTACCTGAACAAGAAGGAAAGTGGCGTGCTACTAGTATGCCTCTAGGAATAAATGTAGCAATTGGAGGATCGACCTGGGTTATACCATCACAAAGCGAGAATAAAGAAGCTGCCTGGGCATTTGTTGAGTGGATGAATGTTACTGAAGAAGCATGGAAAATTTTTGTGGATAATAATCTTCAACCTGCATGGAATCATATTACTAGTTTGCCTTGGTATCAAGAGACAACTAATCCATTCCTGGGTGACCAGAAAGCAAATCGGTTATATGCAGAATTAAGCGATCAACTTCCAATTCGCAGATATACCCCACTCGACGGAAAAGCATGGCCTATATTTATTGAGAAAATTAATGAGTCTATTGCAAAAAATATAGATTCGAACACTACTTTGCAACAAATAGAGGATGCTGTTCTTAAACAATTAGCTGATGACATCCGTGATTTAAAAACAAAAATAGAAACCCCAACGGAATAATAACTTTAAAATAATACGAAAAATCCATAGAAATACTCCATGGATTTTTCTTCTTTCCATTTTAGCTAGAAAAATTGTTCAATCGATCCACTCTTTGAAAAATAGAGTGACACAACGAATAATTCACAAATGCTAATAAACTAAAAGCAATTAGTCCAGTTAAAGGAGCAATGTATAGAATAACCACTAACAAAGCAATATTCAGTAATATGATTAAAGTAGTCGGAAAATATACGATAGATAATAGAAATGAATTTTTTATCGCATATTTTATATTCACTTGATAGTGTGTGACGACTGGAAATAAAAACACTGATGTAGCTAGGAATAATAAGCATACAATTAATAAGCAAACAATTAATACCGTTTTCATATTTGAAGAAATTTGTGCTAAAAAAAAGTAATCGATAGAAAGGATAGCTGCAAAGATCAACCAGATAACACCAAGGATAAAGTTTTGGACAAAGTTATTTTTAAAATATTTAAAATACGTATGGGTAATTCTAGTAACCCCACCTTGCGTTTTCCAGTGTCTAATAACACTTACCATAGCAGAAGTGGCTGGAAAAATAGTGACAATCGGTATACAAGACAAAATCCAAAGAAAGTTAAGAATAATTAGATGTGAAAAACCCTCTACAAATATGTATAATTTACTGTTCACATTATCACCTGATTTATATGAATTGTTTTCTAAAGAAAGTAACTATTATTTAGTTTTATGACGATTTCGATAGTATCTCGGACTTACACCATAGTAAGCTGTAAATTGTCTAGTAAAGTAATATGGATTTTTAAATCCTACTTCTTCAGCAATTTCAAGTATTGGATCAGACGTGTATTCCAAGAGATTTGCAGCTTGTCGTAGTCGCATTTTTAACAAATATTGTACAATGGAATCCCCCACCTCTTGTTTAAACAGGTGTGACAATCTTGATGGAGATAGGGCCACCGTGTTAGCGAGTGATTCTATCGAGTGTTTCTTTTTTAAATTTACTTGGAGATAGTCTAATAACTTTTCTACTCTTTCATCAATTTTTGGAGCTTTATTTTTTGCATTATATTGAGCAAGCAGTAAGAGAATATACTCTAATGAATTATAAGCAATGCGATTATGAATAGCATCTTGTTGTATACTGCAGTGCTGAAGTTGCTTGAAAGTCTGTAATAATTTATTATGAGTAATTTGATTTTTGATACTAAGAAAAATAACATTATTCGACTTCTCTAACGATTTTAATAGATCTAACCAATCTCCTTTTGGAGTAAAATGTGCCCATATAAAATTCCATGGTTGTTCACTGTTTGTTGCATAATAGTGTGACATATTAGGGGGGATTATAACGACATCACCAGCTTGACAATTCCAGTTTCTCCTTAATACTTTATAAATCCCTGTACCAGAAAGGGTAAAAGTAATATGCCAATTCCTTGCTCCATCAGTACGGTTGACGACATATCCTACAGCCTTATTGTAATGGTCACATACTAAAATACCCGGTGGACGTGTATGTTTAGTTATAGCAGGATTGTTAATGAAATCAGTCATTTTCTGCATTCCTTTTTTAAAGAATTTCTTCATATAATAATTAGAAGCATCTTTTACGAGAATCAAAGGTTTTGTATAGTATAAAACGGAAATATCTTCATCTATTATACAATTGTTCCATAATATTTAACAACAGTTTTCTATAGGTTTTCGTTAAGGGGCTTAATTTTGAAAGGGAGAGTGTTTAATATGAAGCAGAATGTCAAAATTGGTACAACTTATTATCCAGAACATTGGCCAAGGGATAGATGGCAAAAGGATATTCAATTAATGAAGGAAGCAGGAATTAATGTATTAAGACTTGCAGAGTCAGCTTGGGCCAAACTTGAACCAAGAGATGGAGATTTCGATTTTAGCTGGTTGGATGATTTTATTTCCATGATATCGGAAGAAAATATGGAAGTTGTTTTAGGTACACCAATTGAAGCATCTCCAGTCTGGCTGCGCCATGTGAATCCGGAAGTTGTTGCACATGATCGATTTGGTCGTATCCATGCTGAAAGGGGATTTCATTGCCATAACAACTCAAATTTTAAATATTATGTCGATCGCTTAGTAAATAAATTGGCAGAACATTATGCCAAGAATCCGATTGTAGTTGGATGGCAGATTGACAATGAACTTCGGAGCGTACCTTGTTACTGTTCTGAATGTGAAGAGGGATATCGGAATTGGTTAAAGGACAAGTATAATACTTTAGATAACCTGAATAGAGCATGGGGGACAACATTCTGGAGCCAGGTGTATAATGAGTGGGAAGAAATAAAACTGCCAACTGCTGATCAATTAACAAAGTCAGTAAGTCAAATACTTGACTACAAGCGATTTCAATCTGATTCCACTGTAAATCATCTAAATCGTCAGGTTGAAATTATCAAAAAACACGCACCACATCATTTTGTCACTCATAATACAATGGGCTTGTATCCTGGTTTGGATGTATATAACTTATCTGAGAAGCTAGACTTCATAAGTCTTGATATTTACCCAGATGTGGATGCGGATAATACTTGGACATGCCTGAGTTTGGATATACATCGTAGTGCAAAAAAGGATAATGTCTGGGTAATGGAACAGAAAAATGGCTATTTTAACTATAGTAATTATAATTTAGCAATTGAACCTGGATTAGTACGATTGTGGGCATTACAGGATATAGCTAGAGGATCCAATGCAGTACTTTTTTATCGATGGAGATCTAATGGATATAGTTGGGAGCAAAATCCGAACGGTATCCTTAGACATGACGGTTCGCCAAGAAGAGCCTTTGATGAAATAAAACAATTAACAAATGAATTGCAAGATTTCAGTGAAGCATTAGCAGAAACAAAAATACAGTCACCTGTTGCAATTATTCACAGCTATGACCATATCTGGTCCTTTGAAGCACATACTCAATATAAAAATTTTGATTATCGAAAGCACATCGTTTCGTATTATAAGGCGTTACTTCAAATGGGCATAACTCCTGATTTAGTAGATCCTCGGATGGATCTATCTGAATATCGTTTAGTTATCGCGCCATCATTAACAATGGTATCGGATGAAATACAAGCTAATTTGAAAGAATATGTGGAAAATGGTGGTCATCTTATTATTGGAGCAAGAAGTGGATTTAAAACGTGGGAAAATACCACCATTGATACTCCATGGCCCGGATTGTTGACAGATTTGGCAGGTGTTAATGTAGATGAATTTGAAGTATTACCTGATCGTTACTCAAACAGTATTTCCTATAATAATAAGGAATATGAAGTAAAAGTCTGGTTAGATATGCTAGAGTTAAAAACAGCAGAAAGTTTAGCCACCTATACGAAAAAATTCTATGCTGGTCGGACAGCTATATCCAAGAATCTTTACAAATCTGGAATCGTTTACTTTGTCGGAGTGATGGGAAACGACACCTTAGTGAGTGATTTGCTAAAAGATATAGCTAATGAATCTGCTTTAGCTTATACATTATTACCAAAAGGTGTTTACAAAACTTGTAGAGAAAACAAGGAAGATAAGTATTATTTTTATGTGAATATGAATACAGAGCCGAAAGAGATAACCATTCCAGAAAAAGGAATAGATATCCTCACAGGTAAACATGTAACAGGTAAGGTTATGATAGAAGCGTTAGATGCTATAGTAATTCAATGAGTGAAAATAAATGGATGTTCAGAGCTAACTAAAACTTGTTAGCTCTGAAGTCTCGTGAATATCTTGGAAATATGAATGGAGGAGGAATTATTAAGTGAAAAAGCATATGGATATAAAATATGGTAAGAGGATTTTAAGCAATTATTTAACACAACTAGAACGCTACATTGTTGTAACGATGGATATACCCTGGAAGCTATGTAAGCATTTATTTGAAGAGAATATGCCAGTGCAAGTAGTAATTATCGATACGCTGGACAAAGAGACATTAGATAGGTTAAGTTGTTCATTCCCTAAAGTTAATAGCATTGTCGGTCTCGGTGGAGGGACGGCCATAGATGCCGCTAAATATTTTGCCTATCTACAAGATTTGACTCCAATATTAGTACCAACGATTTCCTCAACAAATGCACCTTTCAGTGATTTTATTTCTATTAAAAAAGATGGAAGTGCATTTGGCTTTAAAATAGCTAGTTACCCGAAACAGTTAGTAATTGACTATGATATACTATCTTTATCAGACCAGCGTCTTAACCGTGCAGGATACGGAGACCTATTATACATGCAAACAACATTAAATGATTGGTTGATTGGAGCGAAAAAAGGAAGACTTGCGTCAGTTAATCCAAAAGTGAGGCAAAGAATCGAGGAAATGATGGGTAAAGTAACGAAACATGCAAAAGAAATAGGAAACGTAACGGAGGATGGATTGCATCTTCTGATGGAAAACACAAGATTCTCGACAGAATTATATAAGGAACACCCAGATGCACCCATAAGTGCGGGATCAGAACACTTATTTGCCTGGAATTTAGAAATGACCACTAAGAAAAACTATATACATGGTGAAATAGTTGCCCTCGGAATTGTAATTGTCTCCTATTTACAGCAATTTTATTTGTCTAATAGTAGTTTAAAGATTCTCCGTCAAGCCTTGGAGGATGCACAAGTAATCTATCATCCAGATGACATTGGAATCACCTGGCAGGAAATAAAAGAAACGTTAATGACTGTCAACGGGTATAACCATAAATTTCGTCGGTTTCACACGGTGTTTGATTATGTAACTTTTACTTCTGATGTATTAGCTAATTTAAAGGATTACTTATATAAAGAGTGTAGTGAATGTGAGGTGTAAAATCGTTGAAAAATAAAGAAAGCAAGGGAGTGGGAAAAGGTGTCAAAATATATTCAGCATACAATTAACCAATTAGAATTATATCGCCCTTCACAAAGAAAGAGAAATGACCATAATGCCTTTTGGAAAGAGACCTACAATGAAATAAGGAAGAAACCTCTAAACAGTGTATTGAAAGAGCTTGATTATCCGATCTCGCAAATCAGTGCTTATGAACTAACCTATCATGGGTTTGATGAAACAGCCATAAAAGCTTATTATTTGTTGCCAAAGAAGTTTCAAGGAAAGCTACCATGTTTAATTTCTTTTCATGGATATGCTGGTAGTAAAGGCGCTATTGCTGATTACATGAAGTGGCTGATTCAAGGATATGCGGTTATTGCAGTTGATTGCAGAGGACACGGACAAAGTGGTGATTATTCCAATTATTCTAGCAATGAGATGGGAAGTTGGGTAACACAAGGTATTTTGGATAAAGAAGAGTATTATTATCGAAAGGTTTATATGGATGGAGTTAGAGCTATTGATTTTGCTTGTACTCGTTCTGAAATTGATCATAATAGAATGGCTTTAATAGGCACAAGTATGGGCGGAGGGATTACATTAGCAGTAGCAGCACTTGATAGTCGGCCGAAATTAGTAATTGCTGATATACCTAATATGTGTGATATTGAATTGGCTATACACGAAAAATTAGAGGGTTCATTAACTTTTATTGAGCGTTTTTTAGATCGCCACCCTGAGCAAATAGAACAAGTATTTTCAACTTTATCTTATTTTGATAATTTGAATTTAGCTGCTAATATTAATTGCAGAATTAGAGTTTCTGTAG
>JACYYJ010088369.1_pt1 | contig 12121 bp, 15 predicted proteins | sample 8236861 | NCBI WGS metagenome assembly JACYYJ01 (sample SAMN14103086, study PRJNA606662) | landfill metagenome | isolation source: landfill solid waste | place: India:New Delhi, Okhla landfill site | collected 2017-11-05
TCATCTAAATGACCTGCCACCATAATTTTAGGACCATTCGCATTACCAGTCTTTTTCGCAATTAAGCTGCCAAGATTGTCTGTAAATACTTCATCGGCATATGGAGCGATGTATTTTTCCATAACGTCACGTGCTTCTTTCTCATCGCCAGAAATTGCTTTTGCATCTGTTAGATCTTTAAGCATCGTCAATGTTTCATCAAGCTTAGCCATATGTATTCCTCCTATATTTTTAAAATATATGTACCACCATATTATACACCTTTTTATTTACAATGAAAAAGTTTAATAGCCCTCGTCTTGTCTTACGTGATTGACTTCATTTTTTTGAAAGTACGCTTTTTCAATCATCTCTTCACTGAATCCTAAAGCAGAACCTAATAGGAGGTAGAGGTCTACCAATTGTATAAAAGATGTCTCCTTCTTATCCTTTTGCAGCATCGTTATTTGTTCATAAATTCGGAGAAAGTGCTCTGTTAAGGATAACGTTCTATCCCGCTCTATTGTCTCCCGATGCTCAAAAGTAAATCCTAACTCAATACCTATTGATAAGATAAAATGTAACCCATCTACATATTCCTCTAAAATGACTTTTTGTTCATTCGGACCTTTATTACTCCAAAACTTAAAGCAACGTGTTTCATTCGCTAATTCCCCAAGCTCAACAAATAACGCGAGCAGCTTTTCAGGTACGAGGTTCTTTTCTTGCAGCTGGTGTTCTTCTTTAATACGTTTGTCTAATTTTCGTTGCATCGAAAATAAGGTATTCCAATTCATTATAAACAACCCTTTTTCTTTTTATTATAGCATTTCAAACAAAAGCACGAAAAACAAGCCATCAAAAAACTTTCATAAATAAAATGAAACAAAAAGGCTAGCTGTTACGTACCTTCTACTAGAAGTGTAATTTATGATTGGAGACGGTCGCCATGATTGTTATCTTATTTCGGATTTTACTTTTTGCCGCTATTCTATTTATCTTATACAGCACCTATACCTTTTTTACAAACCCGAAAAGAAAGCTTGATATAGCACGTAAAAACAAAGATTTTTATGTTATTGATGAAGAGGATAATGTAAAAAAGAATTTTGTCATGACTTATAAGGGTGTTTTGTTTGAAGGTGAAAAATATCTAGGGGCAACAGAGCAGTCTTTTGATGTCGTTACAATAACCGTTTGGACTATGGAACCTAGTAGCTTAAGGGGAATTTCAAAAGAAGATCTTTTCTTTTTAGAAAAAGAGATTTTAATACGATATCCGAATGCAAAAATAGAATGGAAACATCCAATTAAACATCTATTACATTAAGAGCCTGGCATAAAGCAATAGTATAAGAGTTCGAAATCCGCCAAAAAAGGTTACTAAGCAACCGCTTAGTAACCTTTTTTTGTCCTGCTTTGCCTTTATCAATATGCTCTTCTATGCGTAGGAAGCTCCGGAACATTTTTCTCATCCTTATTAAAAAACACTTCCCATTTAATTACCATTTCTTTTTGTCTTAATAAGTATAGAACAGGTATAAAGGCTAGTACGACAATCATTACAATTAGTGGAGAAAAAGTGGAAATCCATTTTCCGAATGACGTATATACAAATGCTAATGGAATGTTTGATAGGATGGATAGCTTGAAATATTCCTTGTAGTTTCGAGACATTTCTATAATACAAATGCTTAGTAAGTGAAAATGAATAAATGGCATCAATCGTAACAATACAATCTGCCCTTTTGACATTTGTCTATTTTGTCCGATTATCTTTCCTTTCATCTTGACGAGACGATTAAAGGTTTTAGGCATAAATGTAATCATCCGATAAAACATCAAGCTCGATAGCGTTATTCCAACAACTGAATATATAGTACCAGATACCATTCCAAATAAAATCCCACCTGATACACAAATAAATGCAACTGGCATAAATAGTATAGGTCTTAATAAATGAAACGCAATAAAAAGAAAAGGTGCAAACATGCCACTGGATTCTACAATAGTGAGGACCACTGCGCTGATCTGTTCCATGACAAGAGCCCCCTTGACTAGTTTAGGTTGTTTTATTTATATGACATAAGACGAGCCTTTATGACAAGGTTAATTTTAAAATTATGATGACAGTTAGTTCTAAACTAAATAACACAGGCATACCAAACTTAAACTTACCTTTATTGGTTTTATGATGAAAGAAGTACATTCCGATAATACATCCAATTACCCCACCAAGAATCGCAACTAAAAAGAGCGTGGACTCTTGAATACGCCATTTCCTTTTTCTTGCCTTGTGTTTATCGATTCCCATAAGAAAAAATCCAACACTGTTTATTCCCAAAATATAAAAAAATAGCCAATCCATGGTCAAGGTGCTCTTCTCCTTTCTTAAGAAAATAAGCCATCTTCTAGATAGAAGATGGCTTACAGATCATTATTTTAAAGCTTCTTTAGCTTGGTTTACTAAATTAGCAAAACCTTTTTCATCATTTACAGCGATGTCAGCTAGCATTTTACGGTTAACTTGAATACCAGCAAGTTTTAAACCGTGCATTAAACGGCTATAAGAAATATCATTTAAACGAGCTGCTGCATTAATACGAGCAATCCATAATTTACGGAAATTACGCTTTGTTTGTTTACGGTCACGATAAGCATATTGACCTGATTTGATTACTTGTTGTTTTGCTGTTTTGAATAAAGTATGTTTTGAACCATAATAACCTTTAGCTAACTTTAAAACACGTTTACGACGTTTACGTGTTACTGTTCCGCCTTTTACACGTGGCATAAGAATTCCCTCCTATAATTGTCTTTCCGAATTTGTCTTGTCGTTCTTATTTTTTAGGAAGCATTGCACTAATACGTTTCAAATCGCCTTTAGAAACTAGTGTTGCTTTACGAAGTTTACGTTTTTGCTTTTGAGATTTATTTGCAAACAAGTGGCTAGTATAAGCGTGAGAACGTTTCACTCTTCCTGAACCAGTCTTTTTAAAACGTTTTGCTGAACCTCTATGAGTTTTCATTTTAGGCATAGTAAATGTCTCCTCCTTTGATTTGTCCTCATCTTGCTGCTACTTATTTTTCAGCCGTAGGAGCAAGCATCATGAACATACTACGACCTTCCATTTTAGGTCTTGTTTCAACCGTAGCAATATCTTTACACTCTTCTGCGAAACGATCAAGAACTTTTTGTCCGAGCTCTTTATGAGTAATCGCACGTCCACGGAAGCGAACAGATGCTTTCACTTTATCTCCTTTTTCAAGGAACTTACGAGCATTACGTAATTTTGTATTAAAATCGTGCTCTTCAATAGCAGGACTTAAGCGAACTTCTTTCACATTGATTACCTTTTGCTTCTTACGGTTTTCTTTTTCTTTCTTTTGTTGCTCAAAGCGATATTTACCGTAGTCCATAATTCTACAAACTGGCGGTTTCGCATTTGGTGCAACCATAACCAAATCAAGTTCCGCACGTTCTGCAATTTCTAAAGCTTCTTGACGAGATTTAACACCAATTTGTTCTCCATCTTTACCAATTAGACGAACTTCACGGGCACGAATTTTCTCATTTATCAAAGTTTCACCTTTGCTAATAGTTAGCCACCTCCACAATTTATTCAGGTCGTTTCAGACAAGTTAGCCTTAAAGCATTCACAACACACTGTCAAATAATAAAAAAAGTGTCGGTACACATAATGCACCCACACATCTACTGTTCTTTTATCCATGAGAACAATTTAGATATAACCTGCCAACTGCCTTAAGCGTCGATCAGGTGAGAAGCGGGTGCTTCTACTTGCTCTAAAAGACCTTATTTAATTCACTCTTAACATTATATGATGGACAACTAAGTTTGTCAACTAAAGAAAAGTGAAAAACATTCGAGCTACATTACCAAATAAAAAAACTTCCAACGGTGTTTATTAAATCACACCATTGGAAGTAATACAATGTTAATTTTTTCTACTCTTATTGTTAATATCTGTTTTTATTTGATTTACAAATTCATCAAATACCTTCGTAACGGAGTCTTTTTCCCCATACTTGCGAACATTTACTGCATTTTGTTCGATTTCTTGATCTCCGACGACTAAAGCATAAGGAATTTTTTGGGTTTGAGCTTCTCTGATTTTATAGCCGATTTTTTCATCTCGCTCATCAAGCTCTACCCGTATGCCTTCAAGTCTTAATTGTTCTTCTACTTTTTTCGCATATTCTAGGTGTGCTTCATTGGATACTGGAATAATTCGAGCTTGAACCGGAGCTAACCAAGTTGGGAATGCGCCTTTATATTCCTCTGTTAAAAATGCTACGAAACGTTCCATTGTTGATACAACACCGCGGTGGATAACGACTGGGCGATATTCCTTACCGTCTTCTCCAATATAAGATAATTCAAAGCGTTCCGGAAGTAAAACATCAATTTGCACTGTAGATAACGTCTCATCTTTACCTAAAGCTGTTTTAACCTGAACGTCTAGCTTAGGACCATAGAACGCAGCCTCACCTTCTGCTTCTACATACTCTAAATTCATATCTTCCATTGTTTCCTTAAGAATACCTTGCGTTTTTTCCCACATTTCATCATTATCAATATATTTCTCTTTATCCTCTGGGTCGCGATAGGAGAGTCGGAAATAATAATCGTTAATGCCAAAGTCCTCGTAAACACGTTGGATAAGTTCCACTACGCGAATAAATTCATCTTTTAATTGATCTGGTCGAGCAAAAATATGAGCATCATTTAAAGTCATTGCACGGACACGTTGAAGTCCTGCAAGAGCACCTGACATTTCATATCGATGCATTGTTCCAAGTTCGGCAATACGCACTGGTAAATTACGATAGCTCCACAATTGGTTTTTGAAAACCATCATATGATGCGGACAATTCATCGGGCGTAAAACAAGCTCTTCGTTATCCATTTCCATTACTGGGAACATGTCTTCGTGATAGTGATCCCAGTGACCACTTGTTTTATAAAGATCTACATTTGCTAATACAGGCGTATAAACATGGTCATAGCCTAGTCGTTCTTCTACATCCACGATATAACGTTCGATTTGACGACGGATTGTTGCACCCTTCGGTAACCATAAAGGTAATCCTTGTCCAACCTTTTGGTTAATTGTAAAGATATCTAGCTCTTTACCTAATTTACGATGGTCTCGTTCTTTACGATCCTCAAGAATTTGCAAATACTCTTCTACTTGGGATTGTTTTTCAAATGCAGTCCCGTAAATACGTTGTAGCTGTTGATTATTACTATCTCCACGCCAATAAGCACCAGAAATCGTTAACAGCTTAAAAGCTTTAATTTTACTAGTTGCAGGTACATGTACTCCACGGCACAGGTCGAAAAACTCGCCTTGCCTATAAATAGTTACCTGTTCTGCTTCCGGAATAGCATCGATTAGCTCTAATTTTAAATCATCGCCAATCTCACGGAACATTTCTTTTGCTTCTTCTCTTGTTACTTCTACTCGTTCCACTTTTAGGTTTTCATCTGCAATTCGTTTCATTTCTTTTTCAATTTTAGGGAGATCTTCTGGTGTAATCTTATGTTCCATATCAAAATCATAATAGAAACCTTCTTCGATGACCGGACCAACCCCAAATTTCACATCTTTATACAAACGTTTGATCGCTTGCGCCATTAGGTGAGCGGTAGAATGGCGAAGAACTTCAATCCCATCCTGTTCGCGTAATGTTACGATTTCAACTTTACTGTCCTTTAGAATCGGTCGAGTGAGATCGTATAACGCACCGTTCACTCTACCTACGATTGCTTGCTTCTTCAAACCGGAACTAATAGAGCTTGCAATTTCTTCACTTGTAACTCCCTTTGGGAATTCCTTTACTGCTCCATCTGGAAATGTAATGTTTACTACTTCTGACACAGTGAACACTCCTTTTCATCCATTTTTATAAATACAAAAAAGCCTCGTTCCTAAAAAATAGGGACGAGGCTTGATTTACCCGTGGTTCCACCCTAGTTCCGTATATGTAGCATAACCTACAACGGCACTTTGGCATCTGTAACGTAGATGAAACGCTAATCACTACTATTAGTTCATGATCAGAGTTCAAAGGTGGTAAACAATATCTCTTACTTAGGAAGCTTACAGCCTAGACTTCCCTCTCTATAAAGCGATAATACTGTTCTTGTCCTTATCATAACCGTTTACTAAGCAAGCAATATGCATAAGCTTAGACGTATTCAGTTTTTAAATTATTGTTTCCAATTAAATATGATTTTATTATACTTAATTGCACATTTCTTGTCTATGATAAAATTATAATTTCAATTAAGGTGCATAGAAGACATGAACACTATGCCTTCTTCCCTACAAATGGGAATGTATCAATAGGTCGTATAATTGCCTTTTCCTGAAACAAATTTTGTAACGTAATGATCTTCGGGTCTGAAATGTGATTCGTATAAATCACCACTTCTCTCGGCGCAATTGCAGCAATAAGAGACATTGGAAAATCATGAGATAGAACATCGATAAAGTGAACTCGTTCGTCATGTTGAATGGTTTTAATTTCAGAATAAGTCACACGTCTCCCGTTCGGTTTAAAAAAAAGTAGCTCTTTATCATACATAAGCAATAATGTATCCATTTTTGGCTCTTTATTCTTGATGAAATTTCGTAAGCTATGTATAAATTCTTGATAATCCTCTTCTCTCTTCCATTCATCAATAGCATATCCCGTAACATCAATTAAATTCGACATATACTCCTCTTGGTGTTGACTCATATATTCATTGAAATTTAAAAACGATTCTTTTTTCACATCCCTTTCAAACATTTGATAAAACGTATACGTGGTTTGAACCTCGAACTGATTTCCATAGTGCTTTGGATTTTTCATAATGGATTGTAAAATTGGAATTATATGATCCATTTCATGTTTGTCTGCATAATAATAATGCTTCGCCAAAATGGACTTCGCTATTTCTGGAAGGCGATAAAAAATAAAAACATGAATAAGAGCTTGGACAATATCCTTCCAAAAACGATGAAGTTGATTTTGACTCATTTCAAATTGAATTACATAGGAGTTTTCACTAGTAAGCTGGACATGTATTTTCTTTACCTTCGCCTTATTATAAATCTTGTTGTAAAATTCCTCTGCCTCATCCTGTTCCTGAAAAACATACTTCAAACGTATCAAACTCATCCCTCTCTCCCATAACAAACTGCTACATTATATGGGAAAAATCGTGATAAAATGAACAAAAAATTTTTAGCACAGCCATATTAATTGGTTAAGAGCGCGTCGATTCCTTTGTCTAACAAGGACTTACAAAATAAAAAAAGAAAGTGAATTTTTTCACTTCCTTTTTCCTTCTGTCAATTAAACTCTTCTGTTTTCAGCCATCACCGAAACAGATTCACTAACTTGCTTAATGCGTTCCACTATTCTTCTTGCTTTTAATCTTTCCGATTCCCCATTGTGGTTAGCAGAGGCGAATACAATTTCCAATTCTTTTAAGCTATAATTGGATGTGAAGAATACTGGAAGGCGCTCCATCATCCTATATTGAAGGATAGCCCCTAACACTTCATCACGGAACCAAGCAGATTGATATTCCGATCCGATATCATCCAAAATTAATATAGGTACCTTTTTAAATTTATCTATTTTCTCATTTATCGTAGAGTCCCCAATCGATGATTTCATCTCACGGACAAATTCTGGCATATAGATGAAAAGCGATTGTATTTCCCTCTCTGCTAGCGCGTTAGCCAACGCCCCTAATAAATATGTCTTTCCAACCCCAAATGGACCATACAAATACAATCCTTTTGACTGTTTCTCTTCCGTGCTATGAATAAATCGCTCTACTTTTCGAATAGCATCGAAACGCTCTGGGTCGTCTAGCTCAATTTTATCAAATCGCGCTTCTAATAAGTCCTTAGGCATGTAAAGACTTTGAACAAACGATTTCTTTCGATTTTGCTCATCTTGTATCACTTTCCGCGGACATCTTTCGTAAGCGATTCGAATTTGATTATTTTCAGCTGAAATTTTTGGTGCATATCCTCGTACCATATTACAGCAAGATTCTAATGATTGGCATTTCTCACAGCGCTTCGATTGAGAGTCATATTCATACAATTTAATTAATTGTTTTTCTATGATTTCAGGGGTGAGTTCTGGGTTTTCAGCTAAAAATGCTTGAACATCTTTTGATTCCAAAATTTGTTTTTTCATTTTTGTATAGGACTCTTGAAAACTATTGCTTTCGTTTAACCATTTTTTTAATGAAGCTTGTATCGATTCCACGCGCGCTCACCCTTAATTTAAAAATTTTTACACATTTCTCAAAGCTCTTTCTAATTCTTCTTTTTCTTTAAGGAAATCTCTATCCACCTGTTTCCCTACTTGTTCTACTTCATTTTTCTCTTTTTCCTGTTCCTTCTTAAACCAATCCGGTAACACTTCTTTTTTACGAGATCCTGCTCTTCTTGTTCCCCACGTTTGATAAAGTTTCGATTCTGCTTTCGCTAACGCCATCGCCTGTTTTGCATTATGGACATTTTTTCTAGCCCAATGTGTTGCAATTTTTTCCACATAGTTTTTCGTTAATTTCATATCGGACTTTTGCATCACATAATGAACTAATACATTCATAACACTTTGTGATAATCCATGCTTTAACATGATACTTGTTAACATTTTTATTTCATTTTCCGATGCGTATCCCGTTTGAGAAAAGTCTTCTAAAATTTCGCGGTGTGTAATGTTTTCAAAATGCTCAATAAGCTTATCTTCTTTCGATTTAGGTTGAGTATCCTTTGCTTTGACTTGTTTAGTATGTTCGAGCTTGTTGACAAGCTTTGGTGCCTTTATTTCAAAATGTTTTGCATAAAAGTCTTTACATGCCTCATGTAATTCCTCATGCATCAATTCTTGATTTTCGTTAATTGACCATAACATCGCTTTTTCCAGAGTTAGATTGTCCACATGGTATATTTTCACCAAGTTGGTAATAAAGGATTTGTTTTCTCTTGTTAATATGTTTTCTGGGTGAAGTGCGTTACGTCTTAGAGCTTGTTCAATCCAATCAAAGTCTACTATCTTTTCCGCTTCTGTATCCAAGGATTTAGGAGATACATCAATAGTAGAGTGTCTATTAGATGCCTGGGATTCAAATTGAATTGTAGAAAATACATCATTAAAAGATTTAGTCTTTTCTACTAAATTGCTAGTTTGTAGCTTTTGACTCGAAAGAAGATTCTGCTTTAATCGTTCAAAATGTGTTTTCCCAACCTGATGCTCCAACAATATCGAAAGCATCGAGTCATTAAAGAATTCTGTTACAGAAAACGGTGGGTTTAACACGTAGTAATAAGATCGTAATTCCCCATCGTCAACATAGGTTTTCATTAAACCAATTGCCTCTAGCTTAAGTCTTGTTTGGTAAAACTGATCCAAATCCATATTGGTCATGTTCATAATGGTATGATGTGTTGTAGGACCTTTTTGAACATTTCTATCATTTAATAAGGTTAAGTAAAGCGTAATAGATTCTAAGCCAATAAGAGGTTGATATAAATGAGTCAAAGCTAAAACATAGTCTTCACAACAAGTACCATGCATTTGAATGACATAGCTATCTTTTGGTAATAGGTTTTTCATTCTTTCATTCATAGCTAAAGACTCCTTTATCATCTTAAAATCACTTATCTGTTTTCTTAATAATATCTTCTAGTTCTTTTAGAAATACATTGATATCTTTAAATTGTCGATAGACGGATGCGAATCGCACATATGCCACTTCATCGATATTTGCTAATCGTTCCATCACCATCTCACCTATAAATTCACTATTGACCTCTGAATTACCAATATTACGAAGTTCCTTTTCAACCTCAGATACAATTTGCTCAATTTGTTCTAGAGGTACAGGACGTTTTTCACAAGCCTTTATAATACCACGAAGTAGCTTTTCACGACTAAATTCTTCTCTTGTCCCTTCTTTTTTCACTACTATTAGAGGAGTTTGTTCGACTCTCTCAAATGTTGTGAAGCGAAATGTACAATCTTCACATTCTCTCCTACGACGAATGGACCTACCTTCCTCAATAGGTCTCGAATCTAGAACTTTTGTACTTTTAGAAGCGCATTGGGGACATCTCATATATCAATCAACTCCGGAATGTTTATCGCAATCGTTTTATACGATTTACTATTCTAGTTTTATTTGTTAAATCTCTTTATATTATAACACAAATAACAATAGAATTATTTACCTTTAATAGGTAGGGAAAGTAGGAAAACGCCTGGTGATGGTTACACCAAGCGTTTCTATTTTCAGCCTATTCCGTTACATTACTTTAAATTGCTTCACATCTACTGGTCCTTTTCCACGTGGTACCTCAACTTTCTCTACCACTTTCGCTTCCAAGGATTCCGAAATATATTCTGCTGCAACATTTGGATCTATTCTGTCACCACAAGTATAAACATCAATACTCGCATAACCGTGTTCTGGAAAACTGTGAATAGTCAAATGCGACTCTGAAATAATCACAACTCCACTTACGCCATGGGGTGCAAATTTATGAAATGCAACTTCCCTGACTTCAGCACCAGATTTTAGTGCAGCATGAACAAACACTTTTTCAATCAAATTCATATCGTTTAATTTATCAGCATTGCAATTCCATAATTCAGCAATAACATGCCTACCCATTGTTTCCATTGCAATGTCCCCCTTTACATCAAAATTGCACTCCTTACTGAAATCAATAGAACTCTGCACGGGGGAAAGTTAGTCCAAAGAGGTCCTAACCCTTTCAGCAGTTTACCTACATCAAGCTTTCAGTTTAGAGAAGTTCAAGTGAAAGTATAAATGGTTAAAACGAATTTTGCAACATATATTTATTTTATCTATATGAAAAGGAAGGTCATGCATAACATACAGGGATAACGATTTACATGCACCACACAAAATAGACATATTGAATAAGGATTTAAGAGGAAACGAGCACTCTTAAATCCTTGAACGATTACTTAAGAATAAGCATTTGTCACTAGCTTCTTCCCAACATATTTTGCTAAATCAACCACTCGACACGAATAGCCCCACTCATTATCATACCAAGCTAATACTTTTACCTTGCGATCTTCAATCACCATTGTCGATAATCCATCAACGATAGAAGAATAAGAGGAAGTTGTATAGTCTATGGATACTAAAGGTTCTGTACTGTACTGCAATATATCCTTTAAGTTAGTAGATGCTTCTTGTTGAAAAGCTTGATTTACTTCATCAATCGTAACCTTCTTCTTTACATCAACGACTAAATCCACTAAGGATACATTTGGAGTAGGAACCCTTAACGCAAGGCCGTGTAGCTTTCCTTTCATTTGTCGCAATACTTCCCCTATCGCTTTTGCTGCACCAGTCGACGTAGGGATAATGGATTGGGTGCAGCCTCTTGCTCTCCTTAAGTCTTTATGTGGATTGTCAATATTATTTTGGTCGTTCGTAAACGCATGAACCGTTGTCATCATACCATTTTCAATACCAAAATAGTGATCTAATACCTTTACTACAGGCGCTAAACAATTGGTCGTACAAGAAGCATTGGAAATAATATGGTGCTCTTCGGGATTGTATTTCTCTTCGTTCACGCCCATTACAAAGGTGCCGTCGATTTCTTTTCCGGTCGCTGTTATAATAACCTTCCTTGCACCAGCTCGAATATGGGCAGAAGCAGTATTGTTGGTCTTAAACTTACCCGTTGCTTCAATAACAAGATCTATATTCAAATCATTCCATGGTAAAAGTTCTGGATTCCGGTTGGATACGATGTGAACAAAGTGACCATTTATGACAAGTCCATTTTGAANNGTCCATGAACACTATCGTATTGAATTAAATGTGCTAACGTTTCAGAAGGATAACTTGCATTAATTGCAACAACATCAAAATCTTCATCTAAAATTGCTTTTCGAAATACCATTCTACCTATTCTGCCAAAACCATTAATGGCAATTCGCAACTTGCTCATATATGACTCCTCCTAAGCTAAATATGTTATACTCTTTTGGTTATAGTATAACATAATAAAGTGAAAACGTTAGCAAAATATTTAAAAATTAATCTTTTTTT
>JACYYJ010095980.1_pt1 | contig 12103 bp, 10 predicted proteins | sample 8236861 | NCBI WGS metagenome assembly JACYYJ01 (sample SAMN14103086, study PRJNA606662) | landfill metagenome | isolation source: landfill solid waste | place: India:New Delhi, Okhla landfill site | collected 2017-11-05
AGCTCGTAGCCGAGCACCATCGCGAACATCGGCGACAGCGCGACGGTCGGCACCGCCAGCACCAGCATGATCCAGAACAGCCTGCGGAACTGGCCTACGTGGTCGCCGTGTCCGCCGTGGCCCGCGTGCTGGTCGTGCCCGGCGTGCGCGTCGTGGCCCGCGTGCTGGTCGTGCCCCGCGTGTGCGTCGTGACCGGCATGCGCGTCGTGACCGCCGTGACCCGCATGCGCGTCGTGCTCAGCGTGCTGGTGCTGCGCCATCATGCCGTTCACCTCTCCCTCGCTCTTCATACCCCTAGGGGGTATCTAATTCTGCTCAAACTATACCTCCAGAGGGTATTCCGCAACGGGCGACACGCACGCCGGCCGGACGCGGGTTCCGACGGCTCGCAGCACCGTCAGGGCATGATCGCCAGGCCCCTGCCCACGCGACACAGATCGACAAGGAGCCCGATGACCGACGTCCCCGACCCGGACCGACTCACCCCCAGCAGCCGCGAGGACCTCACCAACGTCATCTTCCTCAAGAACCAGGTGACGTCGCCGTTCCTCGAGGTCGGGGAGTTCACCTACTACGACGACGAGGGCACCCGCCCGCCGTTCGAGCAGGCGAACGTGCACTATCTCTACGGCCCGCAGCGGCTCGTCATCGGCCGCTTCACCACCATCGCCCCGGGCGCGGCCTTCGTCATGCCGGGCGGCAACCACCCGATGGTGGGCCCGTCGACGTACCCGTTCACCATGTTCGGCGGCGCGTGGGCCGACGCGACGCTCGACGCGTTCCTCGCCATCGAGCAGCCCGGCGACACCGTGATCGGCAACGACGTGTGGATCGGCCGCGAGGCGACGATCCTGCCCGGCGTCACGATCGGCGACGGCGCCGTGATCGGCGCACAGGCCGTCGTGACCAAGGACGTCGGCCCGTACGAGGTCGTCGCCGGCAACCCGGCGCGGGTCGTACGCACCCGGTTCGACGACGCGGACGTCGAGCGGCTGCTGCGCGCGCGCTGGTGGGACTGGCCCCTCGAGCGCATCACCGCCCACGCGGCGACGATCATGGCGGGCACGCCCGCCGAGCTGGAGCGGCTGGCCGACGCCCCCTGATCGTCCGGCTCGACACCGCCGACCATGCGGTGGCGCGCGATTTCCGGCGCCATTCCGCGCGCCATCGCATGGTCGGCGACGCGGCGGGAACAATCGCGCGAGGCGCGACGTTGGCCGATGGTCTCCCGTACACCGTACGAATCGAGGTGCTGTGCCCCAGCCCGCCCCGCAGATCCCCACCGACACCACCGTGACCGCCGCCGACGCCGTCGGCAGCGCGATCCAGGAGGAGCAGCTCGTCCTCGACGCCGCCTGGCAGCGGCGCACGGCCCTCCTCCACGACCTCGAGACCACCCTGGGCTCCGCCCGCCCGGACGACGCCACCGGCGCCGCCCGGATCGCGCGGCTGCGCGGCCGGCGGGCGGAGCTCCGGCACGCCGACCAAGGGCTCGTCTTCGGGCGCATCGACGGCGACGACGGCAGCGTGCGGCACCTCGGCCGCGTCGGGCTGCCGGGCGCCACGGAGGACGACGAGCCCCTGGTGGTCGACTGGCGCGCCGCCGTGGCGCGCCCGTTCTACACGGCCACATCGGTGGACCCGCAGGGCGTGCGGCGGCGGCGGCACGTGCGGACCCGGGGGCGGAAGGTGGTGGGCGTCGACGACGAGCCGCTCGACGGCGGGCTGGACGACTCCGGCCTCGTCGGCGAGGGGGCGCTGCTCGCCGCGCTGGACGAGCGGCGCACCGGCCGGATGGGCACCGCCGTCGCCACCCTGCAGCGGGAGCAGGACGACGTCGTGCGCGCGGACGCCCGCACCCCGCTCGTGGTGCAGGGCGGCCCGGGCACGGGCAAGACGGTCGTGGCGCTGCACCGCGTGGCCTACCTGCTGTTCGCGCAGCCGCACCTGGCGGAGCGCGGCGTGCTCGTGCTGGGCCCCTCGACGCGGTTCCTCGACTACATCGCCCAGGTGCTCCCGGCGCTCGGGGAGACGGCGGTCGTCTCCGCCACCTGCGACACGCTCGTGCCGGGCGTGCGGCCCACGCGCGCCGAGGGGCGCGACGTCGCGGAGCTCAAGGGCCGGTCGTCGTGGCTCCCGGCGCTGCGCGGGTTCGTCGCGTCGCTCGAGCCGGACGACGGCCCGCTGGCCCTGGTGCTCGACGGCGAGGAGTACGTGCTCCCCGCGGCCCAGGTGTCCGCCGCGCGCCGCGCCGCGGCCGGCGCGGGCTCGTACCACCGTGCCCGCGACCGGGTGACCGACCGCGTGCACGACCTCCTCGTCGACGCCGTCGCCGACCGCCAGGCCGAGCTGCTCGCCCGCGCGGAGGAGGGGTTCGAGGACGTGCTGGGCCAGCTCGACGCCCGGCTCGCCGCCGCCGACGACCGGGCCCTGCCCACCGGGGCGACGGGCTCCGACGTCGACGGCGTGCTCTCGGACGCGGACCTGGAGGCGCTGCGCGAGCGCGTCGCCGTCGACCGCGGCGTCGCCTCCACGCTCGACGCCTGGTGGCCGCGCCGCGACCCGGCGACCGAGCTCGCCCGCCTGCTGCACGACCCGGACCTCCTGTCCGCGCACGCCCCCGACCTCACCCCCGCGGAGGTCGCGCGCGTCGTCGCCGAGCCCGCCGGCGGCGCGGACGGCTGGGCGAGCAGCGACGTCCCGCTCCTCGACGCCCTCGCCGACCTGCTCGGCGAACCGCGGGTCGACGGCGGCGACCGGCCCGACGATGCCGACGTTGCCGGCGATGCCGACGACGAGCCCGACGACGGCGTCTTCGTCGCCGCGCGGGCAGCCGCGAGCCGGGACTGGACGTACGGGCACGTCGTCGTGGACGAGGCGCAGGAGCTGTCCGGCATGCAGTGGCACATGGTGGTGCGCCGCTGCCCCACCCGGTCGGTCACCGCCGTCGGCGACATCGACCAGGCGTCGTCGGCGCACCGGCAGACCGACTGGGGCGAGGCCGTCGGCGACGCGCTCGGCGACCGCTGGCGGCGCGCCGACCTCACCATCTGCTACCGCACGCCGCGCGAGGTCATGGAGCTCACCGGCCCCGTGCTGCGCCGCGCGGGCAGCCGCAACGACCCGCCGCGCGCCGTCCGGTCCGCCCCGGTCGCCCCCTGGCGGGCCGACGCCGACGAGCGCACCTGGCCGGACGTCGTCGCCGACGCCGTCGCCGGGATGACCGGGCGCTACGAGGGCGGCACGGTCGGCGTCGTCGCCCCCGCGGCACGGCTGGCCGCGCTGCGCGAGACGCTGCCGGACGGCGTGCCCGCACTGTCCGCGACGGACGCCAAGGGCCTCGAGTGGGACGCCGCCGTCGTGGTCGACCCGGACGGGATCGCGGCCGAGCCGCGGGGCTGGAACGGGCTCTACGTGGCGCTCACCCGGTGCACGCAGGAGCTCGCTCAGGTGGCCGTCCTCTGACGCTCCGGTGCCGGTTTGCTCCCTCTGACCTTCCTCAAATCGCCTGCAGGGGCCCGGCCGCGGCCGCCAAGATGACGACGCGACATCAACCGCCGTGAGCAGTGAAGCGAGGAACTCCCATGCGCGTCCTGGTGACCGGAGGCGCCGGGTACGTCGGGTCTCACACGGTGCTCCGGCTGCTCGGGGCCGGGCACGACGTCGTCGTGGTGGACGACTTCTCCCGGGGCGCCCCGGCGGCGCTGGAGCGCGTCGAGATCCTGGCGGGCCGGCCCGTGCCGGTGCACGTCTTCGACGGTGCCGACATCGACGCGCTCGAGCGGCTCTTCGACACCGAAGGCTTCGACGCCGTGCTGCACCTGGCCGGCATCAAGAGCCCGAGCGCCCGCGGCGTGCGCCCGCTGGACAGCTACGAGACCAACCTCGGCACCACGTTCACGCTGCTGCGCTGCATGGCCTGGTACGGCGTCGACCGCCTCGTCGTGTCGTCGTCGGCGGCCGTGTACGGGGAGGGCCGCGACCTGCCGCACGCCGAGGACGCGCCGCTCGCGCCCACCGGCCCGGTCGGCCGCAGCCACGCGATGAACGAGCAGATCCTGCGCGACGTCGTGGCCGACGCCGGCCCCGCCCTGCGGGTGGGCGTCGTGCGGCACTTCTCCGCGGCGGGCGCGCACCCCTCGGGCTCCCTCGGGCCCGACCGGACCGGGGCGTCGGCGAGCCTGCTCACCGCGGTCGCGGAGGCGGCGGCGGGGCTGCGCGACGGCCTCGAGGTGTACGGCGTCGACCACCCCACCCCCGACGGCACGACCATGCGCGACTACGTGCACGTGGACGACCTGGCCGCCGGGCACGTCGCGGCCCTGGCCGCGCTCGGCGACACGGACGAGCAGCTGTCCACCTGGAACCTCGGCAGCGGCCGCCCCACCAGCGTGCTCGAGCTGGTCCGCGCGTTCGAGGCCGCCACGGGCCGCACCGTGCCGTACCGCGTCGGCGCCCGCCGGGAGGGTGACGTCGCCGTGTCGTACGCGGACCCCGCCCGCGCGGAGGCCGAGCTCGGCTGGAGCGCGTCCCGCGGCATCGAGGACATCTGCCTGGACCTGTGGCGCTGGCACCAGCGCAACCCGGCCGGGTACCCCACGTCCCTCGCGCCGTCCGCCTCGTGGCGCGGCGGCGTCGGCCACCGGCTGCGCCTCGTCTCCGCCGTGCCGGCCGCCGCGGCCTGGTAGACCTGCCCCTCGGCCCTCAGTCCTTCGTGTCGCGGTAGTACCGCAGCGCGCCGGGGTGCAGCTCGACCGGGTCGGTGAAGATCGCCCGCACCCGGTCGAGGTTCGCCGCCGACGGCACCTGCGCCGCGATCTGCCCCCGCGCGTCGAACAGCGTGGACACCAGCGTGCGGGCCTCGGCCTCGGGCATGTCGGCGCGCACCATGAGGAAGTTCGGCACCGCGAGCGTCTCGACCACGCTCGACGACCCGTACATGCCCTCGGGCACGATGCCGTGCCGGTAGCCGCTGCCGTACCGGGACCGCACCTCCTCGACCAGGTCGCCCAGCGGCACGAGCCGCACCGGGACGTCGTCGGCGAGCGCCGTCAGGCCCGGGGTGCGCAGACCGCCGGACCAGAAGAACGCGTCGATCTCCCCCGCCCGGAGCGCCTCGAGCGAGGCGTCCAGGCCGAGGCGGGCGTCGTTGAGGTCGGCGGAGGGCACGTCCGCCGCCGCGAGCAGCCGGTGGGCGATGAGGGCCGTGCCGGACTGCGGCGCCCCGAGGGAGACCTCCTTGCCCCGGAGGTCGTCGATGGTGCGCACGTCGGAGTCGGCGGGGACCACGAGGTGCAGGAAGTCGTCGTACACGCGGGCCAGGGCGCGCACCTCGAGCGGCTCGTCGAAGTCGCCCTCGCCCGCGACGGCGTCCCGCGCGGCGTCGGCGGCGCTGAACGCCACCTGCGCCGAGCCGGCGTCGAGGCTCTCGAGGTTCTCCACCGACCCGCCGGACTCGTCGACCTCGACCGGCAGGTCGTAGCGGTCCTCGAGCACCTGCGCCAGCGCCGTCCCGTACGCGTGGTAGATCCCGGTCGAGCCGCCGGTCGCCACGGTGAGCGCGTCGGGGCGCTGCCCGTCCCACGGGTCGCCGGCGCCGTCGTCCCCCACGCACCCGGCGACCGCCGGCAGGGCCAGCAGCACCGCGGCCAGCGCGGCCGTGAGACGGGCGGCCCTCACGAGACCACCCCCGCCCGGCCGGCGACGGGCGCCCCCACCGCGAGCGCGGGCACGCGCAGCCGCACCTCCAGGCCGCCGCCGTCGGGCAGGCCGAGGCGCAGCCCTCCGCCGCCGGTGGCGAGCAGCTCGGACGCGATGGCGAGGCCCAGCCCGGAGCCCCGGACCGTGCTGTGGCCGGGCGAGCGCCAGAACCGCTCCGCGAGGCGGTCCAGCTCCTCGGGCGGCACGCCCGCGCCGTGGTCGCGCACCACCACCTCGACGACACCGTCGGGCGGACCGTCCCCCGTGGTCACCGAGACGTCGACGCGGCCGCCGTCGGGCGAGAACTTCACCGCGTTGTCGAGGACGGCGTCGAACGCGCACTCGAGCACGATGGAGCTCAGCTCGGCCCACGCGGCGTCGTCGGGGGCGGTGAAGGTGAGCTCCCGCCCGACGGCGACGAGCCGCCAGCTGTCCACCCGCCGCGCGATCAGCTCGCCGACGTCCAGCGGGCGGGCGTCCGCGGCCAGGTTCGCGTCGTCGGCCAGGAGCAGCAGGGCGTCGAGGATGTGCGCCATGCGCACCGCCTCGGCACGGACGTGCGCCACCTCGGTGGCGTGCTCGGGCGGTGTCGACAGCGCCAGGTCCTCGACGCGCAGCATCAGCGCGTTGAGGGGGTTGCGCAGCTCGTGCGACGCGTTCGAGACGAACTCCTGCTGCCGGTGCATGGAGTGCTCCACCTGGGCGGCCATCGCGTTGAACCGCGTGATGACCTCGCGCAGCTCGGGCGGCCCGGTGGACGGCGGGATGCGCGCGTCGAGCCGCCCGCGCCCGATCTCGCCCATCGCCGTGTCGACGGCGCGCACCGGCCGCAGCACCCAGCCGGCGGTGCGGTGCGCGATGACGACGGCCAGCACGCACATGGCCAGGCCCGCCGCGACGAGGATGCCCCAGCTCGACCAGATGCTGCGGGAGACCTCCTCCGCGTCGGACACGGTGACGACGGCCCCCACCAGGTCGCCGCCGTCGTACACCGGCTCGGCCACGACCACCCGGTCCGCCTTCCACGGCAGCGTGCTGACCGCCGCCTCGCCGCGGCGGCCCGCGAGCGCCGCCTGCCGCTCGTCCACCACCTGCGGGTCGAGCCCGTTGGTGGCCCACGTGGCGCCCGACTGGTCGACGACCGCGGCCGCCACCCCGTACACCTCGCGGTAGCGGTCCAGGTCGCCCTGGACGATCGCCGGGTCGTCCGCGGTCAGCGACTGCCGGGCCGTGATCACGAGGTAGCCCGCGTCGGCGAGCCGGTCGAGGTAGACCTCCTGCTGGTTCGCCCGCGCGACGTTGCCCGCGTACGCGGTGCCGAGCAGCGCCAGCACCAGCACGCAGGGCACGAACAGGATGATCGCCAGCCGGGTCCGCATCGACGTCTACGCCCCCGCGCCCGTGGGCCCGCCGCCGTCGGGCGCCGCCACCCGGTAGCCGACGCCGCGCACCGTCTCCACGACGTCCGGCTCGCCGAGCTTGCGGCGCAGCGACGCGACGTGCACCTCGAGCGTGCGGCCCAGGCCCTTCCAGCTGGAGCCCCACACGTCGCGCAGGATCCGCTCGCGTGTGAGCACCGAGCCCTGCTGGCGCACCAGCAGCGCGAACAGGTCGAACTCCTTGCGGGTCAGCTCGACGACGGCGCCCACGGTGTCGCCCACCAGGTCGCTCGTGCGGCGCACCTCGCGCCGGGCCAGGTCCACCACCAGGCCGCGGACCCGGACGCGCGCGTCGGGGGTCTCGGCGCGGGCGCCGTCCCACTCGCGCCCCCGGCCGCGCCGCATGACGGCGTCGATGCGGGCGAGCACCTCGCGCACGTCGTACGGCTTGGTCACGTAGTCGTCCGCGCCGAGCTCGAGGCCGCGGATGCGCGCGTCGAGCCGCGTGCGCGCCGTGACCATGATGATCGGGGTGTCCGAGACGCGGCGGATGCGGCGGCAGACCTCGAAGCCGTCGACGTCGGGCAGCGACAGGTCGAGCAGCACCATGTCGGTGCGCGGGCTCAGCTCGCGCAGCGCGGACGCGCCGTCGCGCGCGCGGACCACCTCGTAGCCGTGCCGTCCGAGCACGGACACGAGCGCGCCGGCGACATGGTCGTCGTCCTCGACCACGAGCAGCTGCACGGGACCGTCCCTCCGTCGGGCGCTTCGAGGGCGCCAGGGTAGCGGAGCGTCGCCCCGCCGGTCAGAGCCAGCCCACACGGCGGAAGACGCGGTAGAGCACCACGCAGCCGACCGCCATGAGGAGCAGCGCGAACGGGTAGCCGAGCAGCCAGTGCAGCTCGGGCATGTGCTGGAAGTTCATGCCGTAGATCCCCGCGATCACCGTGGGGTACACGAGGATCGCCGCCCACGCCGAGATCTTGCGCATGTCCTCGTTCTGCCGCACCGACACCTGGGACAGGTGCACCTGGAGCATGTCGGAGAGCAGGTCGTCGTGGGCGTCGAGGTGCCGGTCGATGCGCTCCACCGTGGACGCCACCCGCTCCAGCGTGCGTCGGTCGGCGACCGTGCGACGGTCCTCGGTGGTGAGCTCCGGCAGCTCCGCGGACACCGGCAGCAGCGCGCGCCGCGCCTCCGTGATCTCCCGCTTGAGGTCGTACAGGCGCTGCACCGGGTCCGCCATCGTGCGGTCGAAGACCACCCGCTCGGTGTCGGCGACGGCGTTGCCGAGCGCCACCTCCACCTCCGACGCCACGCCCACCACGCCCAGCACGACGGCGAGCGCCACCCGCTGCGCCCCCGACCCGTGCGCCGGGCCCGGGCCGCTCAGCCGGTCCAGGGCGTGCTCGTGCACCCCGGCGTCGCCCACCTCGAACGTCAGCACCGCGTCCGTGCCCGCGAGGACGCCCAGCTCGCCGGTGTGCACCTGCCGGTCGCCCTCCGTGAACCAGACCGTCGGGGTGAGCACGGCCACCCACTCGTCGTCGAGCCAGCGCACTGCGGCGGCCGGGCGCTTCGGCACCTCCCGCGCGACGACGTGCGCCTGCGCGAGCCGATCCCGCAGCGCCGGGTCGACCTCCTGCACCGCGGCGAGGAACGAGTCCTTGTCCGTGACGTGCAGCCAGCGCGCCGGATGGTCGTCGTCCGCGGTCCGCGTCGGCGCGCCGTGCGTCCCGACGAACCACTCCACCACGCCCGCCGGTCTCTGCTCCGCGCCCGTTCCCCTGCCCGTCCGGTCCGTCACTCCCGCATTCTCGGACGAACCGGGCCGAACGGCGCGGCGGGACGCCGTCACGGCGGCACTTCGTGCTCACCGCGGCAGTTCGAACTGCCGCCGCGAACGCAAGCTGCCGCCGTGGCGGTCCGCGGCGCGGGTCGAGTCTTGACGGCACGGGCTTCAAAGGTCATAGTTCATGATCAATAATCACAGAGATGACGAGGGGCCATCGTGAACTTGGTCTATGCCGGTGACGTGCCGGTCTTGCCCGTGACACTGCTTGTCGCGCTGATCGTGGGCGCCGCCGCCGTACTGTGGTCGGACGGGCGGCACACCGTCGCTCCGACGACCGCGGCACGCAGAGCCGTTCGACACGCGACACTCACGGCCGTGATCGCAGTCGTCCCGCTGGTGCTCGGCGTCGTCTATCCCTACGTCGCGATCACCACCGGATATCCGTTCCGACTCGACACCCGCGTGGACGTTGCGGTGCCCATCGGCTCCCTCTGGCTGTTCCTCGCCGTCTACGCGTGCGGGGAGCTCACCTGGCCCCGCCCGCACGACACCCACCGGCGCGCCCGCCTCACCGCCCGCACGACGGCCGACATCACCGACGCCCGGGCGCGGCGACGGCTGTGGATCACCACCGCAGCTCTCGCCGCCACCTGCATCGCTCTCATGCTCGCGGCCGACGGGCCGGACAGCATCGCCAGGGTCGAGGGGGGTGCCGTCGAACGGGAGACCATCTTCCCCGGCTGGTTGTGGTGCGCCCCAATCCTGCTGGCTTCGCTCGTCGCGGTCGCCCTGGCCGAAACGGTGCTGCGCCTCATCGCGGTGCGGCCCGCCGTCGTCGACGTGGACGAGGCCTGGGACATGTGGCTGCGCCGACGGGCCGCCCGCCGCATCCTGCGGGCCGTGCAGCTCGTGACGGGTCTGACGCTCGCCGGGTTGCTCCTCGTCGCCGCAGTCGCCCTGCGGATGCTCGGGCAAGGAACGGTCGGTACGGCCGAACTGCCGGTCCTGCCGGAGTACGTCACCGGCGGCACGATCGCCTTCTGGGCCGCCATGGTGGCCGCGCTCGCCACAGTTCTCGCCACGTGCCGACGTGCCCATGACCCGATGCCCGACCCCACACCCGCCCGCGTCACCGCGGAGGCTCGAGCATGAATCTGGCCGTGGGCGTCGACATCACCTCGCCGGTGCCGCACTACGAGCAGCTTCGGTCGCAGCTCGCCGCGCTGATCACGGCGGGCACACTGGCTGACGGCGAGCGGCTGCCGACGGTCCGCGCGCTCGCGAACGACCTCGGCATCGCTCCGGGGACGGTGTCACGCACGTACCGCGACCTGGAGGCCGCCGGCCTGGTCACCACGCGCCGTCGGGTGGGCACGCTGGTCACCGCGCCGCCCGCCGCCCTCGACCGGGCCGCGGTGACCGAGGCCGCACGACGCTTCGTCCGGATCGCGCGCGACCACGGCCTGACCGACGCGGAGGTGCGCGACGCCGTCGCGGCGGAGCTGGTGCTCGCCCGCGCCGACCGCTGATCACGGCGGCAGTTCACGCTCAGCGCGGCAGTTCGAACTGCCGCGGTGAGACGGAACTGCCGCGCCGAGCGTCACCCTCGATCGTCACGCTCCGACCGGCGCGGCCTCCGGGGCCGGACGGGCGTCCGCCGCCCGGCGCGCGACCCACGCCGAGCCCGCCCCGGCGACGACGAAGACCGCTCCCAGCACCAGCCAGCCGGGCGTGCCGAAGCGGATGGGCAGTGCGGTGACGACGACGGGCGCGGCCATGCCGGCGAGCGCGTACCCGGTCTGCGAGAGCCCCTGGTAGGCGCCGGCGCGGCGCGGGTCGGCGAGCTCGAACGCCATGCCCCAGCCGCCGGCCTCGGACAGCACCTCGCCGAGGGAGTGCGCGACGGCGGCGAGCAGCAGGAGCGCGGTCGCGGCCACGAGGCTGCCGTGCCCGGCCGCCGCGTACAGCACGCACGCGCCGGCCAGCAGGACGGCGCCCCGGCGCACGGCCCGCCCGGCCGTCCGCACGTCGTGGGTGCCGCGCGACGCGCGCACCTGGAGCAGCGCCACCAGCGCCGTGTTGACCACCAGCAGCGCGGAGACGACGGCGGTCGGCGCGTCGGTGGTCGCGACCCACAGCGGCACGCCCACGGTCATGACGCCGAACTGCATGGCGACGACGGCGTTGAGCACGACGCTGGCGACGTACGTGCGGTCGCGCAGCGGGTGCACCCCGGCGGCGGCCCGGTCGCCGGCCTCGGTGGTCGAGCCTGCGGCCGAGCCCGTGTCCGGCGCGACGGCGGCGGGCGCGTCGGCGAGCATCCGCGCGGCCAGCTCGGGCACGCGGCGCGGCAGGCGGACGAGCGGCACGACGGCGCCGAGCAGCAGCACCGCCGTCGCGACCATCGCGGTGCGGTAGGCGGCCGCGGCGTCGACCAGCAGCGCGACCGCCGCGGCGAGGGTGCCGAGTCCGATGAGCACGTTGGTCACGACGCGCAGCCGGGCGCGCACGTCGACGCGCTCGGGCCCGGTGAACCACCGGGCCAGCAGCGCCTGCCGGGCCGTGGACTGCACCCCTCGACCCGCGCTGACGACGACGGCGACGGCGGTGAAGCTCACCGCGTCGGAGGTGAACGAGTACGCCGCGAGCGCCAGCGCCTGCGCGAGCAGCCCCCACACCTGCACGCGGTGCGCGCCGCGCCGGTCCGACCAGCGGCCGGCGAGGTACGACCCGAGCACGCCCGCGCCGCCGGCGATCCCGAGACCCAGCCCCACGGTGGTCGCGGGCAGCCCGACCACGCGCGTGAAGTACAGCACGGAGACGGTGTAGAAGATCCCCGTCGACGCGGCGAACGCCATGGTCGAGACGGTGAGGGCGCGCGCCACGGGGTCCCGCGGCAGGAGGGTCTGGATCACGGCACCAGTAGGGACCCGTCCGCCCGTGCCGCGAACGGATGTAGCGCTGCGCTACACCTATGCTCACGAGGTGGGACGGAGCCGCTGATGGGATGGATGCACTACGAGCTGGCGGGCATGGACCTCGCCGACGTCCGCTTCGCCGTCTCCCCGCTGAACGAGCTGGTGCTGTCGCTGCGCGCGTGGCGCGACCCCGGCCGCTTCCCCGTGCACCTGCCGTGGCTGCGTCGCGTGCAGGAGGCGCGCCCCCCGCTCGACGGCGAGATGCTGCTCGCGCTCACCAACGAGGTGTTGTGGCCGCCGGACTTCCTCAC
>JACYYJ010036971.1_pt1 | contig 12096 bp, 13 predicted proteins | sample 8236861 | NCBI WGS metagenome assembly JACYYJ01 (sample SAMN14103086, study PRJNA606662) | landfill metagenome | isolation source: landfill solid waste | place: India:New Delhi, Okhla landfill site | collected 2017-11-05
GCGCGCCTTCCACGCCGAGCACGGCATCGCCACCGAGGCGTGGAGCCCGCTCGCCCAGGGCGCCGTGCTGGACGACGAGGCGATCACGTCGATCGCCGGACGCACCGGCAAGTCGCCGGCCCAGGTGGTGCTGCGCTGGCATCTGCAGCTCGGCAACGTCGTCATCCCGAAGTCGGTCACGCCGTCCCGGATCCGGGAGAACTTCGAGGTCTTCGACTTCGAGCTGACCGACGAGGACATGTCGACCATCGCCGGTGCCGATCGCGATCTGCGCACCGGACCTCATCCGGACGAGTTCAACTGACAGACCTCGCGGCTCCGGGCGGATCCACCGCCCGGAGTCGGTAAGGCGCTCGAAGAGCTGCGTTCAGGTGTATTCGACGGTCATCCTGTCGATGCTCCCGTCGAACGGGAACGGTGCGCGGTCGAAGTAGTCGAGCGAGACCGGTGAACCCAGGCAGGTGCCGATGTCCAGGCAGTCGTTCGCCGTGAACAGCAACGGCGCACTGACCGGTACGACGGTCTCCCCCACCGACTGCCCGTCGACGGACATCCGGACGTTCAACGGACCACCGGGGCGCGCTTCGGCGTACTTGGTGACCACCTCGACGAGGTGGTGTCCGGGCGCGACGCGGCTCTCCGAGCGCATCTTCGTCCGCATCAGGATGAACAGGTTGTACTCGTAGCAGAGGTAACCGTCGTCCGCGAAGCACGTCAGACCACCACCGTTGGCCCCCAGCGCGTACAGGACGCCGTGCGCCCGCTCCGGGAAGGTCACCTCGATGCAGACCCGGTTGTTCTTGTTTCCCAGTGCAGGAGCACAGAATTCGGGCATACGGGTGACGTCGCCGGTGAAATCCCAACTCGTGTACGGCGTGGTGATGCGTTGCTCCGGATGGATCGCCGCGACCCAGAGCCCCCCACCGATGGGAAGAGCGTTGTTCTTGGCTGCTTCGATCGCGAACATCTCCCGCATCTGGGCCAACTTCTCGGGGTACTGCTCGGCGAGGTCGCGGTTCTGCGTCCAGTCCTCGTCGAGGTTGTAGAGCTCCCAGGTGTCGTCGTCCGGGCTCCAATCGCGGATCCCGCCGGGCAGACCGGGCAACCACGGTGCGCGGGGACCGAAAGCCGACGCCATCCATCCGTCGTGGTAGATCGCTCGGCTGCCCATGACCTCGAAGTACTGGGTGAGTTTACCCGCCGGCGCGTCACGGTCCACGAAGGTCCGGGCGAAACCCGCGCCGTCGATCGGATCCTGCGGAATCCCGTCGACGGTCCGCGGCGGTGCGATGCCCAGCAGCTCGTAGAAGGTAGGCACCAGGTCGTTGCAGTGCAGGAACTGGGTGCGTGGGGCGCGATCCGGCGTGATGCGCGCAGGCCAGCGCACCACCATGGGATTGCGGGTTCCCCCGAGATGGGACGCGAGAAGCTTCATGCCCTTGTAGGGCGTGCTGCCCGCCCAGGCCCACCCTGCGTGATACATGTTGTCGGTCTTCGGCGAGCCGAGAACATCGAGTCCGCCGAGCTCGTCGAGCGCCGCGATGTGCTGGGCCGTGGTCGTGGGGATCCCGTTCTGCGCGAGCAGTTCGCTGATGGTGCCGTTCTGACCTTCACCGGACGACCCGTTGTCGCCCCAGATGTAGAAGACCAGGGTGTTGTCGCGGTAGCCCAGCCGGTCGAGTTCGTCGAACAGCCGCCCCACCTGGACGTCGCAGTGTTCGGCGTATCCTGCCGCGACCTCCATGAGGCGTCGTTGGAAGGGCTTCTCGTCGTCGGGGATGTCGTCCCAGGCCGTCATGGTGGGGTGCCGCTCGGTGAGTTCGGCCTCCGGTGGGATCCAGCCCTTCTCCTTGGCCCGCTCGAACACGCGCTCGCGGTAGGCGTCCCATCCGTCGTCGAACTTGCCCGCATACCGGTCGGCCCACGGCTTCATGATGTGGTGTGGCCCGTGCAGGCATCCGCTGGCCCAGTACATGAAGAACGGCCGGGACGGATCGAGCGCCTTGTGGCGGCGCAACCAGCCGATCGCGTCGTCGGCGAGGTCCTCACTGAGGTGGTAGCCCTCTTCGGGAGTCTTCGGGGGCAGGACGACGGTGGTGTTGCGGACGAGATTCGGCTCGTACTGCGACGCCTCGCCGGCGAGGAAACCGTAGAAGTAGTCGAAACCGACTCCGGTGGGCCAGTTGTCGAAGGGACCCGCTGCGGTGGTCTCCTCCGCAGGAGTGTTGTGCCACTTGCCGAAAGCCGCTGTGGTGTAACCGTAGTGGCGCAGCACCTCGGCCCCGGTGGCGCTCGATTTCGGGATGTGCCCGGAATATCCGTCCCAGTCGTTGGCGAGTTCGGCGATCTGCCCGTTTCCGACGCGGTGATGATTGCGTCCGGTCAACAACGATGCGCGGGTGGGCGAGCACATCGCCGTGGTGTGGAAGCGGTTGTAGCTGATGCCTTCGTCGAGCAGGCGGTCGAGCGTGGGTGTGCTCACCTCGCCGCCGAATGCGCTCGGCAGACCGGGGCCCGCGTCGTCGATGAGGACGACCAGGATGTTCGGGGCGTCGTCGGGAAGGCGACGGTGTTGTGCGCGTGGGCTGTAGACCGATTCCTGCATGGTCCGTCCTGCGATGCTTCCTGACGGCACCGGTGGGAACGGCAGAGTTTCTCCGCCCGGGATCGGATTCGGACGCAGATCCTGGCTCATGGTGGAAGCCTCTTTTCACCCCATCCGTTCCCAGTACACCACCGGTATCGGGCCGCATACACCCCTGACCAGGGTGAAACCTGCCCTCTCACGGGCGAATGATGCAGCGGAATCCGATATGGCACGTCGCGGTCTCCTCGGTGTCGCCCTGGCGGGCGGCGGGTCGGTAACGCAGACAGTAGTTCGGGGCGCACAGGTGCGATCCGCCCTTGATGACGCGGCGCGGATACGCTTCGCGCGGATCGTGTTCGGCCTTGTCGACACGGGGATTCGTCGGGATGCAGCACGACGACGCCGGCGCGACGTTCTTACCGCTCGAAGCATGGTTCGCGGTGAAGTAGTCGGCGGTCCACTCCCACACGTTGCCCGCCATGTCGTGGAGCCCGTATCCGTTCGGCCGGAAGTGTCCGACAGGTGAGGTTCCGGCGAATCCGTCCGTTTCGAGGTTCTGCCACGGGAACTCGCCCTGCCAGACGTTCCCGCCGGGTCGGCCTTTCGGTTCGTGTTCGTCCCCCCATGTGAAGGCCGTGCGGTCGAGTCCGCCGCGGGCGGCGAACTCCCATTCCGCCTCCGTCGGCAGCTCCTTGCGGGCCCACTCGGCGTAGGCGCGGGCATCGAACCACGAGACGTGGGTGACGGGATGCCGTTCCCGCCCGCCGACGGTGCTGCCCGGCCCCTCGGGATGGCGCCAGTCGGCACCCGGGACGAACGACCACCAGCGCGTGTAATCGTCGAGCGGTACCGGCCCTGGCGGAGGCGTGAACACGAGCGATCCGGGCACGAGCAGGGACGGATCGGCGCCCGGATAATCGGCGGGGTCCGGCGCGACTTCCGCGGTGGTGACGTATCCGGTGTCCTTCACGAAGCGCCGGAACTCGGCGACGGTCACCGGGTGCGTGTCCATCCAGAACCCGTCGACCGTCACCTGGTGGACCGGTCGCTCCTCCGGATAGAAGTCCTCGGACCCCATCCAGAACGTGCCTCCGGGGACGAGGGTCATGTTCTGCGTCGCGGCACGCGTCATGACGTCAGCCTCGCACGGCCCGGGTCGGGACGCGAGGGACGCACCGACGGACGAGACCGCGCATTCTCCGGTCCCGTCCCGGCCCCGTACCGCAGACTCGGGACATGCCCTCCACAACGACGGAACTGTCCCCGATGCTGGCGACCCTCGGTCCGCCGCCGACCGGGAACTGGGCGTTCGAGATGAAATGGGACGGCCAGCGCACCCTCGCCACGGTGACCGACGGACAGTGCCGGCTGACCAGCCGCACCGGCAACGACATCACCCGGAGCTTCCCCGAACTCCCCCACCCGCTCACCACTGCGACGGACGGCCGGGACTGCATCGTCGACGGCGAGATCGTCACGCTCGACGCCGAGGGGCGGCCGTCCTTCGCCCGGTTGCAGCGCCGCATGCACGTCCACCGCCCCACCGAGGAGCTACGTGCCGAGCTACCGGTCCTGATCTACCTGTTCGACGTCCTCGCTCTCGACGGACAGTCCACGACGGAGTTGTCCTATCTGGAGCGCCGGGCCGTCCTCGACGATCTGGTCGTCCCCGGACCGCGGGTTCAGCTGTCGCCCTACTGGACCGATGTCGACGCACCGACCATGCTCACGGTCGCGCGCGAACACGGCCTCGAAGGGATCGTCGCCAAGGACCCGGACGCACCGTATCTACCCGGGACCCGCAGCGACGGCTGGATCAAGACGCCGCTGCGTCGGAACACCGAGGTGGTCGTCGTCGGGTGGCTCCCCGGATCCGGCAAGGCTGCCGGCGGCATCGGTTCACTGCTGCTCGGCGCCCACGACGACGAGGAACGGTTGGTGTTCATCGGCCGGGTCGGGACGGGGTTCACCGCTGCGACCAGACGTGAGTTGCGATCGCAGCTGCGTCCCTTGGAGCGACCGACGACCCCGTTGGCAGTTGCGCCGCCGGCTCGGGAGACCCACGGAGCCCACTGGGTGGAACCCATCCTCGTCGGAGAGGTCGAGTACCGGGAGTACGCAGGCGGAAGCCTCCGGCATCCGAGCTGGCGAGGACTACGCACCGACAAGACGGTGCCGGAGGTCGATCTGCCCGGCCGCCACTGACCGTCCGGTTACCGTGAGGCACATGGATGTCCGTCGCAGTGTCGCCGATGCCCGAGTGGCCCGCCTCGCCACCGCCGACGGGTCCGGCGAGCCGCATCTCGTCCCGATCATGTTCGCCCTCGACGGCGACGTGATCCACACCTGCGTCGACGACAAGCCGAAATCCACCCGGCGCCTACGTCGCCTCGCCGACATCGCAGAGAACCCGCGGGTGTGCGTGCTCGTCGACCACTACAGCGACGACTGGTCGCAGCTGTGGTGGGTCCGCATCGACGGCATCGCCACGGTCCACGACGCCGACACTGCCGAGGGAACTGCGGGCATCGACGCACTCGTCCGCAAATACCCGCAGTACCAGGCGAAACGACCACCGGGACCGGTGATCACCATCGACAGGCTGCGCTGGCGGTCCTGGTCCGCGTGAGCAGCTAACGATCCAGCGCGAGCATCGCCTCGGCGATCACGTCGACTGCCGCAACAGGGACCGCGGTGCCGGCATCGTCCAGGACGAGCAACCGCGCTCCCGGGATCTCGCGTGCGATGGCTTCTCCGTTGCCGACGGGGAAGAACGGATCCCGGCGACCGTGCACGACGAGGGCCGGGATGCCGACCTCGGGCAAGCGTTCCCGCCAGCGGGGCGTGCAATCGAGCCTGGAGAAGACCATTCCGAGTTGATTAGCGGAGTGGGCCGACGGTTGATCGTTCGGTGTGCGGTCCCAGATGCGCTCGGCGACCGCGCGCGCGGCGTCCGGATCGTCGCCGAGGACTGCTGCGCGGGCAGCGGCGAACTCTGCCACGGCCGTGCGATCGGCCCACTCGGGCATCGGAAGTGCGAACATGCGCTTCATCGTCGCTGCGTCGTGATCGGGAAGGTCGCGGTCGCACGGGCCCGGTGCGACCGAACGCGTCCCCACCAGGGTCAGGGCTCGGAACGCGGCTGGATGGTCGAGCGCAGCGACCTGGGCGACCATCCCGCCGACACCGATGCCCGCGAGATGCGCCGGCCTGCCGCCGAGCGCGTCGACGAGGGCTGCCGCATCGTCGGCGAGGTCGCGCAGGGTGTAGCCGGGCACGTCCGGGTCCTTCGTCGTCGACTCCCCGCAATCCCGCAGGTCGTACCGCACGACACGACGCCCACCCGCCGCGAGCCGCTCGCACAGTTCGTCGGGCCACGAGAGCATCGTCGTCCCCCCGACGAGCAGGACGAGTGGTGCGTTCGCGTCACCGAAGGACTCGACGCCCAGATCGACCCCGTTGGCACTGACGGTGGTCATGGCCCGCTCAACCTTCCAGTGCGGCGACGGTCGGTGCGGTCTTCGAACAGCGGAACGCCCGGTCGAACCGGTCGATCACGTCCTCGGTGGTCCTTGTGATGTAGTGTGCCTGTCCCATGATCGGCTCCTTCGCGATCGCGATTCGGTCCCGTCCGCGTCGGGGGCGCGGATCGGGCGTTACTCGGACAGACCGGAGCAGTTCCCCGATCTCATCGGTCCCGACTGTTGACCTCGAGTCGACTCGAGGTGCTGTGCTGTCCGCACACCGACACTCCTGGAGGAACCGTGATCGCTTTCGGGCCACAGCTCATCGGCCGCACCGAGAAGGCCCTCAACGCTCTGCTGGCCGTAGCCCTTGCCGACGAGGACCTGGTCGAGACACAGTGGGTCGCACTGCGCCTCGCCGAACGATCCGACGGTTCGCGGGCTCTCGCCGCGCTGCTCCACGACACCACCTACGCACCGGACACTGCGGAGGTCGTCGATTCCCTGATCGCTCGCGGTCTGGTCCGCGACGACCGGCTCAGCGCATCCGGACGAGATGCCGTGGCGCGGATCGAACATCGCAGAGAGGAGCTGACGTCCGGTATCTGGGATGCCGTCGACCCGTCCGATCGCGCCGCCGCCGAACGCGCACTGAACACCGTGCTCGACCGCGCCCGATCGGTCCTCGCGACTCGGTAGTTGCCGGTGCATCTGTACTGGCGGTCGCGTGATGCTGATCGGTAAGGGTGTCCGCGCACTGGGCTGACGTCCGCGACGGATTCCGATACCGCATCCTTCGAGGGGTGATTCGACCCTGGCACCACACTTACCTTAGCGCTAAGATAAGTGGCACCGTGTCCCGAAACCAGGAGTGATCACGATGTCCTTGACCACCGTCAGCGCCCACCATCCCTACAGCCCCGCCTTCGTCGCCGGCGATCTCGTCTTCGTCTCCGGCGCCCTGTCCGTCGACTCCGAAGGCGTGGCGGTCGACGGCCGCGACGAAGCCCTCGACGCCGCGATCGACCGCATGACCGACCGGCTCGCCGTGGTCGGCGGCAAACTGGAGGACGTCGCCAAGCTCACCTACTACGTCACCGACCTGTCGCTGCGCGAGGAGGCGAACCGCCAGTTCGAGCGACTGTTCGCCGAGCCGCGACCGGCCCGCACCTTCGTCGAGGTCAGCGCCCTGCCCTACGGTGCGACCGTCGAGATCGACGCGATCGCCACGGCGACGCGCTGAGACCCGAACTCCCCACGCCCCCGCGTTGCCCGTATCGTGAAGGATGTCTTGGCGCTCAACCACTGAGCCCGGATATTTCCGACAGCACGAGGAGGGGCACGTGGGGCGCGACAGGGTTCCCGACCGTGACGCCGTCGACGACATCGTCGACCAGTGGGCCCGCGAGTGGCCCGGACTGGACGTCACTCCCCTCGAGGTGCTGGGACGCCTTCACCGCACGTATCTGCGGTATCAGAGTGCGATCGGCCGAGTCTTCGACGAGTACGGCATCAACATGGCCTCGTTCGACGTCCTGGCCGCACTGCGCCGCGCCGGAAAGCCGTACCGCATGACCTCGGGTCAGCTCGCGGAGAGTTCACTGGTCACCACAGGTGGGATCACACTGCGCATCGACCGCCTCGAGAAGGCCGGACTGGTGCGGCGTGAACGCGACGCAGAGGATCGGCGCATCGTCTACGCCGAACTCACACCTGCCGGAAAGAAACTCATCGACGAGATCGCCGTCGCACACTTCGAGAACGAGACGCGCATGCTCGCCGAGCTGCCGAAGAACGATCAGGCCGAACTCGTGCAGTTGCTGCGCAAGCTCGAGCACTCGCTCGTCCGGCACCAGGGTGGCTGACCACTGATCGTCGATACCGTTGCATGCCGACGGATCACACACCCCACATACGCGAGAGCGGCGGAGACCGAAGTCTCCGCCGCTCTTCCGTTCGTCAGCCGGCCATCTCCTTGGCGAGTTCGTCGGCGCGGGAACGGTACAGGCGACGCAGGCGCATCACCCCGAGGTCGTGCTGGTAGAGGTTCTCGGCCTGATCTGCGTCGGGGGCCATGCCCTCGAGCATGATGCGGTCCTGTTCGAGGACCTCCCAGTGACGTTCCTCGAGCACCGTGCGGTACAGGAACCGCCACACGTCGCGTTCCCAGCCCTGCACCCGGCGGTAACGCCAGAAGAACACCGCTGTGGTCTCGGCGTCGATGGGGGTGCCCATGCCGACGATCCCGAACGGTCCGCCCGGGCCGGCCGTGGGCGGATACGGGATCTCGAGGTCCACCCAGTCGACGCCGGTGCGGCAGTACTCGACCCAGTCGAAGTTGACGCCGCGCTGATCGGTCTTCTCGAAGAAGAATCCGCGATCGGTCTCGCGGATACGGAACCGCGCGGAGGTCTCGCCGCCGAACATCGAGTGCGATTCGTGGTGCAGGAACGCACCGTGCATGGGGTCGAGGAGGTTCTCGAGGGCGAACCGCCACGGTGCTTCCCATTCGGCGTAGCAGAGGAAGGCCGAGACATCCTCGTCCACAAGCGGGTCCGGAAGATCCAGCGGTGCGGGTTCGACGTCGGGGTCGGTGCCGAACCACGCGAGGATCGCGCCGCCCACCTCGCGCACGGGCAGGGAAGTCACCAGCTTCTTGCCTTCGAGGTTGCAGCCGGGCATACCCGGAACCTTCGCGACGGTGCCGGTGCCGTCGACCTCGACGCCGTGGTATTTGCAGGCGATGCGGTCGCCGAGGTGCACACCCTGCGAGAGCGGTGCGCCGCGGTGCGGGCAGCGGTCTGCGAGCATGCGGACGGTGTCGTCGGAGCCACGGTAGAGGACCCAGTCCTCCCCCAGCCGGCGCAGCTTGCGGATGCTGCCGCGTTCCACGAAGTCCGAAGGGCACACGGCGTGCCACTGGTTGCGCATGCCGGTCGCGAAGATCTCGTCGGCGGTCAGGTTGCGGTGCAGTCGATTGACCATGGTCAGGCTCCGATCCGGCGCATCTCGGCGGTGAACGATTGGGCGGTCCATTCCTGCGCGTCGGGCGCGTGGATACCGGAGGCGTTGAGTCCGCGGACGAGTCCGTCGAGGTCGTGGACGCCGGATCCGAAGACGGCTTCGATGGCCTTGGCGAGTTTGATCTCGTAGGGGGTGGGGTCGGCCGTGCGGGCCTGATTGATCACCAGGTACCGATCCATCGGGAGGTCCTTTCTACAGATCCAGCACCAGCTCGGTGGAGCGGGCGCGGGAGACACAGATCATCATGGTGGCGCCGGACTCCTGTTCGGCGGCCGAGAGCAGGGAGTCGCGGTGGTCGGGAGTCCCACACAGGACGCGGGTCTCGCACGTGCCGCAGATTCCTTCGCGGCACGAGTTCGGTACGTCCACACCGGCTTCCTCGAGGGTGTCGAGGACGGTCTTCTCGGGTGCGACGGTGGCGGAGATTCCGGAGCGTTCGCACACCACCGTGAACGACGCGTCGGCAGCAGCGTCGGCCTCGCGTTCCTTGGCCTTGAACCGTTCGAGCCGGATGGCCTCGGCCGGCCAGCGGTCGGCGAAAGACTCGACGGCGGTGAGCAACCCTTCGGGCCCGCAGGCGTAGACGAGGGTGTCGGGCCGGGAATCGCCGAGGATCGATGGCAGGTCGAGCATTCCGTCGGCGTCCTCGGCGACGAGGTGCACCCGGTCGCCGTAGGGCGCGAGTTCGTCGAGGAAGGCCATCGTCTCCTTCGAGCGGCCGCCGTAGTGCAGCTCCCAGTCGACACCGGCGCGGTCGGCTTCGCGGACCATCGCGAGGATGGGGGTGATGCCGATGCCGCCGGCGAGGAAGACGTAGCGCGGCGAGGGCAGCAGCTCGAAGTTGTTGCGCGGGGCGCTGACGGTGACGACGTCGCCCGGGCGGATGATTTCGTGGACACGACGGGATCCGCCGCGGCCGGCCTTCTCGTGCAGTACGGCGACGCGGTAGCCGGTCTTGTCGTCGGGGTCGCCGCACAGGGAGTACTGGCGCACTAGGTCTTCTGCCACGTGCACGTCGATGTGTGCGCCGGCCTCGAAGGCGGGCAGGGGGCTGTCGTCCGCGCTGCGCAGGTCGAGCACGACAACGGCGCCGCCCTGGACTTCCCGGCGGCGGACGACGACCTGGAGGGTGTCGGTGGTGATGGTGCTCGCGCTGCTCATGTTGGGCTCCTTAACGCATGAAAATGCCGCCGTTGACGTCCCAGGCCGCGCCGGTGCAGGAGTCGGCGTCGGGCGAGGCCAGTTGAACGACCTGCTGTGCGATGAAGCCGGGCTTGCCCAGCTTCTGCACCGGGATCAGGGCGACGAGTTTTTCGAGCTTCTCGGCCGGCACCGCGGCACGTACCGAGGGCAGGGCGAGTGGGCCGGGCGCCATGGCGTTGACCGTCACGCCCCGCGCGGCGAGTTCGCGCGCGAAGATCTTGGTCAGGGTCAGGATGCCGGCCTTGGAGGACGCGTAGTGCGCGCCCGACGCCGTGCCGCCGTTTTGCCCGGCCAGCGAGGCGAGCGGGCTGGCGAATGCCGCCGGAGCGGCCGCCATGCGCGCGCCGAACACCTGGCAGCCCAGGAAGGTGCCGCGCAGGTTGATGCGCAGCACGTCCTCGAACCGGTGGTCATGTCGGTTTTCCTGGGTGAATGTCAAAGGTAGCCGGGCAGGGGCTTCAGGCCGAACAGCATCGCGCCGGCGTTCTGGTAGGTGATGTCGCCCATCCAGGCGTGCTGGGTCACCACCAGGCTGTCCTGCACCTGGGTGGCCAGCGCACAGTCGCGGTAGATGCCGGTCATGCCGGCGAGCATCTGCACCGCCCGGGTCACTTCGGCGCCGGTGCGGGTGGCGTGGGTGGACGACAGGCGCAGCATGCTGACCTGGTCGGGCGTCGGCGTGCGGCCCTGCAGCAGCAGGTTCCATACCTCGTCCATGGACTGGTAGAAAAAGGCGCGGGCGGCGCGCAGGCCGGCTTCGGCGCGCGCGATTTCTATCTGCACCTGGGGCCGGTCGGCGGTACGCGGCGCGCCGGTGACGGAGGTGCGGCCGGTGGCCAGGTTCTTGAGCTCCTCGATCGCGCCGCGCGCCACGCCGAGCGACACCACGCTGAGCGCCTGGGTGGCCAACGACAGGCTGGGGTAGCGGAAGATGGGCGCGTCCATCTGCGCCGGGCTGCCGCGCACGAAAGTCCAGTCCTCGGGCACGACGACCTTGTCGACCACCAGGTCGTGGCTGCCGGTGCCGGCCAGGCCGATGACGTCCCAGTTGGGCTGCACCCGAACCCGCGACGCCGGCATGACCGCCATGCGGGGCAGGGGCTGGCCTTCGCCACCGGGCGGGATGATGCCGACGCTGACCACCGTGGCGCCCATGCAGCCGCTCGAGAAGCTCCAGCGGCCCGAGACCTCGAAGCCACCCTCGACGGCGGCGGCCTGCTGCGGCGGGAAGATGCCGCCGGCAAACACCACGTCGGGCGTGTCGGCGTAGATGGTTTTCAGCGTGGCCGGCGGCAGCGAGGCCAGGTAGGTGACCCCCATGCCGAAGCTGGCGACCCAGCCGGCCGAGCCGTCGGCCTGCGAGATGCGTTCGACCAGCTCGCAGAACTGGCGCGGCGAGCGCTCGTCGCCACCCAGGCTGCGGGGCACCAGGGCGCGGTAGATGCCGTGCTCCTTGAAGCTTTCGATGATGTCCGGCGAGATGAATTTCTGCCGGCCGAACTCGGCGCTGCGGGCGCGGATGTCGATCAGCAGATCGTCGAACGACTGGTGCGCGGCATTGCCTGGCACGGTGCGTGTGGCGGAGGGGGCGCGTTCGGGTGCGAGGGTCGGCATCGGTGTCTTTCGGCGGTTGGCTGGCAGCGGCCAAAGCGTTGGGCCTGAGCGCTGTAGGACTCAAAGGTAGCGCAAATACGTGACAAATACGTGACGAGTCAACTAAGGATCTATCCGTAAATTAAACTATGCTCCTGAGTCGCCCGTGATGCGGCGCAGGAGGTGTAGATGGCCAAGGCGCATGCCAATTCGTGGGAAGTGACG
>JACYYJ010031731.1_pt1 | contig 12079 bp, 13 predicted proteins | sample 8236861 | NCBI WGS metagenome assembly JACYYJ01 (sample SAMN14103086, study PRJNA606662) | landfill metagenome | isolation source: landfill solid waste | place: India:New Delhi, Okhla landfill site | collected 2017-11-05
AAACAAACAGACAAAGAGACAAAGTGGGATATCCACAACTATTTAATTAGTGAACTTGATGAAGTTAAGAAAAATAGAGATAAACAATTAGCAGTTAAGGATAAGCAACTAGAAAATAAAGATTCGCAAATAGCTCAAATGCGAAACTTACTAGACCAACAACAACGGTTAGCTTTGCAAGACAAAAAGCTGCTAGAGGAATACAAAGCAGAAATTAAGGACTTGAAAGCCTTAACGATGGCACCGCATGATGATGGTGAAAAAGAAGTGACGTCAGACAAACAACCGGAACCTGAAAATAGCACCCCGGAGTCACAACCTAAACCGAAAAAGTGGTGGCGTTTTGGTAAATAGCTACAACTAAAAAAGAAAAGAAGACTAGTTCAATGGTGGAAGATAAATTTGAACAAGTGAAGTTGGAACTAACGAAGAATAAAACGCCGTATGATGCGCAACTCATGTTGGCGGGTGCGGGTGGTGTTGGGACCGTACCGTTGAATCGTGATGATGGGACGCAGCTAGAACTTGAAATATTCTATGGTGATGAAGTGGCTGGTGAACATTCACGTTATGAAGTCGTTAACCAAATTACGTTTACGGATTTAGCAACGTAAGTTAGATTTGTTGAAAGAACAGAAAAAAGGCTTTTTACAAAAGATGTTTGTTTAGGGTCTATAATTAATAAGTGATGGGGTATTGTGGAACTGATGGTCAGGCAATAACTACGCAAGCAACTAGAGACGGTGGAATTGATGGATTTATCCAACAAGATGCATTAGGGCTACAAAATATATACATCCAGGTTAAAGGATACGCTAAATCAAATTCTGTAGGTTCTAGAACCATCCAAAGTTTTAGTGGAGCACTTCAGGAAAGAAGTGCAGGAAATAGTAATAGTGGTGTCTTTATAACTACTTCATCCTACACTCAAGATGCTTTAATATCCGCTAAACGTCTACATATAAAAGCTATTGATGACTTAAAAACCATAATAAGTAAAACTCTCAATCAATATCAAAATACTAAAAATAAATAAAAAAATTCTTTTCAATTTTTATTTATGGTATGACATAAATAAGGTAAAGTTATTCGTCTAGGTTAATCTTATTAATATTGCAAGGCAAGACATTTGGTAATTGAAGAATAACAAGCAAAAAAATAGCAGTCAGGTCTCTTGACAAAGTATAGTTGCTATTCTTTTTTTAGGCCCTACTTTAATGAAATTTTTGTTTGGAGGTAACGACCTCATTCCTTTGATTATTTCAGTTGAATTTAATAGAGAAGCCTGGCGTCTATTAAGAAATACTTTTCTTGATGAGCGTCAATTTTTTTAACGGAAATCTATCCTATACTAAATTCAGTAAAGGAAAAGGAGTAATCAAAGGAAACTATTTTAAACAAGCCAAAATTATAGGAGGAATAGATCATGACTGAAAATAAAGCTTCTCAAGAAAGAACACCCCAAGAAAGATTGCAAGAAGAACAAGAACACAAGGAACATGTCCATCATACAAAAATTAATGCAGCGGCCATTTCGGATCATCTTTTAGGGAACATGCATACTTTACATGTGAAATTGCACCAATATCACTGGTATGTAAATGGTGCTAATTTCTTCACCCTGCATGAAAAATTTGAAGAATTGTATAATCAAAACGAAGAATGGTTCGATAAACTAGCAGAGCGCTTAATTACTTCCGGTCATAAACCGGCTTCAACCACCGCTGAATTTGAAAAATATTCCTTGCTTTCAGAAGATGCCATCAATAAATATGCTAAAGCAGAAGACATGGTTGAAAATATTATCGAAGATTTCAGAAGTACCCGTGAATTAACGATTCGTGCTATTCGTTTAGTACAGGATGAGGGTGACGATGCTTTAGAAGATACACTGATTGCTTTTAAAAATGACTTAGATAAAAACATTTGGATGCTGCAAGCATTCATTGGCAAAGAGGCATTGGAAGACGACGATGCGTTTGATGAGGATGAAGATTAGGTTTTTCGTAAACATACATTTAAAACTTAAAGATTTTGGGGTTGGGACTCTTTCCAGCTCCTATTTTTTTGCCGTTAAAAAGACTTTTCTTGATGAGAGTCAATTTTTTTGAGGTAGGGGGCCTTTATACTAAATATAGGAAAGTTAAAAAAGGACAATAAACTGATAAAGGGGGAGAACGAATTGACTCAATACACCCAATCACATGCAGAAGGAGACCACTCAGCTTGTATCCGCTTAGTCCCGATATTCAATCATTTGGAGGAAGGCTCGATGGATCGCATTGCTGGAAAAGCTCACACGAAGCACTATCAAAAAGGGGAGTTTCTGTTTCGCTCGCAAGAAAAAGACGATGCCTTGTATATTGTGAATCGCGGAAAAGTCCGCATCTATCGCTTGTCTGATTCTGGCAAAGAGCAACTAGTGCGTATTTTGAATCCGGGTAACTTTACGAGAGAATGGGCGTTGTTCAATCCTGATGTTGTGCACGAGGAATACGCAGAAGCTACTCGAGATACGTCTGTCTGCACGATTCAACAACATGATGTACAAGAGTTTCTAAAAGAGTATCCTGCAATTTCGTTAAAGCTGCTAGGAGAGATGTCGCAGCGGTTAGAAAGATCCGCACGTCAAACCGCACAAGTAGCCGTGGAGAGTGTCATTACCCGTTTAGTTTTGTTTTTAGCAGAAAATGTGGAACCTGGAATGGACAACTCTCCCACCATCACCCTGCCGATGGCAAAAAAGGACATTGCTTCCTATTTAGGAACGACACCTGAGACCATCAGTCGCAAATTTGGAGAATTGGAGAACGAGGGATTGATTCAACAGCTGTCTGGAAAAAGGATCAAGATTCAGGATTTAGATGATTTATTGCTTTACAGCGAATAATCGGACACGGAAAAGTGGCGTATTACGAAGCGAGTGACCAGGGGGCTTAGCCGGAATCTTGTTCAGCATCACCATGACTAGAATGACGCGAAAAATTGAAGAAATGGAGCAAATGGTACCTACTACCATCCGACTTTCTTATACGAGTCATTGTGGAGTTTGTTGGGCTTTGACCGCATCGTCACTATACGGAACCGAAAAATAGCTTTTGCGTCAAGAAGAAGTCGCTTTGAGTTACGTTTTGTGGTACTCAGTGGGTCGGTTCTTCATTGAAGGTATGCGAACGAACAGTTTATGGATTGGCGATTGGATCCGCGTTTCGCAAGCCTTGTCTCTGGCCCTGTTTATTGGCGCGATTGTAGTATAGTTTATACGCAGACAAGATTATCCACCAATTTCTTATTATTCTGATGGCAATAAGGGGCAGAAAAAGACTATTAAGATGGTGAATTAAGCAAAAAGATAAAAAGAAGTGCCAAACTTGATATGCGTCAATTTTCGTTTGCTAAAAGTGAGCTATATTACAGTTGTAAAGAGGAAAAGGCAGTGTTCATTAATCTGCTGCTGATAAAATAAAAACACATAAAGGAGATAGGAATTATGGAAAAAGCTATATTGCAATTAGAAACTTTGTCTTGTCCAAGTTGTATGCAAAAAATTGAAGGTGCCGTAAAATCAGTTAGCGGTGTTGATAAAGACAGCATTAAAGTATTATTCAACTCCAGCAAAGTCAAAGCCAATTTTGATTCAGCTGTCACTTCGATTGAAGAGATTCAAAAAGCTATCGAAAACGTAGGCTATCCGGTCCTTAAAGCAAAAGTCAAGGCCGCTTAACAGATTAAATGAACTAGGCGATTCTGGAAGGAAAGCTATTTTTCCAGGATTGCTTTTTTTGTTGCAATCCGATTCGAGGTGCTTAGAAACGATAAAAGAGAACTTTCTAAACTTGATATCCGTCAATTAATTACTTAGGCAATTATCTTATACTTTGTTTATCAATAAAAGAGAAATTAAATTTGGAAGGAAAAAGCATGCAACAATATATATTAAGCAAAAAAAATATTATCACCGTCATCAGTGGATTGTTAATCGCACTCGGTTTCTTCAGTCACTTTGTTTTAGAAAACGTAGGACTTTCAGAGTGGTCTTTGATCATCGCCTCTGTCTTTGGGATTATGCCAATTGCCATTCAAGCGTTTCAAGCAATGAAAGTCAAAGTCATCAGTATTGATGTCTTAGTTAGTATTGCAGCGATTGGTGCGCTTCTTATTCAAAATTATGAAGAATCGGCTATTGTCACGTTCTTATTCTTATTCGGACACTACTTGGAACAACGAACATTGAACCAAACGCGATCTGCTATCAAAGAATTGACTGAAATGGCACCCGAAAGCGCCTTGAAACAAATGGATAATGGCGAATTTGAAGAAGTAGAAGTGGATGATGTAGATGAAGGGGATATCTTGCTCGTTAAAACGGGTGCGAAAGTTCCAGTAGATGGTACAGTTCTTACGGGTGAAGGGCATATCAATGAAGCTAGCATTACAGGTGAAGCTGTTCCGGTCAACAAGCTAGCTGATGCAGAAGTTTTTGCAGGAACCATTTTAGAAAACGGAACGATTCAAATCAGAGCTGACCGAGTTGGTGAGGACACCACATTTGGAAAAATTGTTGAACTCGTGGAAGAAGCACAAGATTCTAAATCCGAAGCGGAACGGTTCATTGATCGCTTTTCTAAATACTACACACCAGCTGTCTTGGTCCTGGCAATTGTTGTATGGGCGTTCAGTCAAAATATTGAGTTAGCAATCACCATCTTGGTTCTAGGTTGCCCAGGCGCATTAGTTATCGGAGTGCCTGTCTCAAACGTTGCCGGTATTGGGAATGGTGCTCGTAACGGTGTTCTTTTAAAAGGGAGTGAAGTCATTCAAGACTTCAGCAATGTGGATACAATTGTATTTGATAAGACAGGTACTTTAACTGTCGGAAACCCAACCGTTGCAGCGACTGAACTGTATGAAAAAGATTCTGCTGAAACGCTTGGCTATCTGGCCAGTGTGGAACGGGAATCAGATCATCCATTAGCAAAAGCGGTCTTAAATCAAATTGGAGAAACAAACTTTTATCCTGTTGAAGAAACTGAAGTCGTGAAAGGCGGCGGAATCGTTTCAAGTGTAGCTGGACATAGAGTGGCTGTCGGGAATGTGACCTTGATGGAAAAAGAAAATGTCACTCTCAGCAAAAAAGTGCAAAAAGATGTCAAACGGTTTGAACAACAAGGGAACTCTCTCGTTTTGACAGCGGTCGATGGTGAATTAAAAGTACTGATGGGCATTCGCGACCAAGTCCGTCCGGGTGTGAAAGCTAATTTGCAGGAATTAAAAGACCTGGGCGTAAAAAATCTAGTCGTTCTTTCAGGAGATAACCAAGGAACCGTTGATGTGGTCGCAGGCGAACTTGGTTTGACCGAAGCTCACGGCCACATGTTGCCGGAAGACAAATCGGCTTATATCGGAAAACTCCAACAACGTGGTCAAATTGTAGCCTTTGTTGGAGATGGCGTTAACGATAGTCCGTCCTTAGCTTTAGCAGACATTGGCATCGCAATGGGAAGCGGAACGGACGTAGCGATCGAAACATCCGATGTCGTTTTAATGAACTCGAACTTCAGCAACTTGCCTCACGCATTAGGAATAGTAAAAGCTACCGCAAATAATATGAAACAAAATATCGCGATTGCAATTGGAGTAGTGTTGGTCTTGTTGACCAGCGTCTTCTTCAGCGAATGGATGAATATGTCTATCGGAATGTTGGTTCATGAAGGTAGTATCCTGGTGGTAATTTTCAATGCCATGAGATTAATGAAGTATAAGTTGAAAGGTCGAAAAGAATAAAAAGAAGTATCAGCACCTGCAGAGACAGTAAAAATATCTTAAGAATAAACTAGAAGAGGCTGGAACAATAGTCCATCCTTGAAATGACAAAAGCGGAAACTCCCAGATTTAAAATTCTGGGAGTTTCCACTTTTTTGAGTTCTTGAAAAAAAATAAGAGTATAGAGTATGCTCTTTATAAAATTAATTTTCGTGTGAATGATTAAAAAATCTAATAATAAAATTTAAATTCCTATTAAGTTTTAACACATGAAATTACATAATTCATCATATTGGCTATATCGTGTTTACGATATTAATAAGGAAGCAAAATTAGAGAAGTATCATGGCAATCTAGAACAATATTTTAGTTTTGAACCAACTGATTATCTTGCTTTGAAGAAAGATAATTAGAACGTACAGCGCCCATTTTTACATAGAAGACCTTGATACTTATACACCTATGTTGATGGAAGCATTGCATTTAAGTTTATGGTATTATACAAATTAAAATTATAGGTGGTTTAGAATGAAAAAAATTTATTTTTTATGTACAGGAAATTCTTGTCGCAGTCAAATGGCTGAAGGATATGCAAAAAAAATATTGCCGGCAAACGAGTTTCAAATCGAGAGTGCAGGGATTGAAACTCATGGGTTAAATCTAAATGCTGTTAAAGTTATGGCTGAAGATGGAGTAGATATTAGTAGCCACTACTCTAAGTTAATTGATCTAAATTATTTGAACACTTCAGATTTAGTTATTACTTTATGTGGTGATGCCAAGGATAAATGTCCTATGCTTCCCCCTCAAACCAAGAGTTTACACTGGCCTTTATCTGACCCAGCGCAAGCCACAGGAACTTTAGAAGAACAACTACAAGAATTCCGTAAGGTTCGTGACGAAATTAAAAAATTAGTTACAAGTTTGAATAACTCCGTTCATTAATAAAAAACGCCATATAGTGCCGCAGTAAAACAGTCCAATTAATTTATTGACTTCTAAGGAAAATATCAGGGCTTTGGTTATGAGCTAGATATGTGACTAGTCACTCACTAAAATGCTCTTCCATTCAGGGGCTATAATTACGTAATAACCCCTCGAAAAGACTATTAAAACAGCCCCCATTATCTAATAGTTAGATAACGGGGTTTGTTTTTTTATAAAATGATATAATACTCCCTAGATAGGAGAAAACGTATGTCTAGACAAAAACGATCGATCAAGGAAAATAATGATAAATTAAAAGTTCAATTAGAACTCCTCCGTAGTTATACGGAACACTTTGACTCAGGTATGATTCATATGGCTTTGCCAATGGCTACACAGGTTCGTGTATTAATACATCAAACAGATAAGTCCAATTTATTGACTTCTGAGCACTTTTTCATCCGGCTGTTGTCGGCGCCGATCATTGTGCGATCGGGGGTGGGCATATGAATTCATTGATTAGTTTAGAAAAAATTAATTATCAAATCGCTGATCAACATATTTTACATGATGTTGATTGGCAGATTCCAGCTGGGGCTCATATTACATTAACGGGACCATCCGGTGGTGGGAAAAGTACGTTATTACGGATCATTGCGGCCATGATTTCTAAAACAAGTGGGACCTTGCTTTTTGATGGGCAGCCGATTGAAAGTTATGACCCAATCATGTATCGGCGGCAAGTCTCATATTGTTTCCAACAACCGACGTTATTTGGTGAGACGGTGGCAGATAACTTAGCTTTCCCGTACCAAATTCGTAAGCAAGTCATGGATACGCAACGAGTGGTAACGGCGTTAAATAATGTTGGGCTGTCCGAACGAACCCTGCATCAGCCGATTATCGAGCTTTCCGGTGGTGAACGGCAGCGGGTCGCGCTGATTCGCAACATCTTATTCTTACCAAAAGTGTTGTTATTAGATGAGGTGACAGCTGGTTTGGATGAAAATAATAAGCAAATCGTGCACGCCTGGTTACGACAGTTAAATGAGCAGGATCACGTGACAACGATCATGATTACTCATGATGCGACAGAGATTGCTGCGGCAGATCAGTTAGCGAAAGTGGTTGCTGGCAGATTGGAGGTACACGCATGAATTTAGCAGTTAATAATACGTCGCTATTTTTGGCGGCAATGTTAGTGCTCGTCGCGTTAGGAATTAGTTTGTGGCAGAAACTTGGCTTAGATAGGGACATCGTCATTGGTGTCGTGCGGGCTGTTGTACAACTATTTATCGTGGGTTACTTGCTAAAGTATATTTTCCGAGTCAACAATTTGTGGCTAACGCTGGCGATGGTAGGCTTCATTATCTTCAATGCGGCTTGGAATGCGAAAAAACGGGGGCCGGGGATTGACCATGCATTAGCCATTTCGTTATTAGCCATTTTTGTTAGTACGGGGGTAACACTCGGCGTCCTCGTGCTATCTGGTGCGATTAAGTTTGTGCCATCGCAAATGATTCCCATTTCTGGTATGATTGCGTCGAATTCAATGGTCGCAATTGGGCTGGCTTATCGCAGCCTCAATAGTCAGTTTCATGACCAGCGGCAAGGTGTGCTTGAACGGTTGGCGTTAGGGGCTGGTCTACTTGATGCTTCGATTGCCATCGTGCGTGAGGCGATTCGTACGGGGATGTCACCAACCATTGATTCGGCAAAGACTGTGGGTCTAGTCAGTCTGCCAGGGATGATGTCCGGTTTGATCTTTGCAGGGGTCGATCCAGTACGGGCCATTAGGTATCAAATTATGGTCACGTTCATGCTCTTATCAGCGACTAGTTTGGGGTCAATCATTGCGTGCTATTTAGCTTACCGTAATTTCTATAATGAACAAAAACAGTTGAAGTAATGACTCCTGATTGCAGTCCCGCGGGGAGTCCTTTATGATGGAAACTGATCTTTTTTGTCCGAACAGCGTTCGGATTAATTTTACAATCTACCACTACGATAAAAATAATTGGTCATTCATTGACAAAAGTGAACCAATTATAGGCAAGGACTGTTCTATTATTGAGGTTAAATAGATATGCAACAAATCGTACTCCCAATCAAAGACTCTAACGTCTTAAAAATGGTGCAAGACACCTTACTAGATAGTTTTCGGGCAGGTCGCCGTAACTACACCATCTTTCAAGTTGGCAAAGCCACCCTGCTGCGGGTGAGTGATGTGATGACGTTAAAGAAATCCGATGTCTATAATCCAGATGGCTCTGTTAAACACACGGCCTTTATTCATGATAAAAAGACCGGTAAAGCAAATACACTATATTTAAAGCCCGTGCAACAAGACTTGTTGCAATATCATGATTGGCTAGCCCAACAGAATATCAATTCGGACTGGTTATTTCCTTCAACGGCCCATCCAGACCGGCATATCACTGAGAAGCAGTTTTATAAGGTCATGTCACGTGTTGGTGATCTATTAGGTATCAACTATCTAGGCACACACACCATGCGTAAAACAGGCGCTTACCGCGTCTATACACAGTCAAACTACAATATTGGTTTAGTCATGCACTTACTGAATCATTCGAGTGAGGCTATCACGCTTACTTATCTGGGGTTAGATCAAGCAAGTCGCGAAACAATGTTAGATCAAATTGATTTTGGGTAATAACGCCAACTAATCTCCCTAAATTAGCACGTATTTGTTCATTTTGACGCCACTATGGAGGTATTTTTAATGACTAGGATTACTAAGGCACAATTAGACAACATCATTACACGTTGCCACCATCCAAGGTAATTGGTGCCCCATTGTCTGAAACTGCAACTAAAGTGTTGCTAGGTAATACTTTTTGAGTCATAATTTTAGACGCTCCAATTTTTGAGTATTTGGTTTGTTTTTCACTAACAAAATATCATAACAAAGAGCTCCTATGGTTTTCACCTAACGGGTGAAAGCGCAAAACCCGCTGAAACGGTATTAACTTGCTGTTTCAGCGGGTTTTTGTTTGTCTTGATGAATAATCCGGGTATTAAGTTCTACACCATCTCACTTTTCTCGATCATAGAGCGTCTTTCTAGATATCCCCGAACAGATTTACTCACCTGTTTGGGGTTTTCTTTACAAAAAAGTGTTTTTTGTCAGCAGGCATGTTGGTAACCACTAAAAGTAACTCCCTAAAGACACCATTTTCGATGACGTAATATAACATATCGTTTCTTTGTATACATGGTTAGCTATTACAGGTCGACTCAATTAAAGGTGTTCTAAAAATATGATTTAAAATTTTACCCGGATTATTTCTAACGAATCAACAGGCAAGCACCCTGATGCGCTATACTCTGCTGATTTAATGAACGCAGCTAAAGAAGAGGCTAAGCTTCGAGGATTGTTTGATTTAAATAATCTATAGCTGATTACCATATAACTAAATATCTAAAAAGAAAAACGTCTTGAATATTCAAGGTGTTTTTTTGTCTACAAATAATAATTCAGTAAGATACCAACGCCATAAGCAACAATTGCAGCGACGTACCCGACAGAAAGTGTGCGTAGAATTTCTGTTCTTACTTTCTGCTCTGACAGGTTGGCCTTCACCCAGCCTAGCAACGCCAAAGAGACACCGACGATGACAAAGGCGATTGGAAAGGCGATGGCTTTGTCGTGAATGAGCGCATTTGTAATTAAGTAGGCACCTAGTGGAATTAAACCGAAGACGTTAAACGAAATGAATGTCGCGATACCAGCTGCCAATGCTTTACTTTTTGATTGATTGTTATCCGATGTTGCTGACAGGTAGGCACCGGCCCCCATTGAAAAGCCATCGGCTAATAAGTTTGAGAATCCCAAAATGATGATAACGATGTTTGAAACGTTACCACCGACCGATCCAGCAACAACTGCGAACGTCGTGATAATGCCATCTAAGCCACCGTAGACGATGGCTGAAACGTGTTTTTTCATTTATTTTCTCCAGTTTCTCTCAGTGGTGATAAAACCAATATATAAGAAAAAAGTGACCAATTATCGGTAATTTCACATCGGATTAAAAATGTTTCAAAAACGAAACAAATAAAACCCGGATTATTCATGCACTAAATTTTTAACCACAGCTAAATCAGTAAAATACAATAAATTACCTTGAAACTGCCAGTACCTTGACACAGTTTCAGGGTGTTTTTTTGATTGAGCGTTTTTTGAGAAAAATGGGCACACTAAAACCAGCCAGATTTTGCTATTTTTTTGAAAATATAATTCGTTGTTTTATTGCCACAAAGCATTTAGTCGTTCCCAAGCTCGCCAGAACAGACCATCGAATTGTTCTTGGTTGCGGCTATCTAACGTCAAGATCACCTTGCGGGCGTGCTTAGTGACACGTCCACCGATTTTTAACAAACGGTCTCGAAAGGTGTTGATTGTCCACGATTGTTGCTGGTCGTCCAACGCAATACTCTTCATCAACCGCATCAAGTTTGATGCAATCACTGAGATCCACATGCGCGCTTTGTTGGCGAAAAATGAACTGCTATCAGTTTTGCCGAAGGCAAATCCACCTTTAAGCTCGCGAATAATATCTTCAATCGCCGCACGCTTGCGGTAAACACGGACGATGTCTTTTTGTGGAAGACTTAGGTTAGTGACGATGAACTGTGTACCGCCATGTTCATCATTTAAAACGATAACACGACGTGCTTTGTCCCATGAGGCGGCTTGATACTCAAATTCATCGGTCGTCAACTGACCTTCAATCATCAAAAGATTGTCGAAATTAACATATCGTCCATCAAGTGCCATACGCTTCAATCGAGGATTTGACTTCAATCGGATGGTATAAAAAATATTGTTGCCTTCTAATGTTTCCATCAAGTCTGGCGTGGCGAAGCCACTGTCACCACGCAAAATAATTGTCTGATGTTGAGCGGATAGACTAGTTGACAGATACCCTTGCACAAATTCAGTTGCACCATTACCGGTATAGGTATTGCCACTTCGCAACGATACCTGACGCACGGTTCCAGTTAAAGCATCGGTCATGATAAGCGGATGGTAACCGACGTTCAAGTAGTGATAATTAAAACCAATTTTTTCTTGATGACCAAAGGTCTCAAAGTAGGTTGAATCCAAATCTAGCACCAGTTCAGTGTTGGCTGATCTTTCATCAATTAAAGAGACAATACGACGATTTAATTCTTGTAGCTCATCAATGTCTTCGTTCGTGAGATGTGATAGAAATCTGGAAATAGTTGGTTGAGATGCCATGTTTTGCGCATAAACAAGTCGATGTTCGATATCTTGGGTCAAGTAATCTGCAACGTCGTCGTTGCGATAACCTTCGATAACTTGAATGAGCATTTGCAATAATAATTCTACCTTAGCATAGCG
>JACYYJ010133630.1_pt1 | contig 12060 bp, 9 predicted proteins | sample 8236861 | NCBI WGS metagenome assembly JACYYJ01 (sample SAMN14103086, study PRJNA606662) | landfill metagenome | isolation source: landfill solid waste | place: India:New Delhi, Okhla landfill site | collected 2017-11-05
GCCTTGAGCTCCTCGGTGATCGGATGCGTCGCCCACGGATCGTCCGACGCGAGGATCTGCTCCTCGAAGATCGGCTCGGCCGGGAGGATGTGCTCGGTGTGGAACCGCTCCAGACGCTCCTGCAGCTCACGCGTAGTGTCATCGAAAGCGAAATCCATACCAGCTCCATTGGTGAGTGATCGGGCGCCCCACGCGCCATCACGATGATCATAAGGAATTCNNGGGCGCGGGCCCGCGGAACGTCAGTCGCCGAGCGTTTCGAGGAAGCGCAGCAACGCCGCGGTCGTCGCTTCCGGCGCCTCGCGCGTGAACCAGTGCCCGCACCGTTCGAGGATCACGGTCTCGGTGAGCTGCGGGACGGTCTCGGGGAACCGCGCGATCGCCTCGCTGCCCCACAGGCTCGCGACGTCGAACTCGCCGCCGATGAAGCTCGCGGGCACCTGCAACGGAGTGCCCTCGAACGCGGCCAGCTGCTGCCAGCTGAGGTCCATCGCGCGGTACCAGTCCAGCGGCGCCTCCAGCCCGGTCCGTTCGAACTCGGCCACGTAGAGGTCCAGATCGGCCGCCAGCCAGTCCGGCATCGGATCGGGGGCGATCATCTGGCCGCGCATCGTCGCGCCCGGCTCGAGCACCGAGCCGCCGGTGCGCAGCGCGGCGTAGACCTCCGACGGATCGGCGCCGAGGACGTCCACGGTCGGCGCGTCCGCCGGGTAGGGGCTGCCCGAGAAGCTGTAGTACTGGTCCCGCAGGTAGCCGCGCGGATCCGCGCTGAACTCGCCCTCGAGGGCGCCGGGCAGGCACCAGTACTCCTGGTAGAAGACCTTGCCCGGACCGGCGATCTCCCGGTGCAGCTCGCTGGGGGACAGGCCGGTCGGAGCCCCGGCGATCGGCAGCATGTCGCGCCCGCCGAACGGGACGCTCATGCCGACGACCCCGCGGAACACGTCGGGACGGGTCCAGGCCGCGGTCCAGGCGACCATCGCGCCCCAGTCGTGACCGATCACGACGGCCTGCTCCTCGCCGAACGCGTCGACGATGCCGACGCAGTCGTCGACCAGCTCGGTGATGACGTACGACTCGATGCCCTTCGGCTTGCTCGAGCGACCGTAGCCGCGCATGTCGGGCGCGACGACCCGGTAGCCGGCGTCCGCGAGCGCACGGATCTGGCCCCGCCAACTGAACCACGACTCCGGGAAGCCGTGGAGCAGCAGGACCAGCGGTCCGTCGCCCTCCTCGACGACGTGGAGCCGCTGGTCGCCGACGAACACCGTGCTGTGGGTCCAGCCGTCGGGTTCGCGGACGACGTACTTCAGCTCGCCCTTGACGTTCCGCTTCATCGGTGCGCCTCTCATCGGTCGTGTCGGTCGGTGCTGGTCACGGGCTGGCGGTGGGCGACGACTCCGGCCGCCTCGATCAGCGGCTGCTGGTCGTAGTAGAAGACCTCGACGTCGGCGACCTTGCCGTCGCGCACGGTGATCCACTCGGTCACGAGGAACGGGACCTCGCGTCCGGTCGCCCGCAGGCGCGCGCGGGGCGAGGAGATCCGGACCGCCACGAGCGAGTCGCTGACGCCCATGAAGCGCATCGTCAGCGGCTCGAGGATCTCCCACCAGGCGCCGAAGTCCTCCATCAGCTCCTCGAGCCCTTGCCGCCCGACGTAGCCGCCGCGGTACGGCAGCCCCGGCGGCTCCCGCACGGTCATGTCCGGGTGGGCGAAGGTCATCGCCAGATCGAGGTCGCCCGCGTCGACGACGGCGCCGTCGAAGCGACGGACGACGTCCACGGCGGCGTCCGTCGGCGACGCGCTCACGACCCCACCACCATCCCGCCCTCGGACCAGGCCGGCGGGTTGAGCTCCGGGTCGGGCACGTTCGCGTCGTCGGTGACCCGCTCGACGAGCTCGACGAGCTCCGGCGCGAAGAGCAGATCCCCGCGCATGTTGCCCTGGGCGGTGAAGAACGCCCGCGCCACCTCGGCGTCGAGGGTCGTCGCCAGGCGCAGCTTGCTGAAGTAGGCGGCGACCTTCGGGTCGGTCTCCTCGACCTTCAGGTTCTCGACGTCGGTGCCGTCGAAGGCGATGTCGGCGTCGGTCGCGGCCGACCATGCGAACTGGCACGCGGACATGGCCTGGTCCGGGAAGTCGCGAACCACCTCGTCGAGGTCGTCGCGCTCCGCCAGCGCCCCGCGCAGCGCCTTCGCCTGCAGCGCCGCCGTCGTGATGCCCTGGCCGTAGACCGGGTTGAACGCGCAGGTCGCGTCGCCGACGGCGATGAACCGCTCGGGCCGGCGCTCCAGCTCGTGCCAGCGACGCAGCCGGTTGTGCGACGTGCGCGTCGTCCGGATCTCCGTCACCGGCTCCAGCTGCTGCCACATCTCGTGCATCAGCGGGCAGATCGAGGTGCGGAGGAACTCGCCGAAGCCCTCGGGGTCGCTCGGCGGGTAGTCCCGGCTCTGTCCGGCGGCCATCAGCCCGACGAGGCCGTTCTCCTGGGGGACCACGAAGCCGCCGCGGGTGGTGCCGGGGAACGGCGGCGCCGCCAGCGAGCGCACGTCACCGGGCCACGCGTCCTCCGGCAGGTGGCCGTAGACGGTCGCGTAGCCCAGGTACGAGCGGACGACGGACTCCACGGGCGGCTCGTAGCCGTGGGCGGCGAGCCACTTCGGCGTCTTGGACGCGCGTCCGCAGGCGTCCACCACGAGGTCCGCCTCGACGACCTCCTCGCCGTCGTCGCCCGCGGTCCGGACGCCGACGACCCGGGAGCCGTCCGCGCTCATCACCAGGTCGGTCGCGGTCGCGTGCTTGAAGGTGATGTTCGCGACGTCGGTGGCGAGCGTCCGGACGACGTGCTCCATCCCCCAGCGGGTGGCGAAGACGATCATCAGGTTGCCGGGGGAGCGCTTGATCCAGCCCTCGGGGAAGCGGAACGCCTGGTGCTGGGCGAAGTCGAAGTACGGTGCCCCGGCGTCGCGCATCCCGCGGGTGAACCCCTCGTCGCCGAAGATCTCGTCGAGGGTCATCCGGCCGCCGTAGAGCAACCCGTGCAGGTGGGGGCTCTGGGGCACGCCCCGGCGGTGCTCGGCGGTCTCGGGGAGCGGATCGCGCTCGATCACCGTGACCTTCGCGAAGCGCTCGCTGAGCACCTTGGCCGTCGGCAGTCCGCCGACGCTCGCGCCGATGACGACAGCGTGATCTCCTTGGATCGACATGCCTCTCCTTCGGGCGGACGGGCGTCCGCCGGTAGGCGCGCCGGGGAGGCGCGCAGGGATGGTCGCGGCGGCCACCGCGTGGCCGGGCGGGTTCGCGAGAACGCTCGCGAAGGATCTGGGTGGGGGTACCCGGCCGCCGAGGCGGCCGGGGCGAAGCTCAGCGTGGGAAGTGAGTGCCTGCCGTCAACCTAGTCTGTGATGGCGGTCACAGGGTCCTGTCACTTGTGCCAGCCTGGGACCCCGGGGTGGCACGTCGGCGGCGCTTCAGCGCGGCGGATCCAGGGGGAGCGACACCGAGAGCCGCGTCCCGCCCCCGGGCGGAGCGGAGATGCGGAGGCTCGCGCCGACGCGGCGCAACGACCGCCGCAGCGACGTCAGTCCGTACCCCTCGACCTGCTGGTCGGTGATCCCGGTTCCGTCGTCGTCGACGGACACGCGGACGCGGGTCGCGGTCAGCCGGAGCGCCAGCGTGATCCGGCGCGCCCGCGAGTGCTTCGCGGCGTTGACCATCGCTTCGCGGGCGGCCCGCACCAGCACCTCGGCGCCGGCTCCGGACTGCGGGATGCGCTGGCCGCGGGCGCCCAGCTCGTCGGGCACGTCGACGCGGACATCGACGTCGAACTCCGTGGCGACCGTCGACGCGGCCGCGCGCAGCCGCTCGGCGAACGTCGCGCCCTCGGGGGGCGCGATCTGGTGGATCGCCTCGCGCAGCGAGACCTCGCTCCGCACGAGCAGGTCCCGCGCCTTCACGAGGGCCGGCAGGACCGGCGCATCCTGCGCCAGCGTCTCGACGGCGTTCTGCAGGGTCAGCTCGGCGCTGAAGAGGATCTGGGCGACCCGGTCGTGCAGGTCGTCGGCGATCCGCTGACGCTCCTCGACCCGGGTGGCCTGCTCCCGCTTGTCCTGGTACATCACCGTCAGCCAGGCCAGCGACACGGCTTCGGCGAGCCGACGCACCACCCGCTGCTCGGCGACGTTGAAGGGCGTTCCGGGGACGCGCAGGAGCGACAGCACGGCCCCCGTTCGACCGTCGGCGACCACCGGCACGTGGATCGCGCTCCAGCCGGCGTCGTTGACCGCCCGGGGGCGGCGCAGGCGCGACCGCACGGCGACCCGGGGTTGCGCCGCCTCCGCGAGGAACGACTGCTCGAGCTCCGCGGGCACGGCCCCGTTGCGGACGACGACGCGCGGCGCCCGGTCGTCGGCGAAGACGACCGTCAGCAGCCGCACGTCGCCGGTCCGGCAGAACTCCGCGAAGGCCGAGGGCGTGAGCGCGTCGAAGCCGCGGCCGGCGACGGCCGCCGTGGCGATGCCGCTGATGGTGTCCGTCATCGCCCGCAGCCGCCGGGTCTCGAGCCGGTCGCGAACGGCCGCGACGCATCCGGCGACGAACGGCGCGAAGGCCTCGACCGGCTTGACGCTCGCGGCGTCGAAGTCGTCCGCCGGGTTCGCGGCGTGGAGCACGCCGATCCGGCGCCGGCCCACCGTGAGCGGTACGGTCACGAGTTGCCGGATGCCGACCGCCTCGGCCCACGGCCGCTGGCCCGGACGGTCCGCGCCGGCGTCGTTGGTGAACTCCGAGGTGCCCGTCGTCCAGACCCGCACGGCGCCGCTGCTGATGTCCTTCTCGGTCACCTGCGAGGACGCCGCGTAGGCGTCGCTGCCCCCGAACGACCCGGGAAGGGTCTGGAGGAACCGCCGCTCGTCGCTCCAGAGCGCGATCCCGACCTTGGCGCAATCGAGCACGGGGGCGAGCGCGGCCGTCACCCCGCGGAGCGCCGACGCGAAGTCCTCGGCCTCGACGCTGACCCGGGCGAGCAGCTGTCCCGTCGCGACCGACGGCGGGGTGAGGTCCGCGATCGGCGGGCCGGGCAGCACGTCGCTGAGGACCGGTATCGCGGTCTCGGCGGCGAGCGGCAGGAGGTCGCGCCAGACGGCCGCGGCGGCGGTCGAGTCCCAGCGGACGGCCAGCCATCCGTAGTGGTGGTCCGCACCGTCGAGCACGGCGACGACGGCGGTGAGCGGGTCGCTCGTCCCGGTGCCGTCGACCGCGGCGGTGAGCCGCTCCCGGTCCTCTGCGCTCCCGGAGCACGCGATCAGCCGCGGCAGCGCCGCGCCGACGAAGAGCGCCACCGCTCCGGCGCCGAGCATCTCGCGGGTCCGCTCCGCGAACCGCGCGGGGCTCCTCCGGCACGGCGCGTCGATGTCTACGGGCTCGTGCAGGCCCTCACCGGGGAGCATCGACACCGGGGGCGATCAGGGCGTGGCGGATCGCGTAGGCGATCAGCTCCGTCTTCGTCCGGAGCCCCAGCCGCTCCTTGAGTCCCTGGATGTGGAACCGCACCGTCGAGGTCGAGATCGTCAGGCGCTCCGCGATCTGCCCGTACGTGAGGCCCTCGGCGGCCAGCTCGAGCACCCGCTCCTGCTGCGGGGTGATCGGGCGCTCCCCGCCGGAGCCCTTCGCGTGCAGGTTCTTGACGACGGCGGAGGTCCCGCCCGTGAAGCCCCGGCTCGCGCCGTCCCCGAGCGCCGCGAGCTCGCGGCGCAGCTCGTCGACGCCCGACGCCTTGGTGACGAACGCCGATGCGCCGGCGGCCATCGACTGCCGCACCATCTCCTCGCTCAGGTACGTCGTCAGCACGATCACCTGCGTCGACGGATAGTCGGTCCGGATCCGGCGGCAGAGCTCGTCGCCGGTGGTGTCCGGGAGTCGGTAGTCGGTGACGACGACGTCCGGGACCGTGCGCTTGATGCAGGTCATCGCCTCGGCGCCGCTCGCGGCGACGCCGACCACGTCGATCTGCGGATCGCGCTCGAGCACGGCCTGCAGGCCCTCCCGGACGACTTCGTGATCATCGACGATGCACAGCCGCATGGCGCTCATTCCTCACCCGGGGACGACGCGAGCCTGCCCGCCGATGCGGCAGGACCGTCACGAATCGACATGGCGCATCCTAGCCGACGCCGCCCGTGCCGAACGGCGTTGCGCGGCCCGATCGGGCCGGACTGGCGCAACTGTCAGTGGTTCGCCCATCGCCCGAACGTTGTAATCGAACGCGATACGACGGAGAGGGTCCATGGTTTCTGTGAACGCGGTCGGTAACGATCTGGAACGACTCACGCTGTACATCGACGGGCAGTTCGTCGACGGCGAGGGCGACGAGCGGATCGTCTCGATCGATCCGGCGACCGGGTCTCCGTGGGCGACGGTGCCCAACGCGAGCGACGCCGAGGTCGACCGCGCGGTGGCGGCCGCCCGCCGGGCGTTCGAGGGGCCGTGGGGCCGGAAGACGGGGCCGGAGCGCGCCGCGGTGATGCGGCGGTTCGCACGGTTGGTCGAGGCGAACGTGGACCGGCTGGCCCGGGTCGAGACCCGCGACAACGGGAAGCTCCTGCGGGAGACCACCGGGGCCGTCTCGATGATCCCGCGCTGGTTCGACTACTTCGCGGGGGCGGCGGAGCGCCTCGGCGGCGACACGCTGCCGGCGGCGAACCCGAACTACTTCGTGTACTCGGTGCCCGAGCCCGTCGGCGTCGTGGCCGCGATCGTCCCGTGGAACGGTCCGCTGATGATCTTCACGATGAAGGTCGCTCCGGCCCTCGCCGCGGGCTGCACCGTGGTCGTGAAGACGGCCGAGCAGACGACGGCGTCGGCGCTCGAGCTCATGCGCCTGACGGCGGAGGCGGGGTTCCCCGACGGCGTGATCAACGTCGTCACGGGGACCGGGGCGACGACGGGCCGCGCGCTCGTCCGGCACCCGGGCGTCGACAAGGTGTCGTTCACCGGCTCGACGCCGTCCGGCATCCAGGTGATGAAGGACGCGGCCGACCACGTCGCGCCCGTCACCTTGGAGCTCGGCGGGAAGTCCGCGAACGTCGTCTTCGCCGACGCCGACCTCGACGCGGCCGCCAACGGCGTGATCGCCAGCGTGTTCGCCGCGACCGGGCAGATGTGCATCGCGGCGGGGCGGCTGCTGGTCGAGCGGTCCGTCCGCGACGAGCTGCTCGAGCGCGTCGTCGCCCGCGCCCGGACGATCCGCCTCGGCAACCCCACCGATCCCGAGACGGAGATGGGCCCGCTGGCCACCCGTGAGCAGCGCGACCGCGTCGAGCAGCTGATGGCGGCGGCGAGGGACGAAGGCGCCACCGTCGTCTGCGGCGGCGCGCGACCGGAGGGCGAGGCGACCGCCGACGGGTACTTCTTCCCCCCGACGGTGCTGACCGACGTCGACCCGGACATGCGGATCGCGCGCGAGGAGGTGTTCGGGCCGGTCCTCGCCGTCTTCGCGTTCGATACGGAGGAGGAGGCGATCCGCCTGGCCAACGACACGCAGTACGGCCTGGCGGGCGGGGTCTGGACGACGAACCTGCAACGGGCGATGCGCGTCTCGAAGGCCGTGCGGGCCGGATCGATCTGGGTCAACAGCTACCGCGTCAGCGATCCGGCGGTGCCCTTCGGGGGGATGAAGGCGAGCGGATTCGGTCGCGAGAACGGCGAGGAGGCCGTGCGCGAGTTCACGGAGACGAAGTCGGTCTGGATCGAGCTCTCCGGGGTCCAGCGCGATCCGTTCCTGCTGGGTGCCTGAGCATGGCTGAGCGCACCGGCCGCGCCGCGGTCCTCGCTGAGTACGGGCGTCCGTTCACCGTCCAGGAGTTCCCGCGACCGACCGCGGAGCCCGGGGGCCTGGTCGTCGACATCGACGCGGCGACGGTCTGCGGGTCGGACATCCACGTCTGGCGCGGGCACCTCGCCGACCGCCTGCCGATCTCGCCGCCGCTGATCCTCGGCCACGAGATGTGCGGCACGATCACCGAGATCGGGGCGGGAGCGGAGGTCGATAGCGTCGGCAACGCGCTGGAGCTCGGCGACCGGGTCGTATGGGCGCACGCCTCGTGCGGCCACTGCGTGGAGTGCAGCGTCGAGCGTGCTCCCGAGCTCTGCGGCCACCGCTTCGTCGGCTTCCTCAACGACTGCTCGGTCCCGCCGCACTTCACCGGGAGCTTCGCGGAGATCGGGATGATCCGTCCGGACGCCGGCCGGGTCCGGGTCCCCGACGGCGTGGAGAGCGCCTGGGCGGCGGCCGGCAGCTGCGCGCTGCGCACGGTCGTCCGCGCGCTCGACGTCGCGGGCCCCGTGGGCTTCACCCAGGACGTGGTGATCCAGGGCGCCGGCCCGCTCGGGCTCTTCGCCACGGCGCTGCTGTCGCTGCACTCGCCACGGCGGCTGATCGTCGTCGGGGGACCCCAGGACCGGCTGGACCTGGCCTGCGAGTGGGGCGCGACCGACGTCGTGTCGATCGACGATCACCCCGATCGCGCTTCGCGGATCGCCGCGGTCCGCGAGCTCACCGGCGGCGGTCCCCACGTCGCCTTCGAGCTCGCCGGCGCCCCCGGCGCCGTCTCCGAAGGCGTCGACATGCTGCGCGCCGGGGGGCGGTACGTGGTGATGGGGACGCTGGGCGGCGACCCGCAACCGGTCGACGCCGCGCGGATCACGATGCGCGGCCTGACGATCCGCGGCTCGATGAGCGGGCACATCGGCGACTACGCACGCGCGATGCAGCTGCTGGAGCGCCACGCCGACCGCTTCGACTGGTCGCGGATGCTGGGCAGGACCTATGCGCTCGACGAGCTCGACCGGGCGATGGAGGCGATGCAGCGCATGGACGAGATCAAGCCCGTCATCGACCCCCGCCGACGGTGATCCGCCGATGACACACTGGCGGATTTGCGAGTGCCGTTTCGGACCCTGCCGACCTAGGCTCGGGGCATGAGCACTCGAGAGGTGGACGCCACGGAACCGGCGCCGGTGGCCAGCTACGACGCCGTGGTCGTCGGAGCGGGCTTCGCGGGGCTGTACGCCGTGCACCTGCTGCGCAAGCAGGGCCTGCGCGTGCGCGGCTTCGAGGAGGCCCCGAGCGTCGGCGGCACCTGGTTCTGGAACCGGTACCCCGGCGCCCGCTGCGACATCGAGAGCCTCGACTACTGCTTCTCGTTCTCGGACGAGCTCCAGGCCGGCTGGACGTGGTCGGAGCGCTACGCCGCGCAGCCCGAGATCCTGCGCTACCTCGAGTACGTGGCCGAGAGCCTCGATCTCGCCCGCGAGTTCACGTTCGAGACCCGCGTCGAGGCGGCGCGCTTCGACGAGGAGCGCGATCGCTGGTCGGTCACGACCACGGCGGGCGACACGATCGACGCGCAGTTCGTCGTGCTGGCCGTCGGGGTGCTGTCGTCGCTGAAGCCGCTCGACTTCGCCGGCCTGGACGACTTCCGGGGCGAGACGTTCCACACCGCCCGCTGGCCCGCCGAGGACCCCGATCTGGCGGGCCGCCGCGTCGGCGTGATCGGGACCGGATCGTCCGGGGTCCAGGTGATCCCGATGCTCGCCGAGCGGGCCGCGTCGCTGACGGTCTTCCAGCGCACGCCGAACTTCAGCGTGCCGGCGCGCAACCGGCCGCTCGAGTCGGCCGAGATCGAGGCCGTCAAGGCCGCGCATCCCGAGCGTCGGGCCCAGCGTCGGCGGACGCGGTCCGGGTTCATCGAGCTCGACCCGTTCGGCGAGCTGCAGCGGTTCAGCGCCGAGGAACGCGAGCGGATCCTCGAGGAGCGGTGGGCGATGGGCGGAGGCGCCCAGTTCCTGCGGGCGTTCACCGACGTCGGCCTGGACGAGGACTCCAACGCGTACGTGGCCGACTTCATCCGGCGCAAGATCCGCGCGGTCGTCGATGATCCGGCCGTCGCGGAGACGCTCGTCCCGACGGGCTACTTCCTGGGGACCAAGCGGATCTGCGTGGACACCGACTACTTCGAGACCTACAACCGGCCGAACGTCCGCCTGGTGGACGTCCGCAAGGACCCGATCGAGCGGTTCACCGCCGACGGCGTGGTCGCCGGATCCGAGCATCACGAGCTGGACTGCGTGGTCTTCGCCACCGGGTTCGACGCGCTGACCGGCGCGATCCTCGACGTCGATATCCGGGGACGCGACGGTCGCTCGCTGCGGGACGTCTGGTCCGCCGGCCCGCGGACGCTGGTCGGGCTCGCGGTCCCGGGCTTCCCGAACCTCTTCACGGTGACCGGCCCCGGCAGCCCGTCGGTGCTGGGCAACGTCGTATCGGCGATCGAGCAGCACGTCGAGTGGATCGACGACTGCCTGCGCCACATGCGCGACCACGGGCACGCGACCGTCGAGGCCACCGAGGAGGGCGAGAGCTGGTGGGCGGAGCAGGCCCGCAGCTCGGCCCGGGGCCTGTTGCTGGAGAAGGCCGAGTCCTGGTACTCCGGCGCGAACATCCCCGGCAAGCCCCGCGCGTTGCTGCCCTACGTCGGCGGACTCGACACGTTCCGACGCGTCTGCGACGAGATCGCGCGGGACGGCTACCGCGGATTCCTGTTCGACCAGGCTGCGACACCCCCCGAGCGGGCCATCGGCGACCCGGTGGGCACCACGCGAACGCTGTCGTGACCTTGAATGACAAGAGAGAGTGAAGGAGACGCCATGAGCAACCTCCGCTTCGGCGCGATGATCTTTCCGTACCACAACCCGCGTCATGATCCGACGCTGCAGTTCGAGGAGGACCTCGACCTGGTCCAGCACCTCGACCGGATCGGGTTCGACGAGGTCTGGTTCGGCGAGCACCACTCGACCGGTTGGCAGAGCAGCAGCACGCCGGAGCTGATGGCGCTGGCCGCGGCCGAGCGGACGAAGCGGATCCGGCTGGGGCTGGGGGTCACGTCGATCCCGTACCACCACCCGTTCCTGCTGGCCGACCGGGTGCTGCAGCTCGACCACCTCACCCGCGGGCGGATCATCTGGGGGATGGGGACCGGATCGGTCGCGCAGGACGCGTCGATGATCGGCCTGGACACCCAGAACCTGCGGCGGATGTCCGAGGAGGGCGTCGAGGCGATCATGGCGCTGCTGCGGTACGAGGGCCCGGTCAGCCGCAAGACCGACTGGTTCGAGATGCGCGACGCGGTGCTCCAGCTGCGCCCGTACCGCGAGCTCGACATCCGGATCGCGGCGATGATCTCGCCGTCCGGTCCGACCCTGGCCGGCCGTCACGGCCTCGGGCTGTTCCAGTTCGGCGTCCCGGGCGAGGACGCGTTGGCGAACACCTGGCGGATCCTGCAGGAGACCGCCGCGGAGCACGGGCACGACGAGATTCCCCGCTCGCGGTGGACGGTGAACCAGCACGTCTACCTCGCCGAGACCGAGGAGGAGGCGCGCGAGCACGTCCGCTGGAACCTCGAGCCCGTGGTCGAGAGCCTCTCGAAGGTGCTGCCGCTGTACGACGAGAAGCCGCCGACGTTCGATGCGCTCGTCGACCACCTCAACGCGGGGCCGATGCTGATCGGGACCCCCGAGATGGCCGTCGAGCGGATCGCCGACATCCAGCGGCGCTCCGGCGGCGTCGGGACCTACATCGTGGGCCACCTCGAAGCGGCCTCGCCCGAGAACGTGAAGCGCTCCTACCAGCTGTTCGCCCGCGAGGTGATGCCGCACTTCAACGGTCAGCGCGCGCAGCGGCTCTACGCCGAGCGGCGGACCGACGAGTTCGGCGAGAACACGACCCGCCTGCGCGCCGCCCAGGCGAAGGCGACCGCGGACTACGAGGCGTCCCGCCGGGTGACCGCGGGCGCCTGAGGTCCCGGATCGGGGCGTCGCGTCGGCGGCGCCCCNNGCGCCTGAGGTCGCCTCCGACGGCCGCCGAGATCCGGTGGCCGTCGGGTGTCCGGCGGGCGGTCCGCCGGAACGGGCGCCCCGACGCCCGGCCGCTCCCGGCCACGGGACGTCACGGGGCCGGGCAGTCGGGCAGCCCCGCCGATCAGCCGTCGGCGCCGCAGGCCGTG
>JACYYJ010098733.1_pt2 | contig 12039 bp, 8 predicted proteins | sample 8236861 | NCBI WGS metagenome assembly JACYYJ01 (sample SAMN14103086, study PRJNA606662) | landfill metagenome | isolation source: landfill solid waste | place: India:New Delhi, Okhla landfill site | collected 2017-11-05
GTGCCAGGTCTCGAAGTCGGAGTGCCAGTAGAAGCCGGTGCCGGTGAAGCTCGGCATGTAGTTGATGCGGGTCTGGTGCAGGTACACGTCGGACCCGACGATCTGCCGTGCCCGACCCAGCACCTCGGGGTGCCGGGCGAGGGCGTCCAGCGCAGAGCTGAGCTTCTCGACCTCGAACACCGAGCGCACCGTGCCGGTGGTCCGCTCGGTGATCATCCGCGGATCGTCCTTGAGTGCGGGGTCGGCGGCGAGCCGGTCGAGCTCGCCCGAGTACAGTGCGACGTCGTCGGCGGTGATGAAGTCGTCGAGGATCGTGAATCCACGACGCTCGTGCGCGTCCAGCTCGGATGCCGTGAAGGGGCCGTCATTGACAGAGCCCCACACTGCCGGCTGCGTGCGCTCGATGAAGTCGCCGGGTGTCGCCAGCCGGGTCGGGAACAGGTCCTCTGCGGTCGTCGTGTTCGTCGTCATGCTTCGTTCTCCTGTCTCTTGTGCGTTTTGTGGTTGAAGCCGAGTCGGCACCGTACGGCGGCGGCTAGGCCGGTTCGGTGACGAGCGGATACACGCCGTTCTCGTCGTGCACCTCGCGCCCGGTGACCGGCGGGTTGAACACGCACACGACGCGCATCTCGGTGCGGGGACGCACCTCGTGCTTGTCGTGATCGTTCAGCAGGTACAGCGATCCGGGCGCAAGCTGGTGCGTCTTCCCGTTGTCGAGTTCGGTGATCTCCCCCTCGCCGGCCACGACGAACACGGCCTCGATGTGGTTCGCGTACCAGAACCGGTTCACGGTGCCCGCGTACAGCGTGGTCTCGTGCACCGAGAAGCCCACGCCCTCCTTCGCGAGCACGATGCGCTTGCTGCGCCAGTTCTCGGTCTTGATGTCGGCGTCGGTGTCGGTGATCTCGTCGAGCGTGCGGACGATCATGCGGGGGTGTTCTCCTTGTTCTCGATGTTCACGTCGGCGACGGCTCTCGGATCGGGGTCGCCGAGCACGGCGCGAACCGCCTCGTCGATGATCCGCAGGCCACGGTCGAGTTCGGCGTCGGTGATGGTCAGCGCGGGAAGGATCTTCATGACCTCGCCCTCGGGGCCCGAGGTCTCCATGAGCAGTTTCCTCTCGAAAGCCGCCTGGCAGACGGCATCCGCCAGCTCGCCGGAGGCGAACTGCAGTCCGCGTGCGAGCCCGCGTCCCTTCGCGACGAGTCCGTGCTCGGGGTATCGCGCCACGATCGTGTTGAACCAGCCCTCGACGCGGGCGCCCTTGGTGATGGTGGAATCACGCAGTTCGTCATCCGACCAGTAGCGCCGCAGCGCCTCGGCGCCGGTCACGAACGCCGGGCTGATGCCGCGGAACGTGCCGTTGTGCTCGCCCGGCTGCCAGATGTCGAGTTCCGGCTTGATCAGGGTGAGTGACATCGGGATGCCGTAGCCGCTGATTGACTTCGACAGGCAGACGATGTCGGGGACGATCCCTGCCTCCTCGAAGCTGAAGAACTCGCCGGTGCGGCCGCAGCCCATCTGCACGTCATCGATGATGAGCAGCATGTCGTGCTTCTTGCACAGGTCGCTGAGCTGACGCAGCCATTCGGCGCGGGCGACGTTGATGCCGCCTTCGCCCTGCACGGTCTCGACGATCACGGCGGCTGGGGTGTTGAGGCCGCTGCCCGAGTCTTCGAGCAGGCGCTCGAAGTAGAAGAAGTCGGGGTAGTCGCCGTCGAAGTAGTCGTCGAATGGCATCGGTGTGGCATGCACCAGTGGCACCCCTGCGCCGCCGCGCTTGAGGGAGTTTCCGGTGACCGAGAGCGCACCGAGCGTCATGCCGTGGAAGGCGTTGGTGAAGTTGATGACCGATTCTCGTCCGGTCACCTTGCGGGCGAGCTTGAGCGCTGCCTCGACGGAGTTGGCTCCTCCGGGGCCGGCGAACACGAGCTTGTAGTCGAGGTCGCGCGGCTTCAGGATCACTTCGTCGAAGGTCTCGAGGAAGTCGCGGCGAGCCGAGGTGAACATGTCGAGCGAATGCATGACACCGTCACCGGCGAGATAGTCGATGAGGACCTTCTTCAGCTCGGGGTTGTTGTGTCCGTAGTTCAGGGCGCCGGCTCCGGAGAAAAAGTCCAGGTACTCGGCTCCCGATTCGTCGTACATCGTGCTGCCGACGGCCCGGTCGAAGACGACGGGCCATGAGCGCGAGTAGCTGCGAACTTCGGATTCCAGCTGGGTGAAGATATTCATTTGGGGTGTTTCTCCTCCTTGTTGTCGTCGTGCGGGGAGTGCACGCCGCCCCGGGTCGGGCGGTGGGTGACGGCTACATCGGCGGACCGATCTCGTACAGCCGTTCAGGTGCGTGGAGGTCGGCATCCGCCCCTGAGGGGCTCAGATGCGCGCTCTCGAAGAGGGAGGTGACGGTGACCGGCGCATCGCCCCAGCGCGCCGCGAGACTGCGGAACGTGCGCTGGGAGGCGACGTTGTCGTCGGTGATCGTCGTCTGCAGCGTGTGCACGGGGGGATCGGCGGTCTCGTCGTGGATAAGGTCGTCGAGCATCCGTCCGGCAAGGCCAAGCCCGCGGAACGCCTCGTCGACGGCGACCTGCCAGATGAACAGGCATGACGGATCGGCGGGGCGGCGGTAGCCGAGCACGAAGCCGGCCGGGCGCTCATCGACGAGCGCGATGCGACAGGTCGCGGCGAAGTCGCGCGCGTAAAGGACGTATGCGTAGGACGAGTTCAGATCGAGCGTCTGCGAGTCCCGGGCGATGCGCCACAGGTCGATTCCCTCATCGATGCGGGGCGGGCGAATAAGGCTCGTCCTACCCGACCGCGCATCGGTATGCGCAGCATGCGGTGACGTTCTCGGCTCAGTCGAGCCGGGGGAGGTCAGAGCGTTTCACCGTCCCGGATCGGGGGATTGGGGGCTCGCAGTCGCATGTCTTCCACACTGTCATGCCCGCGGCGTGACCTCAAGTCAGCTCGCAGCCTGCCGCACGCGGTCGGCGAGGAAGGCGAGGTCGGCGTCCGTGAGCGCGGTCACCGCGTAGGCCGTCGGCCAGACGTTCCCGTCGTCGAGCTGAGCTGCGGCGTCGAACTCGAAGGTGGCGTAGCGCACCTTGAACTTGGACTTCGGCTTGAAGAAGCACACCACCTTTCCCGCATCGTTCGCCCACGCCGGCATCCCGTAATAAGTCTTCGGCATGAGGTGAGGCGCGGTCTCGGTGACCATGGCAGAGATCTTCTCGCCGAGCGCGCGGTCGTCTTCGGGCATGTCCTTGATCTTCGCCGCGATCTCGGCGGCGCCTTCGGCGCGCGCCTCTTCGGGGCTCTTCTTCGCCCGGGACTTCTTTGCCTTGCTCTCGGCCAGCTTGGCCTTCATTGCGTCGCGCTCTTCAGCGGTGAAGTTCTTCTCGGTCATGGGTTTCTCCGTTCGTTGTGGTCACAGCTTATGAACGCCTCCCCGTGGGGCGCTTCTTGATTTCTGACCGGTGTTCGAGACCGTATGGGATGCTGGGCGCATGAGCGCACTCCCGCACGATGATGTGGACCCCGGTGGTCTCCTGGAGTATTCGGTCGTCTTCACCGACCGCTCGCTCAACCACATGTCCGCCAGGTTCGTCGACGCGATGCAGCAGATCCTCAATATTCTCGGTGAGGCATATAACGCGCACACCTGCGCGATCGTGCCCGGTGGCGGGACGTACGCGATGGAGGCGGTCACCCGTCAGCTCGCCACCGGCCGACGAACCCTCATCGTCCGCAACGGGCTCTTCTCGTTCCGCTGGTCGCAGATCCTGGATGCCGGTGGCGACAGCTCCGACGTCACGGTGATGACCGCCCGTCCCGACAGCGACGAGGTGCAGGCGGCGTGGTCGCCCTCTCCGATCGATGAAGTGGTCGCGGCGATCCGTCTGCGTCGGCCGGAGGTCGTGTTCGCGCCGCCCGTCGAGACTGCGTCGGGAATGATCCTTCCCGACGACTACGTGCGCTCGCTCGCAGACGCCGTTCACGAGGTCGGCGGTCTGCTCGTGCTCGATTGCATCGCCTCGGGTGCAATGTGGGTCGACATGAAGGCGCTCGGTGTCGACGTGCTGCTGAGCGCGCCGCAGAAGGGGTGGAGCGGAACGCCCGCGGCCGGGTATGTGATGCTCAGCGAGGCGGGGCGGGATGCCGTCACCTCTCGTCCGTCGACCAGCTTCGCGCTGGATCTGGCCAGATGGCTCACGATCGCCGACGAGTACCGGGCAGGACGCCCGGCATATCACGCGACGATGCCGACCGATGCTCTGGTGCGCAACCTCGCGGCGATGGTCGAGACGCGCGATCGTGGGTTCTCCGAGCTGCGGGATGCACAGATCGAACTCGGCTCGCGTGTGCGCGAGCTGCTGGCGTCGCGGGGCTTCTCGTCGGTCGCCGCGGCGGGGTTCGCGGCTCCCGGAGTCGTCGTCGTGCACACCGACGACCCGGCGCTGAAGTCGGGCGCGGCGTTCAAAGAGCAGGGGCTGCAGGTCGCCGCCGGTGTGCCGCTGCACTGCGACGAGCCGGCGGGGTTCTCGACCTTCCGTCTCGGCCTGTTCGGTCTCGACAAGCTCGCCGATGTGGATGGAACCGTGGCGCGCCTCGAAACTGCCCTCGCCGCGTTGGGGCGCTGACCCGATTCGAGGCCTCGACAGGGCAGTTCGGCACGGTGTGCGCGCGATGCACCGTGCGAAAGTGCCCTTTCCACGTCGCGACCGAGCCTGCCCCTGCCAGACTGGCGCCATGACCACGATCTTCACGGGACAGATCCGCCCGCTCGCCGCCGACGCCGAGGAGATCGCGGAGGCGTTCGCCGTCGATGACGGCCGTATCATCGCCCTCGGATCGGCGGCAGAGTTGGCGACGCAGCATCCGGATGCCGAAACGGTGGTGCTCGACGGCTGGGTCATGCCCGGCCTCATCGAGCCGCACGGCCACCCGGCGTACTCGTCGATCCTGCTCTCGCATCTGGTCGTCGACATCCGTCCGGTGACGATCCCGGATGCCGACGGCGTCCTGGCTGCGCTGAAGCAGGCCGTCGCGGCATCCGGAGGAGAAGCCGTGTTCGCGAACGGCTGGGACGCGCTGCTGCAGCGCGGCCTTCCCGACCCCGATATCGCCTGGCTGGACGCGCTCGCCGGAGACACCCCGCTCGTCGTCATCCACAACTCCGGGCACTCCGCGTACTTCAACACCGCCGCCGCGCAAGCCGCAGGCGTCGGCGCAGCCACCCCCGACCCACCGGGAGCGCACTTCGGCCGTGACGACACCGCGGCGCTCACCGGTGCGGCGTTCGAAGAGGCGGCTGTCGAGCAGATCGTCGCGCCGATGCTCGCGAACGCCCAGCAGCACCTTCCCGAACTGCTCCTCTCCCACCTGGAGGATCTCGCTCGCCGCGGCATCACGACGGTGTCCGACCTCTCGTGGAATGCCGAACTCAACCCGCTCATCGACGCTCTGCACGCGCAGGGCCGACTCCCGGTGCGCCTGCGATGGTACGAGATGTCGCGTCCCGGCGCGACGGCCGCACCCCGCGGCGCAGGCAGTCCCGTCTTCCGTCAGGTCGGGGTCAAGACCTGGTCGGACGGCTCGCCGTGGATCGGCAACATCGCCACCTCGTTTCCCTATCTCGACACCGAGGCGACGCGCGCTCTCGGCCTCGAGCCCGATCACATCGGCGAGGCGAACTACACGGCGGACGAACTCCTCGCCATCGCCGAGCCTTACGCGGCGGGCGGATGGCAGCTCGCCTGCCACGCGCACGGCGACCGCGCCATCGAGTCCACCCTCGATGTGTACGAGCAGATCATCAAGCGCCACAGCCTCACCGATCATCGCTTCCGGCTGGAGCACTGCGGAGCGATGACACCGGCGCAGTTCGAGCGCGCAGCATCCCTCGGCGTCACCGTCAGTCTCTTCGTCGACCACATCACCTACTGGGGTGAGGTGCTCGTCGACGACCTGTTCGGCCCTCAGCACGGCGGTGCATGGGCCGACGCCGGCGCCGCCTTCGCGGCAGGACATCGCGCGACCTTCCACAACGACGGTTGGGTCACCCCGAACGAGCCGTTCCGCAACATGGCGGTCGCCGAGACCCGCACTACGCGGTCAGGGCTCCGGATGCCGGGTGGCACACCCGTCACGCGCGTCCAGGCGCTGGCGGCACAGACGACGAACGCGGCGTGGCAGCTGTTCAGCCAGCATGAGGTCGGTGCCCTGGCGCCGGGTCTGTTCGCGGACTTCATCGTCGTGGACCGCGATCCGGTCGCGGTCGCTGCGGCCGAACTGGCTGAGACCGAGGTGCGCGCGACGTACTTGGCCGGCACCCGGGTCGCCTAACATCCGGCAGGGTCACCAGTCGTCTGATCCGTGCCCAGTAAGGTGAGTCCATGGATATGCGGGTCGCGGCATATGCGGTCATCACCGACGATGACGACCGAGTTCTTCTGGCGCGCTGGACCGAGGGGCGTCGTGTCGCCTGGACGATGCCGGGCGGAGGTCTCGAGGCGGGCGAGGACCCCGAGGATGCTGTGCGCCGCGAGGTCCGCGAAGAGACCGGTTACTCGGCGAACTCTCTGGATCTGCTGGGCATCCATTCCCGGGTGATCCCGGCAGGTCGGCGCACCCACAAGGCCGATACCCCGTTGCACACCCTGCGCATCGTCTATCGCGCCGAAATCACCGGCGGCAATCTTCGCTTCGAAGAGAACGGCTCCACCGACATGGCGGGGTGGTTCACGCTCGACGAGGTCGCGAAACTGCAGCGGGTGAAGCTCGTCGACATCGCGTTGCGGATGGCCGAGGTCATCTGACTCTCCCCGGTGGTGGCCCGCGACCCCGCGGTCCTGGCGAAACGATAGTCTCTGACGTGATTGGGGTGTTGCGAGAGGAGCGGTTCAAAAAGGTATGTGTGCTCTGCATCCTGGTCAGGCGTATCCCCGGTTCAGCAGTCGACGCGACGAGAGTTGCGGGTCGTGACCGCGACGAGCGACCTCGCCGATGCCGCCCGAAGAGGGCAGTGGGAGCGCGTCGATGAACTGCTGAACGAGCAGTTCTACACGTTTCTGCTGACCGATCGTGACGGGCTCCTCGCGGTTCTGACGGCGTTGCCCGGTGATTGGTTTGCGGAATACCCGCGGCATCGAATGTCCAAGGAGCTCGCCCTCGCTTCCGGACCGATGCAGCTTTTGAGCGACAGAGTCAAGAATGACTTCACGGCGTGGGTTCGATCGCAGCAGCGCCCCGCGACGCGAGACCGACTTGCACTGCACACATTGGAGTTGCGCACGATGCTCGCGACCGGAAGCTATCACCGAGCCGCATCGAAGGCCGACGACGTTCACGACCTCATCGAGAACGCTACCGACACCGCCGGTTTTCACGACGTGCTTCCGTCGGTTTTCCTTCGCACCGGGCAGACCAAGCTTCACGTCGGCGATCTCGCCGCGGCATCCGACTCGTTCAGTCGGGCGCATCGGTGGGCCATCTCCCGCGGTACCCACCCGGCCGACACGTTCATCCGCAGCCATCTGGCTCTCGTCGACGCTCTACATGGCCATCTTGCACTCGCACAGGCGTGGCTGCTGCCGCTGGAAGAGGGCGACGTGGCAGACCAGGAAGGTCATGCCCGTCAGCTCAGAACGGCCGAGCTTCTCATTCGAGCCTTGGTGAGCGTGTGCGGCGGATCTGAGAGCGAAGCGAAGGCGGCTCTGGACCGCGTCGCCTACGAACGGTCGACCAGCGACCTCTGGTGGGTCGGAGCGCACGCGCGGGCACTCTACGACCTGCAGTGGGGTGAGCCACGACGAGGGATCGCTCGTCTCGAACAAGCCCTGAGGAACAACCGATTGGCGGGCGCGCCGGCTCTGCTACCCGGGCAGCTGTTGCGGGCCGATCTGGCGAGCCTCTACCAAATCGTGGACGAGCTGGATGCTGCCGACAGGGTGCTCAGAACCCCGGGTCTGGACGGGGCCCACGACGGGAGCCATGTGTTGGTGCGGGCCGCGCGCGCCCGCCAGAACCTGCTGACCGGCCGTCCTGCCGAAGCGGCGGCCTCGGTCGGATCGGCCCCCGCCGGACACGGCGGCGGCCTGGACCCGGTGGTCTCGGTGCTGCACGCGGCGATCGAACATGCCGAATCTGGCGGAGCGACAGAGCGCACCGTTGCCAGGGCGGCAGATCACATTCGTTCCTCAGGGGCGATGCACGCACTGCAGGAGGCGATCGAACCCACTCGTGATCGCATCGTTCGACGGCTCGGGATGTCGTATTCGCCGCCGCGATCCGAATATCCGTATCGCGGGGTCATCTCGGTCGATCTCAGCCAGCGGGAACAGGAGGTGCTGTCCGCGCTCGCCAGACTCGACTCGGTCGCCGCGATCGCTGCTGCGCTCCACCTCTCGGTCAACACCGTCAAGACCTACAAACGCTCCTTGTATCGCAAGCTGGGCGCGCGCAGCCGTGCGGAGGCGCTGGAGTACGCACACATGCGTGCTATCACCGAGGGGTGAGCGCGAGGGTGAGTCCCGGGGTGTAGCGAGGGTGAAATTCGCCATCTGATGGGGTTGATCTTCGTTCCTAGCCTTTACCTGTGAGTCGTCTGGGCATTTACTGGGACGGTCCACAGCTAGGTGTCGAGCTCTGCGCTCGATGGGGAGGGAACCCTGATGCGTGCACGCGAGAGGCGAATCGTCGGTCGGCGGCGGTTGATCGGCGAGTCAAGAAGGCGTTCTGGAGTGGCGGCGCTCGCCGCTACATCGCTGATCGTCACCCTGATGTCGGCGTTCGTACCCACGACGGCCGCGATGGCGGTGGACTGGAGCGGACCGCGGGCGGATGCCGGTGCGTCGGTCAGCACGGGCGTCGAGACCGCGCTCGCCAGGACGGCGGGTCAGCTCGTCGCGCCGAAGATGGCGCCCGGTAACCCCGGAGTGCCCTCCGACCCCGAGGTCGTCTTCGAGGAGACCTTCGAAAACGTCGCGGGCGACGCTCCGGTCCTGCTGACCGACTATGTCGGGGTCAACGGTGAGACGTACACTGCCGCTCAACCGTGGCTGCAGGACTGCAACGGCACCATCGTCAACTTCAACATCCCGCCGACCACGCTCGGCAACTGCCTGAACGTGGGCAACTCGGCACACGTGCGCCAGATCGTACAGGCACTCGGGCAGCACAGCAGCCCAGACAACCCGAACGCCAACAACGCCGTCGCCGCCTACACCGAGGGCGGTCCTGGCGCGAATCAGGCTGAATTCGAGACTGTCGACTCCATCGGCCTCGCCACTGCATCCGGACGCTTCCTGACCTTCAGCGTCGACGCCGCCGCGAAGAACTGCTCTGTTTCGGCTCCGCAGTATCAGTTCTCGTTCCTCTCCGACGCCGGTTCAACGACGCCGACAGGCGGCGTCATCAACGCGTGCGAGACCGGCACCACCGTGACCGCGCCTGCCGTCGGCGTTCTCGGCCCACAGCCTGTCAACGTGGGCACCTACACGTCCAACGGCTCGGTTCTCTTCGATGGCTCGTCGCTCGGCATTCGGATGACCAACGCGAACGGTAGTGGCAGTGGCAACGATGCAGCGTTCGACAACATCCGTGTTCTCGATGTCACCCCGCAGTTGGACAAGTCCTTCGCGCCGACGAGCCTGCCGGTCGGCGGCACGTCGACCCTCACCCTTACCGTGACGAACACCTCCGAGCTCGCTGCGAAGAATGGGTGGGGCTTCACCGACGAGCTTCCCGCCGGTCTCGCCATCGCCGCGCCTGCGACTGTCGGGGGCACCTGCGTCGCAGACGTGACTGCGGCCGCGGGCGGCGACTCCATCGCCGTAGCGAACGGAACGCTCGCCGCAGGCACTGAGTCCTGCACGATCACGGTGGGTGTCACCTCCGACACGGCCGGCGCGTACACGAACGGCGCCGACAACATCACCGGCGAGACTGGAGTCGACCTTCCGGTCGACTCCACGGTCGAGTTCGTCGTGCCGCCGGCATTCGAGTGCACGTCCGGCGCCGCCGGCCTGCTCTTCCAATACCCCACAGGACCGACTCTCGTTCAGAACGTGAACATGGTGACCGGTGCCTATGAGACGGCCAACACCATCGAGGGCCACCCGATCAACGCCGTCGGCTACAACGTACTCGATGACTACATCTACGGTTGGGACCTCACCCCCAACAACCCCAGTATCGCCCGCGTCGCTGCTGACGGCACCGTAACCTTGCTTGGCATGCCCGACGGCGCAGTTTTCGGAGCGGTCATCGGTGATGTCGATGCTGACGGCCAGTACTGGACGTTCAATGGGCCGACCTGGAACCAGATCGACCTCGCACCCGGGTCGCCGACCTACATGACCGTCGTCGACAGCGGCACGAGTCCCATGCCGGCCGGTCTGACCTCTGTCGGCGCCGACTGGGCCTACGTGCCCGGCGCAGGAGAATACCTCTACTCCGTCGGTCAGGACACGGGCGGTGAAGCTCAGCTCATCCGTTTCGATCCGGCTGCGAGTGAGCACACGATCGTCGGTTCGCTCGGACTGGGCGTGGGAACGTGGTCATTCGGTGCGGTGTACGCCGACGCGAACGGCTACCTGTACGCCTCGAACAACCCGACCGGAACGATCTACCGCGTTGACATCGATGACGTGAGCGCAGAGGTCTTCGCCCAGGGCCCCGCGTCGGGCTCGAACGACGGTGCACGCTGTGCAGCCTCGTCGATCCTGCTCGACTTCGGCGACTCCCCGGCGAGCTACGGCACCACGCTGAACGGCGACGGTGCTCGCCACGGCATCCTCGGCCACGACGAGGACGCCCAGACCGCGCCGGTGATGCTCGGCGCGAGCGTCGACCCCGAGGACGACGGTCAGCCCTCTGGCGACGCGCTGGGAGATGACGAGAACGGTGTGGCCGACGAGGACGGCGTGGTGTTCAACCCCGGCCTCGGCTATGGAGCGCCCACGCTGCGTACCGGGCTGGACTCGATCTCGCTGCAGCCGATCGAGAACACCCTTGAGGTGACCGCATCCGCTGATGGATTCGTCTCAGCATGGGTCGACTGGAACCAGGACGGCACCTTCTCCGAAGATGAGCGCGTCGCGAACGCGCAGGCCGTGACGGCCGGCGCGAACGACGTCATCTTCGAGCAGGGCACGAACCCGGCCGGCATCTTCGCCCAGGTGCGCGTGCGCTACTCGACGGACGCTGCGTCCATCGCTCTTCCGACCGGGCCGGCCCCTGATGGCGAGGTCGAGGACTACCAGGTGCTCGTGGAGCGCGTGGTACAGCCCAACGTCTGTGCGGTCAGCGACACCGAGTACTCCGCCTTCACCTTCAATGAGGTGGGCGAGCACACGGGTGACGGCACTGTCGGCAGCACCGCTCGGTACCCCAACGTGTCGGTGATCGACGGCACCCCGGTCGACATGTTCGTCGAGGTCGTCGGTGGCCGGATGTCGACGACGTCCACCTCACCGACAGGATTCCACGTCGGCAGCGGCGGCATCTTCGGCACCGACGATGCACAGTGGCAGATCAACCGCGATGCGACGATCCGCTACTCGTTCTACGAGGCCGGCACCACGACGCCTATTGAGATCAACTCCGTCTTCACCGTCAGCGACCTCGACGGTGGTGTCAACAATGAGAGCGGGACCTTCTCGGTGGCCGACCTGGCGGGTTACGCAGTCTCCGAAGGCAGCGCGGTGCAGATCACCGAGGACGGGGACGACGTCGTGTTCTCCGGAAACGGAAACTGGAACGGAGACCCGGAGAGCCGCTTCCAGGTTGTGTTCGAGGGTCTCTCGACCTTTGAGGTCCACTGGCTCGGCGCACCCAACTCCGGGTTCGGGTTCGATGGAGACGGCGACCTCGCGATCGACCCGGCCTGTGCAGACTTCGGAGACGCGCCCGACTCTTACGGGACGCTCATCGAGAGCGATGGCGCGCAGCACGGGATCGTCGCCGGCTTGACCCTCGGCGAGCTGATCGACTTCGATCCGGACGGTCAGCCGTCAGACGACGCGCTGGGCGATG
>JACYYJ010064964.1_pt1 | contig 12038 bp, 23 predicted proteins | sample 8236861 | NCBI WGS metagenome assembly JACYYJ01 (sample SAMN14103086, study PRJNA606662) | landfill metagenome | isolation source: landfill solid waste | place: India:New Delhi, Okhla landfill site | collected 2017-11-05
CGCTTACGGCCTCTGGATCAAAGCCGGGCGGGAATATCACGCGAGTCCCGCGGCCAACGCGCTGCACGTAACGGCTAGCACTGGCGGTCGGAGCCATGTCGACGATCAAGTCAATGCCAGGCACATTGGTGCCGGTGCTCATGACGTTATCGTTTGTGACGCTCCAGATCTCGCCAGCCTTGTATGCTTCAATGATGGCGCGACGCTCGCCTGCCGGAGTCCCGCCGTGGATAACCTCGCAGGTGCGCCGGCCCATATCGCGCACCATGTCGCGAACGTGCGTCGCGTGATCCACGCCAGCGCAGAAGAAGAGTGCCTTGCGCCGATGACCCTCAACGTCGAACACCTCTTCCAGGATGGAGCGATTGAGGTCCATCCTGTCAACGGCCGCAGCGAGGGCGCCCTTCTTGAACTCCCCACCCAGCTTGCCGACGCCACTGATATCCTGTCGCGTTCCGGTTTGCGTGCTTGTTATCGGAGTCAGGTAGCCGTCGTCGATGCCCTGCCGGATGCTGTAGGTGTAGACGATCTCGTCGAAAATCTTGTCGTCGCCCTCGTCCAGCCTTCCGCTATCAAGGCGGTATGGCGTGGCCGTGAAGCCGGCGATCTTCATGTCCGGATTGATGTCAAGCAGCGCATCAATGAAGGCGCGATATTGCGTCGCCTCCTTCATGGGTACCATGTGCGCCTCGTCGATCTTCAGGACGTCGACGTGGCCGATCTCCTTCGCCTTATTCCAGACGGTTTGCACCTGAGTAAAGAGTATCTGCGCCGAGCGGTCGCGCCGCCCAAGAGAGGCCGCGTAGATGCCGGCTGGCGAGAACGGATCGTGCTCGATAAGCTCTCGAAAGTTGCCTTCAACCAACTCCACGACATGGGTCGTGTTGCATATCCGCATGTCGGAATATTGCCGCACGAGTGATGTGTCGAGCATTGCCATGGTTTTCGACTTGCCTGTCCCGGTCGCCATGTCGACAAGCGGGTTCCCCGCCGTCTCCGACCAGTAGTCGTAGATCGCCTGCTCTGCGTCTGTCTGGTAGTAGCGTGGGGGTCTGGTCATGCTAAGCCACCCGCCTAACCGTGTTCAGCGCCTTCCGCAGGCGCTCGCGTTCCGTCTGCGCTATCTGCCGGACGTACTCGCGCGTAATGCCGTAGTCGGCCGCGATTTCCTCGCCGTTGTCGCCCTGCGCAACGCGATATAGAACCTCGCCGCAGCGGCCGGGCCGCAACGCGGAAACGACTTGCGAAAGCTCGACGATGTTGTCCTGACGGGGTACGGTTGGCGCGTCATAGTCGCCGATCGCGGCTGTCTTCAGCGAAGAGCGACGGCGTTTGTGCGACAGAACGGCCCGCATGCGCCACGCCAGCCAGCCGGATAGCTTGTTTGCCTGGTTGTAGCTCGACCAATGAGCAAGCGCGTTTTCGATCGTGTCTTGCACGAGGTCGTCGCGCTCTTGGCTTGGCACAAGGCGCGCCGCGATCTTGTGCAGGAGCGGGATCCACTGGATCACAGCCGCATCAAATGATGCCGGGCGCGGTGTATTGTCGTTGGCGGCTGGGCCGTGTGCGGGGCTATGCTGCATTGGTGTGGTCCTCATTATCGTTACTCGCGCCATCCACCCACGTCTTGCCGCTACGCAAGCGGTAGGTGATGGTCTCGGCCTCTTCGTCGACGTCGATCTGCTCGCCCGGAACAAGCGCCGGTATATGGAGGTGGGCAGGACACCCGGCTTTCTGTTCGTCCAAACTCAACGGCTTGCTGAAGCGCGAACACGACCACGACCCGCCGTCCTCCGGAGTGCTGTAAAGGCACGTGCGGCAGTTGGCGCGCGGCCATGCGTCCTCGTGGCAAATCGGCTTGTGCTTGCACCAGTTGCAGGCGTAGAAGTCTGGCTTTTCCGACAAGCGCGCGGGCGGTTCGTTCGCCGCTATAATGTGCTCCGCCCTTGCCAGAAGGCGCAGGCAGTATTCGACATCGTAGTGGATCCGCTCCGCGTAAAGCTCGTCGTTGTCCTTGCACGTCGCCAGGTAGATCGCCCTGTCTCGCCCGCGCGCATGGCAATACATTTGCATCTGTCCATAGTGCAGCGGCTTGCTCTTTTGAACGCCATCTTTCTTGAGCGCCGTGAAGCTCTTGAGGTTGTGCGACTTCATTTCGCCGACGTGCCATTTGGTGGGCGCTTCTGGCAGACCAAGGATTTCAGAGTCCAGATACCCGCCGACGTGGCCGCCGGCCAACTCGACGCGTATCTGCCGGCCGTCGGGCGCACGATCGACAACCTCGCAGCCGATCGCGCGCAGGTCTTCCACCCAGCGTTCTTCCTCGATATTGCCGGTGGCGAACAAGCGTAGCGTGCGACCCGGAATGGCCTCGTGCGGCGTCGTCCAGCGGAAGTCATACCAAAGCTTGCGCGAGCACTCCTCCGCTATCTGGCTTGCCGGTATGGTCTTGCCGTCACGCTGCTCGTTGGCATCCTCATACGCCTTGTAGATCGCGCGGACGGTGCTTGCGGTGGGCTTTGGTAGGGGTGCCAAGGCTACACCACCCGCATCGGCATAAGCACGATCGTCAGCGACTCGTCGTCACCTGTGACCACCGCCGGAGCGCTTGGCTCCATCGCGAAACGAACCTCATCGCCGCTCACGGTGCGCAGGACTTCGGACAGGTAGGCCGCGTTAAAACCGATTTCGATTGGCTCGCTTACGGTGGCGTCGACGTCTTCGATGGCCTTGTCTTCGACGGACAGCGTAATCTTGCCGTCACCGGCCGTAAGCTTCACGGCACGTGCGCGCTCGCTGCTTACAACCGCCACGCGCTCGGTTGCGGCCAGTAGCGATGCGCGGTCTGCCGTAACGACTTTCTCGTTGCTTGCGGGGATTACCCGTTCGTAATCCGGGAATGTCCCGTCGATGATTTTCGAGACGATAGTGGTCTCCGTGGTCTGTATGCGTACTTTTGTTTCTGAGAACGATACGCGCACGTTTCCTTTGGGCAGTAGCGCCACGGTTTTGGCCGGGAGAATGATACCCGTAAATTCGGGGCAGTCTGCGCCAACGTGCTTTGACAGCCGGTGCCCATCGGTGGCAACAGCTCGTAATGCACCGTCTGCGGTGTGAAGATACACCCCGCAAAGATAGTATCGGGTGCTTTCGTCCGAAATTGCAAACTGCACCGGCGCCACAAGTGCAGCCAGGTCAACGTCGAACTCTGTTGCGAACTCGCCAACCTGCATAGACGGAAAGTCGTCGACGGGCAGAGTGTCGAGCGTAAACCGGCTGCGGCCAGCCTTAACGGTCACGCGGTTGTTTGTGGGCTCGATCGTAACGGTATCACCCGAAAGCTTGCCGACGATACCGGCCAGCATCTTGGCGTCGACCGTAAACGCGCAGTCGTCGCCTTCGACCGGGATGGATCCGGTGATTTCAAGGTCGAGGTCGGTCGCGGTTGCGGTAAGCCGGTTGGATTCGTTTACCAACTTGACATGGCCGAGAATCGGAATCGTGTTGCGGCTGTTGACTGCCTTCGTAACCTGTGTTAGAAGGCGCGCGAAATCGTGCTTCTGAACAAGCATGGTTGCTCCTGTGGTGGGAGTGGTGACTACAGGGCGAAAGCCCGTTGTTTAAGGGCGGTGGCCTGTGGTGGGCCGCCGCCCTTAGTTTTGGAGCATTGGCGGCCAGTTGCACCAGCAACCAGCCGCAGGGTTGGTTAGTGCGCGCGAAGCGGCACGGTGCGATCGTCGTTGTAGGAGACGTTAGGCTCCCACCACGGCGAAGATGGTTTGCCAGGGAAACGGTAGGTCACCTCTGGCTGGCCTTCGCTACGCAGCGCGACGACCTTCGCCTTGATGGCCTCCCACTGCTCCGGTGTTGGTGCTCCGGACATTGCCGCCTCGAAGCCCTCAAGCCACGCCTTGAACTCTGCTACGGTCATGCCTTCTTCCCCCACGGCCGCGAACCCGCAGCCTTTGCCGGCTCCGCTGCGCGGTTGTCGTTGGCGGCAGGACGGCGGTTGTCGTTGGCTGCAGCCGCCGGCTTGGGCTGAACCTCGTCGATCGCAGGTTCGGGCACGTTGCCCTCGTCCTCGTAATAATACCGCTTGATCTCGGCGCGCGCCGGATACTGGCCATCCTTCGATGGCTTGCCGAGGCCGATCTTCACGGTGAACGGGCGGAAGTGCAATTCCTCGCTGTCCTCCACTTCCGACACGCCGATGGCGCGGCAAAGGCTGGCGAACTGCTTCTGGCCGATCTCCTGCGCCTGTGCATTTTTATTCTCTAGATTGTAGTTGTTGAAGAGTTTGCGGCCGGCGTAGTCTTCCGGCTCGACCACGACGTTGGTCGTCTTCAGGATGACGCCGCTGCCCGTGCTCGTGTCCTTCACCTCACTGGCCTCGATTTCCAGCCTGTAAATCCCGTTGGGGAGTTCTTCATAATCACGCTGCTCGGTGTCGTGCTGCGTCGCGTCGAATTTCTTTCCAAGTACGGCCATATGCTAGTGCTCCTGTGGTGGTGTGGTGGTGGTGGTTAGCGCGTGTAATAGCGCGTTGCGGCAACTGTGCCGTCCTGGTTAAGCGCCTGATCGCGCCATACGGTTTCCAGCCACGCTAGGCGGCTGCGCCCGTTGTCACTGACGACGACGGGGTACCATGCGAACCACGGTGCGCCGCGGAACATTAGGTGGACTCCTCTTCAATGGTGGACTTGAAAAGTGGAGGCACGGCCAAATTATCGCGGGCGTATTCTCGCGCCTTCGACATTGCTGCGGTGCGCTCGTTGAAGTCTTGCTGAATGCGTTCGCATAGCTTTGCGATCTCTTCGTGGACCTCACCGCTCCACCAGTTCTCTTCACCCGTGTAGGCGACGCCATGTGGGCCGGTGAAGTGGTACTGGACCCGATAGATAATGTCGGCTCTAACGCGAATTGCGCCCATAGACATTGCGCGTATCGCCATCAGGTGCACCGGCTCGCCGAACTTCAACTCCATTGGCGACGGCTTGAAGAGGCCCATCACGCGGCCTCCTTCTCGCTAGCCGGCCAGTACTTCGAAAGCGCGGCGAAACCGTCGCCCTTCTTGTAGGTCACGGCATCGGGCATTCCGTAACGATTCTTGGCAACAAACCCCGGCCCCTCATTGAGGTGAATCTGGCGTTCTTTGCCGCCCTCGGCATGCGTCACCGTCTTCTTGTGCCCTACTTCCTTTTCCTTCAGGGATACCCTGTAGTTCAAAAAACCGACAACATCGGCGCGCTCTCGCACAAGCGCCGCCGAACGCTTATGCAGCTTGATTGCATAGCGTGAATAGGGGTCCGTAATCGGCGAATCGAAGCGCACGATTTCAGGGTGCGCCAATTGAACGACGTGGATCCCGGCCCGCGACAGCGCACCAAGCGCAGCTAGGTACTCCGACCACTCAGTGTCGGCCTCAACATAGCCGCGTCCGTACCCAGGGGCCTCAATGCTCTCAACGCCCAACCGCGCACACGTCGCCGCCCACACCAGCGGCTCGAGACCGTCCAGCGAGTCAATGATGACGGTGCGGAAGTCGTGCGTCAGGTTGCCCTCGTCGTCCGTATCCAGCAGTTCGCCGAACACATCAAACAGAGCGCCGAGCGACTCGATCGTGCCTGGCGTCGGGATGTCCACGCCTTCCGGCGTGCGCTCGCCCTCGGTTGGCAGGTAGATTGGGTTAGGCCATTCGGCGGCCAGCGTGGTTTTTCCGATGCCGTCGACGCCGTAAAGTACGACGACTGGCGGATTGGTTGACTTGCTGCTGCGCAGCGAGGAAAGCGATATGCTCAAACCATATACCTCCAAAACAGGATGATTGTTGTGATTGCAACCAACGACCAGATTGCCGTTGGCCATGGGTCGGGGGCGGTCATAGCCAGAAGAACCAAAGGCAGGCCGCGAAGGCGGGGATGTTGAGCGCGATGGTTATGGCGTCTCTTGGTTCGCCGTACAGCACGCTCACAAGCGCCGCCGGCACCGCGAATGATGCCGCTGCGGCTATCAGTGCCACCCCACTCACGACACCAGCCCCTTGATGATCGTCGCCCCGCCGATAAGAGCCAGGATGACGACAAACAGGATGACCGCTCCCATGATCTGGTCGGCTAGAGTGTTGGTGGCCGGTTCGTCGTGTTCTTCCGGCGCGTAGTCTAGAGGGGCGGAGCCGCCGCCCCATCCTTCGATATTGAACATAAAACCCTCCCTTGCTAGTGCGCAGCGCGCACTAGCCATGGTGGTTGCGTTGTGGGTTTGGTTAGGCGGAGCGCTTGCTGGCGATTGAGTCCAGCAAGCCGTCGATGGTCGTAAGCTTGACGATAAGCCTGTCCAGCGCCGACTCTGCGGATGACGAATTTACGCTGACGTTCAGAACCAACTCGTCAATATCGCCATCCTCCTCCTCGATTGGAATCGTAAACCCGGCGGTGCTGTTGTCGTTGGCTGGCTGCGGGTTGCCGGCCATCCAGCGCTCCAACTCGTCGAACACGTCGGACGGTTCGTCGACCCACTCGGCGATGAGGTCGGCGTCGTCATTGCCGTTGCGACCGTCATCGCCCCAGATGTCGGTGCCGTTCTCCATGTGGCACGACCACGGCCAGTCGCCATGTTCCCTCCAGCGCACCATCGGCCCAACCTTGCGCCCGTCGCGAGTGCGGTAGAACTTGCCGGCCTCGATGCGGAGGGTGGTGGGGACGTGCTGCAGGCTAGAAGGCTGCTCGGTGCTCTTTCCGTGAACGCCGTCGACCATGATGCCCCACGAGTCGACGCTGACTACGGTCGCCTCGGTGCCTCTCGCCGATGAGTTGTAGTCGTCGCGGAACTTGACGCGATCGCCGACCTTGAACTTCGGCTCGGCATCCGTGCCGGTTGCTTCCGCAGCGGGCACGAGTTCGTCGTGACAGAGCCACCACTCGGCGTCGTTGGCGCTGTGTCCATCGGTCCATTCATCGAAGCGACACAGGGCGGCTCCCCGGTCCAACTGGAGAACCACGCCGGTCTTGCCGATCGGGTCGTCATGCGCACTACCGGCGCAGCGCACCCTATCTCCAACCTTCAGCATCACGCCGCTCCCCTCGTTTTCGTTGCGGCCGTCAGCTTGTAATCGGCCATGCTCACCACGTTGTCGGGCAGGTCCGCTTCAGCGCCGCCTACCGGCTCACCGTCGTCGTCCAGATGGCGAAGTTCCCATTCGTGGAACCAAATCACCGCCAGGCTCGGGCTAATGCGCAGCCCCACCAGCGAACCCTGAAAGCCGATCACGATGCCGAACACGTTGGTGTTCATCTTGTGCTCGACGACATCGCCTTCGTGGATGCAGTCGCAGTCGGCGCACCTATTCTTCATCGTTGCCCTCCTCGACCAGATCCTCGCCGATGAACCACGATCGCACGGGCTTGCCGCGGCTTTCGTACTCAACGAGGTACGACGGCGGGCCTTCGGAAAACTCCGATCGGCCAACAATGACGCCGATGATCGACACCGGGGCGCCGAGGGGGATGGCGGGCTTCTGGTTGCGCAACAGCGCGGGCTGGCCAGTCATGCCGCAACCTCGTATTCACCGTGCAGCGCCGTAATGCGCGGCATCGAGACCGGAACGCAGGCGTAGTCAGTGGAGCAAAAGCCGATGCTCGGCATGTGCTTGACGACGGTCCTGGCGGTAGGGTTGATTTCGCTCGGCCGGAAACGTACATGATCACGCGCGTTCCCGAACACGGCCCGCATGGCGCGAGCCCGTTTGTCATTTCCCATTTTGGTGGTGCTCCGTGGTGGCTTGTGGTGTTTTTCTGTTTGTTGCCGGAACTTTGGCGCAACAGATTCGTTAACTACGGCTGCAACATTATGCGTTTTCGCCTTTCATGTCAAGACGGATTATGCGACTACGCCTTTCGCGCCGCACAATTCGCGTTGACGTAGCGGCAATTAATGCGTAAACGCATATCGGATTTGCGGGCACGAAGAACTAACGAAGGGGTCTGCTGTGGAAGACATCGCTAAGAAGGTGAAAGAGTTGCGAGAGCAGCTTGGCCTAAACCAGGTCGAGTTCGCCGCCCGCCTCGATGAGGATCAGTCCAAGATTTCGAAGTGGGAGCGCGGCAAGCAGCGCCCGAACGCCGAAAGCGCCGCGAAGCTGGCAGCACTTGCCGGGCAGTCAATGGCCGAGTGGTGGGGAGTCACTCCGATTCGCGCCAACGACATAAGTGCACCGACCGTCCGCGTTGTAGGCGAACTGCAAGCCGGAGCCTGGCGGGAGGCCGTCGAGTGGCCACACGACGACCAATGGGAAATGCCGGTGCCGCGCGATCCGTCGAAGCCGATGCGGCCGCTGCAGGGTTTCGTGGTGCGCGGCAATAGCGTCAATAAGCTATATCCTGACGGCTCGCTTGTGTTCGTTGCGTCGACGATCGGCAACGGCATTGCACCGAAGAGCGGCGATATGGTTCTGGTGCAGCGCCAGAACCGCAACGGCCTCATTGAGGCCACGTTGAAAGAGTTCGTCGTCGGTGACGATGGCATCAAGTGGCTGTGGCCGCGCTCGACGGATCCTGAGCACCAGACGCCGATTCAATATGCAAGCACCGACGCCGAGGAAGTCGTCATTACCGGCGTGGTCGACACGGCGGTGCTGTTCAGGCGGTAGGTGGCGGGGCGGGTGTAGTATGCGCGAACGCCTAGTCTAAAAGGAATAGGTGTTCGCGCATTTTTTTGTTGCATTAAAAGGCGAAAACGCATATTGTGATTCTCGTAGCCACCAAGTGTGGCCCAACTCCAACGTGGAGTGACGGGAATGACCAGCAGCCAACGCGCGGTTCCAATCCGCAACAAGCCCGCCGAGAAGCACCCGCTTCGCGTCCGCAACAAGTGGACCAAGAAGCGCGCGGTGATGAAGGGGCGCGGGCGATGAGCAACACAAAGACAAGCGCGCCCGATTGCGGCGACCGCAATGAGGCGCATGAACTGGCGCTGCCGTTCGACCTGATCGAAGGCAACGAGCACCATGGCCCCTACATCGTGAACAGCTACGGTAGGGATGTCTGCGACTTCTACACCATGAGCAATCCCGCTTCGCTGTCTGTCCGCAACGGCGGCGACAGCGAGCCTATCTGGTTCACTGATGCGGCAGAGAATGCGGCGTTCATGCACCGAGCGGCGAATTGCCACCATGAGTTGGTGGCGGCGCTGAAGCTTGTGATGACATGGATCGACAACTGGTCCCCCGACTTCATCGCCGATGAAGAATGGCCTGAAGATGAGGCCCGCATTAGTGCCGCCCTCACAAAAGCGGAGGCGCCCCGTGTCTAAAATCTTCCTCATCGTCTTCGTTCTGCACCAAGGCGCGCCGTACAGCATGGAGGTCGGCCAGTACGACACCAGCGCGCTGTGCCAGCAAAGCATGGACGAGGTTTTCGACGACCTGCAGGCGCAGGGCTATCCCGTCGAATCCTTTACAGGGCTGTGCGTCGATAGCGGGTTGCGACTGGCAAGCGCGGAGGGCTGGTGATGCGTATCGTCAGCGAGCAGGAGTTCCGCCGCCGACTAGCCACCGTTCTGGCATGCGCCGACACGGACAGGATCGGCGCCGTAATGGGGCCGGGACGAAGTGGCGCGGTTGCCGCGGTTTATGCCAGCCACATGCTTGGCGTGCCGTTCATTCCTTATGGCTTCCCGCATCCATCGCACCTTGGCCGGCTGCTTATCATCGACACGGCGCGCGAGTCTGGCCGAACCTTACGCAAGGCGGCGCGGCGCTATGAAGGTGCGCTTGTCATCGCGGTTTACGAAGAGCCGCCGCGTGTTGCGTTTTGGTACGAAAGCACCAAGCCGCAACGGTACAGGCACGAAGGGCGGCAGGCTTTGCCGATAGCGGCATGACTCCGCCCCGCATCTCTACGGCAACAGCCCTAATCCTTTCATTCATCGCGGCGGCAATCGTCGTCGCTGTCCTATTGGGAGTCCCGCAATGACCATCAACATGATTACCGCCCGCGAAGCACTCGAGCAGGGCACCAGCGCGGCGCAGGTTGCGTCGATCGCTGCCTATAGCCAGGAGCGCAACCCAAAACTTGCCGCAGCCGTTCGTCGCATCGCCGAGGAAGTCGCCGCGCTTACGGGCGTCAAGCTGTATGGCAAGCGTGGGCACTACGTTCCGTCTAAGGCGCGCCGGGCCAAGCCCGCGAACGATAACCGAAAGAAGCGGAGGGCGGCGTGACACCCGGCCCAAAACCACTCTATGCGCCGAAGGAGGCGAACACAGATGCAAACTGACCTCACTCGCCCGATCACCGGCATTGAAAACCGCACCGCGCAGGAGGTGTTCGACATCATGTGCGACCGCATTCGTTCGCGCCTCTCTGCCTCCATCCCAGCAGAACTAGACGCCGTTGAAATGGACATGATCCAGCGCGGCGACATGCTAGGAGCGGCGCTCGGTGCGAAAGTAGCCTCCGCCCTCCTTTCCTTGTCCGCACGGGTCGGGGAACTGGAGAAGGCGCTGGAGGATGCGCGCAAGACGATGCGCAATGCCCGAGGTGCTATCGAGAGCAACCAGATCGATGACAAGGACGTTCGCCGGCAACTGACGACCGGAATCGAGCGCATCGACGCGACGCGAGCCGCCCTCTCTAAGGGAGGAAACGGCAATGGTTGAGCGATTTACCGCGTCCCACACGGTCGACTCCGGCAGCGGTGTCGTCGCTGACGATAACGGCTGGCTTGTCCGCCATTCCGACTACGCCGCGCTCCAAGCCGAACTGGAGACGGTGAAGGGGGAGTTGGCTCTAAAAACCGCTGAGTGTGAATTCTGGCGACTGGCTGACGCTACAAGTCAAGCGCAACTTGCCGAAGCCAAGCTGGCTGGCGGGGAGGCGGTGAGGGTGAAGCCGCTGAAGTGGACGGAATTGTCCACCGGATGGATCGCTCACACATCGTTTCACGCCTATGAGGTGGTCAAAACTGACCAAGGATTCATGGCCACCTATGCAAACAGGGATTTTGCCTGGGGTGCAGAAGACGCAATGAAGGTTGCCGCCCAAGCCGACTACGAGCGCCGCATCCTCTCCGCCCTCACCCACCCCGCCCCTACGCATGAAGACGCTGGGAGGGTGACACCTATGAGAGAGGCGCGCGAGGCCTTAGAAGGTGTTAACGATTGGCTGGGGCAGCGGTCGTCCGGGGAGCCCACGACCAACAGCGAAGCTGCCATATTTCGACGAGTCCACGGCGCTCTCCAGAATATGGACGCCTTTTCACTCTCCGATCCCGACCATACTAGCGGGGAGGTGACGGAGGCTACCCACCGGCACAAGAAACGAGGCTCCGAATACGTCTTGCTTGGCATCGGTAAGATGCAGTGCGATTGGTGGGAGCATGCTGGAGTTAATCGCTATCCTGTCGACATGCGCGAAGTCGCGATCTACCGCAGCGTTGATGACGGCTCGCTATGGGTCCGCCCGCGTGAGGAGTTCGAAGACGGTCGCTTCGAAGCCCTACGGGGAGACGCATCATGAGCGCGAGAGACATCATCGCGACCACCGCAGTAGACGGGCGCATCGATCATATCGGTCCCCTTCATGCCGAGGCCATTGTGCGCATGCTCGCCGCAGCTGGCTACCGCATCCTCGGCCCGGATGAGATTGATCCGGTGACGGTGGAGCGGTGTGCGGAGGCGATGGTGGAGGCAGAGTTCTGGCTGTCGGGCGCACTCGCCTGCAAAGAGTGGCATTGGGATGCGGATCAACACGAAGCGGCAACGGATAGCCTTGAGCGCATCCGCGCCATCGCATCGGGANNGGAGGGAAGCAATGAAGCTGACGGAAATCGAGGAAGAGTTCGTCGCAGAGATGGCGATTGAACCGGTCTCCCCCAATGAATGGGCGCATTTCGACCCGCCCTTCCTACGTAGGGCCTATGACAGGTTCGTTCGCCGGGGCTGGCTCGAATATACGGGTGACGGTCGCGATCGTCAGTATCGCTGGACCGAAGCCGGCCGAGCCGCCCTCAAGGACAATCGCCTATGACCCGAGCGCTTGCCATAA
>JACYYJ010137873.1_pt1 | contig 12015 bp, 10 predicted proteins | sample 8236861 | NCBI WGS metagenome assembly JACYYJ01 (sample SAMN14103086, study PRJNA606662) | landfill metagenome | isolation source: landfill solid waste | place: India:New Delhi, Okhla landfill site | collected 2017-11-05
CCCTCCCGGCGCGCGGCGAGCTCCGCCTCGTCGATCCAGGCCTCGTCGATCGCGCCGCGCTTGCGGGCGACGTAGGCGTGGTAGAAGAGCGGGTCGCCGCTGACCGCCAGGCGGTGCTGGTAGCGGTGGTCGGTGACGATCTCCAGCGTGCCCTCGGCGTTCATCCGCTGGAGCAACCGGCTGAATCCGGACTGGTCGCCGTTGGTGACGAAGTCGTCCTTGATCGTCATCGCGACCCAGGCGTCCTCGGCCAGGTACTCGAAGGTGTTCGCGAACGCACGCGGCGGGATGTCGCCGTAGCCGAGGGCGGCGACGGTGGTCAGGCAGGTCGCATCGACGTCCCGCAGGGCCCGGTCGACGGTCGCGCTGGGATCGGTCAGGTCCGCGACGTGGTACTCGTCGTAGACGCCGGGACGGTCGCGCTCGGCGGCCATCCGCGCCTCGGGCAGGATGTCGAGCCCGACGATCGTCTCGGCGCCGAGCTCCTGCAGCTCCTCGGCGACCATCCCGTTGCCGGCCCCGAGGTCGAGCACGCGCAGCGACGACGGCTCGACGTCGGCGCCCGCGAGGTTCTCGCGCAGCAGCTCGCGGACGACCGTGGGCGACGTGCACTGCACCTCGTCGCGGTAGATCCGCTCGTACAGCCCCGGGATCTGGAACATCAGGTCGTAGTCGTGGAGCCTGATCCGCTGCACCCCCTCGGGGGACACCAGCTGACACCACTCCTCGTGCTGGTCCAGATCGTCGGCCTGAGCGGCCGCCTTCGGGAGCAGCACCTCGAGCTCGTCGGCATGACTGACGGAAAGCGAATTCAACATCCGCCCAGGGACCGTAACGGAGCGTGGGGCACCCGCGCGTTGCGTCCCGTTCCCGTCGGGCCGCCTCGCGCGCGCGAGGGTTCGGCTCCCGGGAAGCCGGCGTGAACGGGCGCGCCGGCCGTCGGCGCGCCCGGTCGCTCACGACCCACGCGTCTGCAGCAACCGGCCGAGCAGCAGCATCCCGCCGCCGCCCCAGACCGCGAAGACCGCCAGCGCCAGTCCGACGCCGCCGAAGACGTCGCTGCTCAGCGCGCCGTCGATCATCAGCCGCATGCCCTGGCCGGTCGGCGTCGCCTGGACCACGACATCGACCCAGCCGGGACCGTCGATCGCGACCAGGAAGGCGGGGACCAGCAGCGGCATCAGCAGCACCCATCCCCAGGTGTTGAGCTTGTCGGCGCTGCGGAACAGGTACGCCATGCCCAGCCCGAACCCGACCACCGAGACGGCGAGTCCGGCGGCGCCGAGCACGAACAGGCCCGGTCGGTCGATCGCGATCCCGGTCGCGAGGATCGTGATCGCCGACGCGACCGCCGAGTAGATCAGGCCGACGAGCGCCTTCGCGGTCAGCACCTCCGAGCCGCGCGCGGCCAGCAGCAGCGCCTCGATCGTCCGTTTCTCGATCTCCTCGGCGAGGATGATCGGGGTCGCCAGCATGCCGATGAAGCCGAGCAGCATCACGACGGCGGCGATCACGAAGAACGTCCGCATGCCGACCGCGTCGAACGCGTTCTGCGATTCCGGCGCGACGGTCTCCACGGCGAGTGCCGTCCCCGGTGGCCGCTCGGCCAGCCGGTCGACGGTCGCGGGCAGCAGGTTGGCGACCGCCTGGGCGCTCGGCGCCGGTTGGGTGCCGACGAACGTGCGCAGCGGCGGGGGAGCGCCGGCGGCGTCCGCCGCGGTCGCGAGGTAGCCGTTGGGGATCACCACGGCGATGTCGGCGTCGTCTTCCGCGACGGTCGTCCGGGCGCTGCGCTCGTCCGGGGCGCGCTCGATCGTCAGGTCGAGGGCCCGCGCGACGTCGCGCGGCAGCGTGCTGGCGACCCGGTCGGCGTCCGGTGAGTCGCCGACGACCACGACGGTGGCGGTCGGACGCGGCTCCTCGTCCGGGTAGATCAGCCCGTAGAAGACGCCGAGCGCGATCGGGATCAGGATCACCGCGAGCACGCGACCGTCGCGGATCGCATCGACCAGGTCCTTGCGGAGGATGGTCCAGAGACGCTGGACGTTCATCGTCCGTCCTCCCGCTCGTCCTGGTGGTCCTCGTCGAGGCTCCGGCCGGCGAGCGCGACGAAGACGTCGGCCAGCGACGGCTCGTCGCTGTGCACGGTCAGGACCCGACCGTCGTCGATCCAGCGCGTCAGCTCGGCGCGCTCGGCCGGGTCGTCGAGCGCGACGGTCCGCTCGCTGCGGTCGGCCAGCAGCACGCGGGCGTGGCGGCGGGCGTGCGGGGCGGGCGTGCCGTCGGCGGGGCGGGCAGGATCGCCGCCCCCGACCCGCAGCTTCAGCTCGCGCGGCGTGTCGAGCGCGATGATCTCGCCGTCGGAGAGGAACGCCACGCGATCGCAGAGCTCGTCGGCTTCGACCATGTCGTGCGTGGTCAGCACGACCGTCGTTCCGCCGTCGCGCAGCTCGCGCACGATCCCGCGCAGGTTGCGCGCCGACATCGGATCGAGGCCGCGGGTCGGCTCGTCGAGGAACAGCACCTGCGGGTCGTTGATCAGTCCGCGGGCGAGCAGCAGCCGCTGCTTCATCCCGGTCGAGTAGGTCTTGACCTTGCGCTTGGCGGCGCTGGCGATCCCGACCCGCTCCAGCAGCTCGTCGGTGCGGTCCGCGGGCACGCCGTAGAGATCGCCGAACAGCTTCAGGTTGTCGCGCCCGGTCAGCCGCTCGTAGAGGTTCTGGTCCTCGAAGACGAGGTTGAGCACCGAACGGGCCTGCTCGCGAGCGGCCACGATGTCGTGTCCGCCGACCGTCGCGGTGCCGGCGGTCGGCGGCGTCCGGCCGGTCAGCATCCGGATCGTCGTCGTCTTGCCCGCGCCGTTGTGCCCGAGCAGGCCGAAGACCTCCCCGGCAGCGACCGCGAAGCTGATCCCGCGGACCGCCTCGACCTCGCCGTAGCGCTTGAGAAGTCCGTCGACGCGGACCGCCGCCGGTCCGTCGTGGTGCTGCTCGGCGGGGGGAGCGTCGGGCATGGCGCGACGCTATCAACGTGCCGCCGCCCGGTCGTGGCAGGATCACGTTCGACCGCGTCCCGGCCGCGGCCGCTCCGCCCGATGACGACCACCGATCCTTCGACCGACGATCGCGACCCGCGGATCGCGATGCACGTGCTGGTCGCCGGCCTCGTCGGCGGGCTGGCGACGATCGTCTGGTGGCGGACGGGAGCCGGCGCGTTCTGGCCGCGCTGGGTGTGGCTCGGGCTGACGGTGTCGATCGCCCTCGACGTGATCTCGATGCTCGCCCGGCGCGCGCCGCGGGCGGGGACGGCGGCCTACCGGGTCGCGATGGGCCTCTGCGCGCTCGCCGGGGCGATCCTCGTCGGCGTCTGGGCGCTCGGTGGCCAGGGACGGTTCTGGCCGGGGCTGCCGCTGGCCGGGCTGGGGTTCGCGTTCGCGCTGCTCGCCGTCTTCCGCTACCGCCATCTGCTGCCGGGGACCAACCGCGACCTGGTCGAGCGCGTGAACGTGCTGACCCGGACCCGCAGCGGCGCGCTCGACGCGCAGGCCGCGGAGCTGCGGCGGATCGAGCGCGACCTGCACGACGGCGCGCAGGCCCGGCTGGTCGCGCTCAGCATGCAGCTCGGCCGCGCCGAGCAGCGGCTGGCCGACCACGAGGACTCTCAGACCTACGAGCTGGTCCGCCAGGCCCGCCAGGAAGCGTCCGCGGCGATCGCCGAGCTGCGCGACCTGGCCCGCGGGATCGCCCCGCCGGTGCTCGCCGATCGCGGGTTGACCGCCGCCGCCGAGGCGCTCGCCCGGCGCTCGCCGATGTCCGTCGTCGTGGAGTCCAACCTCAGCGACCGCCCGCTGCCGGTGGTCGAGACCGCCGCGTACTTCGTGGTCGCCGAGTCGCTGACCAACGTCGTCAAGCACAGCCCCGGGGCGTCGGCGACCGTGCAGCTGCGCGTCGAGCGCCGCCGGCTCCACGTCGTCGTGCGCGACGACGGTCGCGGCGGCGCCGTGCCTTCGGGCGGCGGGCTGAGCGGCCTGCGCAGCCGCGTCGAGGCGCTCGACGGCACCCTGACCATCGACAGCCCGCCGGACGGCGGGACCACCATCCACGCGGAGTTGCCATGCGCGTCGTGATCGCCGAGGACCACGCCCTGCTGCGGGAGGGCATCGTCGCCCTGCTGCGCGAGAACGACGTCGAGGTCGTCGCCCAGGCCGAGGACGGCGACGGCCTGCGCCGGATCGTCGGCGCGCACAAGCCGGACCTGGCGATCGTCGACGTGCGCCTGCCGCCGACGTTCTCCGACGAGGGGCTGCGGGCGGCGATCGCGGCCCGCGAGACCCACCCCGAGCTGGCGGTGCTGGTGCTGTCGCAGTACGTCGAGCCGATCTACACCGCGGAGCTGCTGGCCGCTGGCGGGGCGGGCATCGGCTACCTGCTGAAGGAGCGGGTCGGCGACGTCAGCGGGTTCCTCGACGCGGTGCGGCGGGTGGCGTCCGGCGGGACCGCGCTCGACCGCGAGGTGGTGGCCGAGCTGGTCCGCGACCGCAGCAACGCCCACGAGAACGATGCGCTCGAGGTGCTGACCCCGCGCGAGCGCGAGGTCCTGGCGCTGATGGCGGAGGGCCGCAGCAACGGCGCGATCGCCGAGGCGCTGGTGGTCAGCGCCGGGGCGGTCGAGAAGCACGTCTCGAACATCTTCTCCAAGCTCGACCTGCCGGCCACCGGATCCGAGCACCGCCGGGTGCTCGCAGTGCTGAGCTTCCTGCGGGCAACCGACTGAGGGGACCGCCTGCCGGACAGATTCGCAAGGTCAAACTGGACAGATTCGCAATCGCGACCGGTTCAGGCCGCCGGCTCAGGCCGCCGCCTTCGCCGCGAGCTGCCCGCACGCCGCGTCGATGTCGCGCCCGCGGATCAAGCGGATCGTGGCGTTGAAGCCGTTGTCCTCGAGCGTCTGGCGGAAGCGCTCCATCTGCTCGCGCTCGGACCCGTCGTAGACCGAGTCGGTCGGGTTGTACGGGATCAGGTTGATCTTGTACTTCCACGGCTCCAGCAGGTCCGCCAGCAGCTGCGCCTGCTCGACCGAGTCGTTGACCCCGCCGAGCATGATGTACTCGACGAAGATCATCTTGCGGCGCTGCTCGTAGAAGCGGTCGCAGGCGGCCTTGACCTGGTCCAGCGAGTAGCGCTCGTTGACCGGCATGATCTGCGTCCGCACGTCCGGGTCGGCGGAGTGCAGCGACCACGCCAGCCGGACCGGCACGTCGCTCTCGGTCAGCTTGTCGATCCCGGGGACCCAGCCGACGGTCGAGATCCCGATCCGGCGGTGGGTGATCCCGACGTCCGGCAGCCGCCGGCAGACCTCGAGCACGTTGTCGAGGTTCATCATCGGCTCGCCCATGCCCATGAAGACGCAGTGGTCGAGCTGGTCGATCCGCCGCAGCGCCAGCGCCTGGTCGAGGATCTCCCACGCGGTCAGGTTGCGCCCGAACTTCATCGCGCCGGTCGCGCAGAAGGTGCAGGTCAGCGGGCAGCCGGACTGCGACGACACGCAGATCGACCGTCGGCCGTCCTTGTACCGCATCAGGACCGTCTCGATCGGCCGGCCGTCGTGGGTCTGCAGCAGCAGCTTGACGGTGCCGTCCGAGGCCTCGGCGCGGCGGATCTCGGTCAGGGTCGAGAACGGCACCCGCTCGGTCAGCTCGTCCCGGAGCTTGGCCGGCAGGTTGGACATCTCGTGGTAGCCCGTGGCTCCCTCGGACGTCCACTTCCAGACCTGGTCGAACCGAAAGCGCGGCTGGCCCAGGTCCTCGAGGGTGCTGCGCAACAGATCGAGGTCCACAGGGGGATGATGGCAGGGTGAGCCGGCGGCCTCGGCATCTGCCATCCTCTCCTGCCCGCCCATGCGCCTCCAGAAGTTCCTCGCCCACGCGGGCGTCGCGTCCCGCCGCGCCTCCGAGCAGATCATCTGGGACGGGCGCGTCACCGTCGACGGCGTCCTGGCGACCGATCCGGCCCGCGACGTCACCGCCGACCACGACGTCCGCGTCGACGGGCAGCCGGTGCGGATCGCCGACGAGACCATCGTGCTCGCGGTCAGCAAGCCGGCGGGCGTCGTCTCGACCGCGCGCGACACCCACGGCCGCCCGACCGTGGTCGAGCTGGTGCCGCCCGGCCGGCGGCGGCTCTACCCGGTCGGCCGGCTCGACGCCGACACCACCGGCCTGATCCTGCTGACCGACGACGGCGAGCTCGCGGATCTGCTGACCCACCCGCGCTACGAGGTCCACAAGACCTACCGCGTCGAGGTCTGGGGCGGCGAGGTCGGCGCCGACGATCTCGAGACGCTGCGGTCGGGGGTCGAGCTCGACGACGGGCTGACCCTGCCGGCCGGCGTCGAGCAGACGTCACCCGGCGTGCTGCGGGTGACGCTGCGCGAGGGGCGCAAGCGCCAGGTTCGCCGGATGCTCGACGCGATCGGCCATCCGGTCCGCTCGCTGCGCCGCGTCCAGCTCGGCCCGCTCGAGGTCGGCGCGCTGCGGGACGGCGAATACCGGGTGCTCGAGCCGGCCGAGATCCAGGCCCTGCGCGCGGCGGCCGTCACGGACAGCGGACGTCGAGGATCCGACCCCGACGATCGCTAGGACCGGCCGACGCGGTCCGCAGCGCGCCGCCGTCCGCGCGATGCGATCATCTCGCCGATGCGGATGCACGCCCTTCGCGGAGCGGTCTCGGTCGAGCAGGACGACGCGGACGAGATCCGCGCAGCCACCGTCGAGCTGATGCGCGAGCTGCTCGACCGCAACGACCTGACGCCGGACGACATCGTCAGCTGCATCTTCACCGCGACGCCGGACCTGAAGGCGGCGTTCCCCGCCGCCGCGGCGCGCGAGATGGGCTTCGACCAGGTGCCGCTGATGTGCGCGGTCGAGATCGACGTCCCCGGCGCGCTGCCCAAGATCATCCGCGTGATGGCGCACTACCAGTCGGCCGACGAGTCGCACCGCGCGCGGCACGTCTACCTGGGCCGCGCCAAGGCGCTGCGCGCGGACCTCGAGAGCGCGCAGTAGCGACGCGTCCTGTCAGCCGCCGCCGGGAGCGAGCACGGCTGGTTCGGCGGCGCGGGCCGGTGGGTCGGCCACCCGTCGTCGGCCCGCGCGACGTGGGACGATGACGCGGTGCCGCTGAAGCTGACCGCCAACGCCGCGAGGATCCCGTACTACCCGACGGCCGGCGGCTACAGCCTGCCCGACGGGGTCGCCCTGCTGGCGTCCAACGAGTGCCCGGACCCACCGCTGCCGGAGGTCGTCGACGCCGCCGCCCGCGCACTGGTCGCGACCAACCGCTACCCGGACCCGTCGTACCGCCCGCTGCGCGAGGCGCTGGGCGCGCAGACCGGCGTCGATCCGTCGCTGATCGCGGTCGGCAACGGCTCGTGCGAGGTGCTGCTCGCGCTCGGCGAGGCGCTGCTCGAGCCCGGCGCCGAGCTGGTCTACGCCTGGCCGTCGTTCTCGGTCTACCCGCACCTCGAGGCCGCGTCCGGGGCGACCGCGGTCCGGGTGCCGCTCGACGCCGAGCACCGGCACGACCTCGACGCGATCGCCGCGGCGATCACCGACCGCACGCGGCTGGTGATCGTCTGCAACCCGAACAACCCGACCTCGACCGGCGTGCCGCTGGACGCAATCCGCGCGTTCCTGACCAAGGTGCCCGACGACGTCGTGGTCCTGGTCGACGAGGCCTACATCGAGTTCGCCGAGCAGTACCGGCCGGAGGACTCGATCCCGCTGCTCGACGAGCACCCGCAGATCGTGCTGCTGCGGACGTTCTCGAAGATCTACGGCCTAGCCGGGCTGCGGGTCGGCTACGGGCTCTGCTCGACGCCCGAGCTGGTCGCCGCGGTCGAGCGGGTCCGGCAGCCGTTCGTGGTCAACGTCGCGGCCGAGGCGGCCGCGGTCGAGGCGCTGCGGCACCCCGGCGAGATCGCGGCGCGGATCGCCCAGGCGCGCGAGTCGCGGACCCAGATCGCGACCGGGCTGGGCAAGCTCGGGATCGTCCCGGCGGCGTCCGAGGCGAACTTCTGCTGGTTCGATCTGCCCGTGCCGGACGGCGGCGACGCGGGGGAGCGGGAGCAGCAGGTGATCGCCGCGCTGCGCGAGGACGGGATCGTGATCCGCTCCGGCGGCGCGCTCGGTCGCCCCGGCGCGGTCCGCGTGACCTACGGCACCGCTGCCGACAACGAGCGGCTGCTCGCGGCGCTCGGGCGCGCGCTGGCGTAGACGGCCGGCGAGCGCTGACAACGCCCGGTTGACCGCGGCGCGTTGTCACCTCACGCACGCCACGCGATAGGTTCGGACGGTGGAATCCGTCGTCCAGGCCTACGTCGATTCGATCCTCGGGGAGTGCGTCGGCAACCGGCTCGGCGCCGTCGCCGACTACGTCCCCGAGCTGGCGGCGGCGGACCCGGACCGCTTCGGGATCTGCATCGCCAGCACCGACGGCTACCTCTACGAGACCGGCGACGCGCGCGATCGGTTCACGATCCAGTCGATCTCCAAGCCGTTCACCTACGCGCTGGCGCTCGCCGACCAGGGGATCGAGCGGGTCGACGCCAAGGTCGGGGTCGAGCCGTCGGGCGACGCCTTCAACGAGATCAGCCTCGAGCCCGACAGTGGCCGGCCGCGCAACCCGATGATCAACGCCGGCGCGATCACCGCCGCGTCGCTGGTCCGCGGGGAGGACGACGACGATGCCTTCGAGCGGATCCGGCGCTCGTACTCGGCGTTCGCCGGACGCGACCTGACCGTCGACGAGGACGTCTACCGCTCCGAGAGCCGGACCGGCTTCCGCAACCGCGCGATCGGCTACATGCTGCGGACCGTCGGTGTGATCGAGGAGGACCCCGAGCCGATCGTCGACCGCTACTTCCGGCAGTGCTCGCTGCTCGTCGACACCCGCGACCTGGCGCTGATGGCCGCGACCCTGGCCAACAACGGCCTCCATCCGCGGACCGGCGAGCAGGTGCTCGCGCCCGAGCTCGTCGAGCGGGTGCTCTCGGTGATGACGACCTGCGGGATGTACGACGGCGCCGGGGACTGGGTGTCGGCCGTCGGGATGCCGGCCAAGAGCGGGGTCGCCGGCGGGATCCTGGCGGTGCTGCCGGGGCAGGTCGGCGTGGCCGTCTTCTCGCCGCGGCTCGACGCGCACGGCAACAGCGTCCGCGGCGTCGAGGCCTGTCGCCGGCTGTCGCGCGAGCTGGAGCTGCACTTCCTGCACGTCGCGCGTGGGGCCCGCTCGGCGATCCGGGCGAGCTGGGACCTGCCCGAGCGTCCGTCGATGCGGCGCCGCACCGAGGAGGAAGCGACGGTGCTGCGCGAGCACGGCCGCCGCGGGCGGATCTACGCGCTACACGGCGACCTGCGGTTCGCGGGGGTCGAGACCGTGATCCGCGAGATCGTCGAGGCGAGCGACGAGCTGGAGCTGCTGGTCGTCGACGTGCGCCGGGTCGACGAGGTCGCGGGCGTCGCGGGGCGGATGCTCTCCGAGCTGCGGGTGCGGCTGCGCGACGCCGGCTGCGAGGTCGCGATCGTCGACCCCGACGAGTTGCTGCCCGAGCCCCAGCGGGTCGACGAGTGGCCGCCGCGTTTCGCGGTGCTCGACCACGCCGTCGAGTGGTGCGAGGACGAGCTGCTCGCGCGGTACGGAACGGCGGCCTGCCGGCTCGAGCAGGTCGAGTGGCACGACCACCCGATGCTGGCGCGACTCGACGCCCAGCAACGAGCCCGGCTGCGCACGCTGCTGCGGATGCGAACCGTGACGGCCGGCGAGGCCGTCGCGCGGCGGGGCGACCCACCGGTCGGCCTGCACCTGATCCTCTCGGGTCGCGTGGCGCTGTGCGTCGAGGATCACGACGGGACGGCGCACCGACTGGTGACGCTCTCGGCCGGGATGAGCTTCGGCGAGCTGGCGCTGGTCGCCGAGCGGCCGCACCCGACGGACGTCACGGTCGAGCAGGACGCGGAGCTGCTGGTGCTCGAGCCGCGCGCGTTCGCCCGGCTCGACGACGAGGATCCGACGATCCGACTCCGCCTGGTCGAGGCGATCGTCGACTGGAACTACGACACCAACGGCCGGGCCGCGCGGGCGCTGCTGAGCCAGCGCGGCGCCGGGCGGACCGGAGCCGCGCGGTAGCGCACCACCTCGTGCATCCCACGGATCGACTCTCGATCCGCCGGGACGCCGTGCGCTACCCTGGTGGGGTCGATGTCGACGACCGCCGCGCGACTCCACCCGTTCGCCGCCGAGTATTCCCCGGTCGTCGCCCCGCGCCCTGATGCGACGTATGCGTACGCATTTTCGTGGCGCACCTGGCGATTTCGCTAGGCATCCGGTCGTCGTTCCGTAACCCCGTCTGACGGGTCCCGGGACGTCCGTCGTCTCGTTCTCGGGAGCCGACGCGAGCGGATGCCGAGAGTGCCCCACCTCCGCCGTCGGGACGGTGCCGGGTCGTCCCGACCCCGCCTTGCAGCGCCAACGAAAGCCCGAAAGCCCAGACCCATGATGATCGTGATGCACCCCGACGCGACCGAGGACCAGATCCACGAGATCGTCGCCCGCGTCGGCCTGGCCGGCGCCCGGCCGCACGTCAGCGCCGGCGACACCGTCACGCTGATCGGCGTGATCGGCGAGCGCCCCGAGATCGACCGGCTCGGCGACGTCACCCGCGAGCCCGGCGTCGACCGCGTCGTCCCGCTGACGACGCCGTACAAGCTCGCTTCGCGGCGGCTCGCCCACGACCGCGAATCGACGCTCGAGATCGCCGGCCGGCGGATCGGTGGCGGCGCGTTCGCGACGATCGCGGGCCCGTGCACGGTCGAGTCGCGCGAGCAGACGATCACCGCGGCGGACGCGATGCTCGACGCCGGGGTCCAGTTCTTCCGCGGCGGGGCGTACAAGCCGCGCAGCTCGCCGTACAGCTTCCAGGGGCTCGGGCGGGAGGGGCTCGAGATCCTCCAGGAAGCGAAGGAGCGGACAGGCCTGCCGATCGTCACCGAGCTGATGGACGCCCGCGACGTCGAGGCGGTCTGCGAGGTCGCCGACGTGATCCAGGTCGGCGCGCGCAACATGCAGAACTACCCGCTGCTGGCCGAGATCGGCCGCAGCGGCACGGCGACGCTGATCAAGCGCGGCCTGGCCGCGACGCTCGACGAGCTGCTGATGGCGGCCGAGTACGTGCTGGCCGAGGGCAACCCCAACGTGATCCTCTGCGAGCGCGGGATCCGGACCTACGAGAACGCCACCCGGTTCACGCTCGACATCGCCGCCGTCCCGGTGCTCAAGGAGCGGACCCACCTGCCCGTCGTCGTCGATCCGTCGCACGCCGCGGGCCGCCGCGAGCTGGTGCTGCCGCTGTCGATGGCCGCCGCGGCGGCGGGCGCCGACGGGATCATCGTCGAGACCCACCCGACCCCCGAGACGGCGGTCTGCGACGGGCCCCAGCAGCTCCACGTCGATGGCTTCGCCGACTACCTGCGGCAGGTCGAGGCGGCGGCGGCGCTGGCGGGGCGCACACCCGCGGCCGTGGCGACGGCGGCGTAGGACCATGATCCTCGGCTCTGAAGGTCCCCGTGGCGAATCGCGTACCGCCGGGGTACGCACCCCGACGCGATCGGACGCCGGGCGGTCGTCGCCGCCCCGCGATCCGCGAGACTAGGCGCCATGGACGCCACCTTCGAGCCCTCGGGTCCGCTCCAGGGACGGCTCACGCCTCCCGCGGACAAGTCGATCAGCCACCGCGCCGCGATGGTCGCGGCGATGGCGACCGCGCCGGTCACGATCACCGGCTACCTGACCGCCGAGGACACGCTCTCGACGCTGGAGGCGGTGCGGACGCTCGGCGCCGACGTCCAGCGCGACGGCACCACTGTGACCGTCCGCGGCGTCGGCCTGCGCGGTCCCGACGCGCGCGGCACGACGATCGACGTCGGCAACGCCGGCACGGTGATGCGCTTCCTGCCGCCGG
>JACYYJ010008887.1_pt2 | contig 12013 bp, 8 predicted proteins | sample 8236861 | NCBI WGS metagenome assembly JACYYJ01 (sample SAMN14103086, study PRJNA606662) | landfill metagenome | isolation source: landfill solid waste | place: India:New Delhi, Okhla landfill site | collected 2017-11-05
GGGGTGCGGATGTCTCCGTGCGGGGTGTGGATCGTGCCCGTGCGGCCGAGTCCGTTGTCGAGACGCGCTCCGACCGTGAAGAAGGGGTCGGGCGGGGTCGGAATGCTGGAATCGGTCACTTCCGTATCCAATCACGTCGGGAATGTGCGGCCTTCTCACGGCGGCGGACGGAGATCGCGAACACGGCGACACCGGCCAGCGCCAGCAGCACGCCGACCGCGGCGGGCGCGGTGTAACCGAAACCGGCCGCGATCACCACCCCGCCGATCCACGCGCCGAACGCGTTGGCGAGGTTGAACGCGGCGTGGTGCAGCGATGCCGCGAGCGTCTGGGCGTCCTCGGCGACATCCATCAACCGCACCTGCAGTGCCGGACCGACGGCGGCGCATCCGACACCCAGGCCGAAGACCATCACGAAGGCGGTCCACGGGTTGTGGGCCGCGGCAACGAACAGCGCGAGCAGCACCGCGAGCGAGGTGATCGACGCGTAGACGCCGGGGATCACACCGCGATCGGCGACACGACCACCGATCGCGTTGCCGACGACCATGCCCACACCGAAGAGCATCAGCGCGACCGGCACGAGCGATCTCGACACTCCGGCGACGTCGGTCAGCGTGGTGCTGATGTAGGTGTACACCGCGAACACACCACCGAAGCCGATGACGGCCACGGCGAGCGTGAGCCAGACGGTGCTGCTCTTCAACGCCCCGAGTTCGACCCGCACGCTGGTCGTCGGTATCGACAGTGTCGGCACCCAGGCGGCAAGAGCGACGACGGTGGCCACTCCGATCACCGCGACCAGCACGAACGCCGCGCGCCAGCCCAGCGCCATGCCGAGCCACGAGGCGGCGGGCACGCCGACGACGTTCGCCACCGACAGCCCCATCATCACCAGCGACACCGCCCGCGCGCGGCGACCGGGTCCGGCGAGATGAGCCGCGACCAGCGCGGCGACCCCGAAGTACGCGCCGTGCGGCAGGCCGGCGACGAACCGGGAGACGACGAGCAGACCGTAGTTCGGGGCCAGCACCGTGGCGGCGTTGCCGAGGGTGAACGCGACCATCAGTGCGACCAGCAGTGTCTTGCGCGGCACGCGGGCGGCGATCGTCGCGATGAGCGGGGCACCGACGACGACACCGGCCGCGTAGGCGGAGACGACGTGGCCCGCGGTGGGTTCGGAGACCCCGATGCTCGTCGCGATCTCGGGGAGCAACCCCATGGCGACGAACTCGGTGGTTCCGATCCCGAACCCGCCGAGGGCGAGCGCCCACATCACGAGCGTGCGCGCGGGATGTCCGGAGTCGGTGTGGGCAGGATCGTCGAGTGGGCGGCCGGAAGCCGTGGTGGTCATCGGTGAGGAAACCTTCGATCTGTCGAGGGTCCCGGAGCCGGAGGTCGTGCGGGCCGGGACGCGGGCGCGCTCGGGGAGCGACGCGGGGGCAGCCTCCATTCTGGGGCAGTCCGGCCTCGCACTTCTCCCGCGGCGACGTGAGTTCCGCCATCTCCCGATCGTCAGGTGAGGAAGGTCGTATCCGCCCGCTCGGCCCTGCGCGCCTCGATCCTCCTGGCGACGAACTTGCCGATCTCGTCCACCCACAGCACCGACGAGCCGACGGCGACCGCGAGCAGCCACTGTTCGGAGGTGAGCGAGGTGGTGTCCATGAATCCCTGCAGGGCGCCGAGTTGCACGACGCAGATCTGCAGGACGACGACGGCGCCGATCGCGATCCAGATGGTGTGGTTGGTGAACGTCTGCGCCGAGAACACCGATCCGAGATCCGAGCGCACGTTGAACAGGTTGAACACCTGGTAGAAGACGAATGTCGTGAACGCGAGGGTGGTGGCGAACAGTGGGTCGGATGCGCTGTCGGGGAACAGTTCCGGCCCGAAGTGCAGGACCGCGATCGTGCCCACCGTCATCACGATGCCGAGGCCGAGGATGCGCTGGACCCGGGAGCGTTCGAGCAGGGCCTCGTTCGCGGGCCGCGGTCGTCGCCTCATCGCGTCGGGGGCGGTCGGGTCGACACCGAGGGCGAGCGCCGGCGGTCCGTCCATGATGATGTTCACCCACAGGATCTGCAGTGCGCTGAAGGGCGCCCCGCCCGCGAGTCCGAGCACACCGGCCGTCAGGAAGATCAGGACGAAGCCCCACGCCGTGGTGAGCTGGAACTTCACGAATTTGACGATGTTGTCGTAGATTCCGCGTCCCTCGGCCACGGCGGCGACGATGGTCGCGAAGTTGTCGTCGGTGAGGATCATGTCCGCGGCGCCCTTGGAGACGTCGGTTCCCGTGATGCCCATGGCCACACCGATGTCGGACTGTTCGAGCGCGGGAGCGTCGTTGACGCCGTCGCCCGTCATCGCGACGATCTGCCCGTCGGCCTGCAGCGCTTCGACGAACCTGATCTTGTGTTCGGGCGCCACGCGGGCGAGGACACCGAATTCCTTTGCTCTCCGGCGCAGTTCGTCGTCGGTGAGTTTGTCGAGATCGGCACCGGAGGCAGCCGACCCGCGGATTCCGAGTTCCTCGGCGATCGCGGAGGCCGTCACCAGATGGTCGCCGGTGATCATGTGCACCGAGATGCCCGCCTCGTGGGCGACGGCGATCGCATCCTCGGCTTCGGTCCGCGGCGGGTCGACGATGCCGACGATCGCGTGGATCGTCAGGTCGGCCACCTTCTCCTGCAGGGCATCGGTGTCGCCGCGGGGAACGGCGTCGAGGTCGCGACCGGCGATCATGAGGGTTCGCAGACCTTCCGACGCGAGCGCCTCCACGGCCCGGTGGATCCTCGCGCGACCGTCGTCGTCGAGCGGAATCGGACCGTCGGGGCCGGCGATCGTCGTGGCACGGTCGAGAAGCACACCCGGTGCGCCCTTCACGAAACAGCGGTATCCGCCGTTCGGCAGGGTGTGGAAGGTGGCCATGTACTTGTAGTCCGAGTCGAACGGCACCTCCGCGATGCGGTTCAGCGCGGCCCGCGCGCCCTCGACGTCGATGCCGCCCTTCTCGGCGAGCACCACGAGGGCGCCCTCGGTGGGATCGCCGACCAGCACTCCGTTGCGCACGGTCGCGTCGTTGCACAGTCCCATCCCGAGCAGTGCGTCCGTGAAGTCCGGTGCGGGCAGGCCGTCGCCGACGAGGATCTTGCCGTCGGTTCCGTACCCGGTTCCGGTGACGCGGAAGGCACGACCCGCGACGAGCAGTCGCTGCACCGTCATCTCGTTGAGGGTGAGGGTGCCGGTCTTGTCGGTGCAGATGTGGGTGGTGCTGCCGAGCGTCTCGACCGCGGCGAGCCGCTTGACGATCGCGCCGCGGGCCGCGAGGCGTGAGGCTCCCATCGCGAGGGTGAAGGCGACGACGGCCGTGAGCCCTTCGGGGATCGTCGCGACCGCCAGGGACACCGCGGTGACGAGGAGATCCGACCAGGTCTGTCCCCGCAGCAGACCGAGGACGAACACCAGCGCCACCGTCACGATCGCGATGATCGTCAGGGTCTGGGCGAGCTGGCCGATGCGCCGTTGCAGCGGCGTCTGTTCGACGCCGGCCGATCCGAGAAGGGTTGCGATGGCTCCCATCTCGGTGCGCATGCCCGTGCCGGTGACGATCATCGCGGCACGTCCGCGGGTGACCTCGGTGTTCATGAACAGCATGTCGGTGCGGTCGCCGAGCGGTGCGCCGGGATCGTCGACGACGTCGACCTGTTTGTCGACGGGCTGGGATTCACCGGTGAGGGCGGCCTCGGCGACCTGCAGCCGGACGGCGGTGACGAGACGGCCGTCGGCCGGGACGGTGTCGCCGGCCTCGAGGAGCACCACGTCTCCGGGGACGAGTTCGGCGCGGGGCACCTCCGTCCCCCGGCCGTCGCGCAGCACCCGGCTGGTCGACACCGACATCTTCTTCAACGCGGCGAGGCTGCTCTCGGCCCGGGATTCCTGCACGTAGTTCAGCACGGTGTTGAGCGCGATCACCGCGAAGATGACGACGGGGGTCTCCCACTCACGGGAGACGGTGGCGCTGACCACCGCCGCGACGACCAGAACGAGGGTCATCCTGTCGGCGAGCAGCGACAGCACGCGCCGCCAGGTCGGCACCTTCTTCGCCTCGTCGAGCAGGTTCGGACCGTACTCGCCGCGGCGTCGTTCGACCTCGTCCGCGCTCAGTCCTCGTTGCGGATCGACCTCGAACGCCTCGGCGACGTCGGTCGCGGCGCGGGTGTGCCAACTCGAGGTGGTCGCGGGAGCCTGTGCGGACATCGGCACTCCTCGTTCGGGTTGCTCTCGGCGGATCGGGCGAACACGGTCCTGACGGCCGGTTTCACCGTAACCGGCGGAGCGTTCCACTGCGCCGGAAGCCGGTTCGTGATGTGCTGGATACGGCAGCGGAACCGGAGGAGTGAACGCGATGAGCGACAACCCGAAAACCGACGATCCTGTCGTCCCGCTCGACGAGGACCAGTGCTGGGACCTGCTCGCGACGGGCAAGGTGGGCCGCCTCGTCACCGTCGTCGGCGGGCGACCGGAGATCTATCCCGTCAACTACGTCACCGACGATCGCACGGTGTACTTCCGCAGCGGTGAGGGCAGCAAGCTTTCCGAACTGGCGGTGCACCCGCAGGTGGCGTTCGAGGTGGACGAGATCCGCGAGGACTCCGCGTGGAGCGTCGTGCTGCACGGACACGCCCGGATCCTGCGGAGCTTCGACGACGCGGCGCGGATCGACGCCCTCGGACTGTCGCCGTGGGTTCCCACCCCGAAATACGATTACGTCGCGCTGACGGCCACCGACCTCACCGGGATGCAGCTCAAGCTCGTCAAGCGCTGACCGGTGGCGCCCTCTGCGCAGCAGCACCGCCTGTTGATGCGGTTCATGCTGCTGTCGGTGGCGACCGCGCTCGCGACGATGCTGCTGAAGGCATCCGCGGCGTGGATCACCGGATCGGTGGGTCTGTTGTCGGACGCGCTCGAATCCGGGGTCAACCTCGTCGCGGCGCTCGTCGGTCTCGCGGCGCTACGTCTCGCCGCGAAGCCGGCCGATGCGAACCACGATTTCGGGCACGGGAAGGCCGAGTACCTCTCCGCCGCGGTCGAGGGCACCATGGTCTTCGCCGCCGCGACGGTGATCCTGTGGACCTCGGTCGAGCGCCTGATCTCACCGCAGCCGGTGACCGAGGTCGGACTCGGTCTCGTGCTGTCGGCCGGATCGTCGGCGCTCAATCTCGTGGTCGGTCTGCTGCTCATCCGGCAGGGCCGCGCACACCGGTCGATCACGCTGGTCGCCGACGGGAAACACCTGCTGACGGACGTGTGGACGTCGGCGGGCGTGCTCGTCGGCGTCGCACTGGTCGCGCTGTTCGGGTGGGACGTGCTCGACCCGATCGTGGCGATCCTCGTCGCCCTGAACATCCTGCGGATCGGTTTCGGGCTCGTGCGGCAGGCGGTCGTCGGCATGCTCGACGCGGTTCTTCCCCCGGAGGACGTGACGGCGGTGAACGCCGTCCTCGACCGCTATCGGGAACCGGGGGTGGTGACGATCCTGCCGCCGCGCACCCGCGAGTCGGGACGTCAGCGCTTCGTCTACCTCGTCGTGCGAGTGCCGGGCGACTGGACGGTGCGGGCCGGGCACGACCTGCTCGACCGCATCGAGGCCGATCTCGGCGAGGCGCTGCCCGGCGTCGCGGTGTTCAGCCATCTCGAGCCGGACCGCGCCCCCACGGGACGTCGGTGAGGTGATCAGGCCGAGGCGACGAGTCCGGCACCGAGGCCGAGCATCAGGACCGCGACGCCACCGTCGAGGATGCGCCACGAGGACGGCTTGGCGAACCAGGCGCGCAGATAGCGGGCGCCGTACCCGAGGGCGGCGAACCACACGACGCTCGCGGTGATCGCCCCGGCACCGAACCACCACCGGCCGGGGTTGCCGTAGTGGTTGGCCACCGAACCGAGCATGAGCACGGTGTCGAGATAGGTGTGCGGGTTGAGCCAGGTCAGCGCCAGGCAGGTCAGCAGGGCCGCGCCGATGGTGACGGCACCGCCCGGGGCCGCGGACAGTGCCGACGGCTTCAGCGCGCGACGTGCCGCGAAGAGTCCGTAGCAGATGAGGAAAGCGGCACCCGCCCAACGGATCACGTCGATCGCGCCCGGAGCGCGGTCGAGGATCGTCGCGATCCCGGCGATGCCGGCGGTGATGAGCACGGCGTCGGAGATCACGCAGATCGCGATCACAGGCAGCACGAATCGTCGCGCGATGGCCATGCGCAGGACGAAGGCGTTCTGCGCACCGATGGCGACGATGAGGGACAGACCTGTGACGAATCCGGCGACGACGAGTGACATGGCATCGACGCTAGGAATCCTGTCGAGATAAGAACAGTTGATTTTGCTGTACCTGCATTAGAGTTTCTTGATGTGGATCTCGACTTCGCTCAACTTCGCACTTTTGCAACGGTATTGGACGAGGGCACTTTCGAGAGTGCGGCGGCTGTTCTTCGCGTCACACCGTCCGCGGTGAGTCAACGCATCAAGTCGCTCGAACAACACGTCGGCCAGGTGCTGGTGCGACGAACCAGGCCCGTCAGCGCGACCGCGGCCGGCGAGGTGGTGATGCGCCTCGCCCGGCAGGTCGCGCGGCTGGAACAGGACGCCTCCGAGGAACTCGGCCTCGGCGCCGACACCGGGAGCTACGCCACCATCCCGCTCGTCGTCAACGCCGATTCGATGTCCACCTGGTTGCTGCGCGCCCTGGCCCGGATGCCCGTGCGGTATCGGGCACTGTTCGAACTGCACCGCGAGGACGAGTTCCACTCCACGGATCTGTTGCGCGACGGCACCGCTATGGCGGCGGTCACCTCCGTCCCCGAACCCGTGCAGGGCTGCACGTCCGAGAAGCTCGGCGCCATGCGCTATCACGCGATGGCGAGCGTGGACTTCGCCGAACGCTGGTTCCCCGAGGGCATGACCCCCACCGAACTGCGGGAAGCCCCGATGCTCACCTTCGACCGCAAGGACGACATGCAGGATCGCTTCGTCCGCAAGCGGACCCGGCGGCGGCTGAATCCGCCGCGCAATTACGTTCCGGGCGCTCTCGAGTTCGTCGAGGCGGCGCGGCTGGGGTTGGGTTGGGCCATGCTTCCCGACGCGATGGTCGCCGACACGACCGATCTGGTGAGCCTGGCCCCGGACGACCCGATCGCCGTGCCGCTGTACTGGCAGCGGTGGCGGCTGGACTCCCCCGTACTCGACGCGCTGACCGATGCGGTCCGTCGCACCGCGCGCGAAGTGTTGCACTGAGATCCGGGACGATTCGATCACACCGGTGCCCGGACGCCCGTTCTCACCGCGCCTGCATCGCGCCGATCGGATCGACGTACATCACCCGCGAGGCCGCACCGAGCGCCGCCGCCGACCGCAGATCGTCGTCGGGTTCCGAGAACCGCAGCGGCACATCGTCGTACGAGGACCGCTGCCGGTAACCGTCGGATACATCCTCGCGCTCCGGTCCGTACCGGGTGAACGCCTCCCCACCGACGGTCACCACGTCGGGATTGACGACGTCGCGCACCAGTGCGACCGCACGGCCGAGGAGCACCGCCCTGTTCGGTGACGGGCCGGCGTCGTCGAACCTTTCCGGACCGAGCGCGGCACAGAACGATTCGATGTCGTCGGCCGACGACCGTGCGAGACCGTCCACGAGCCACGCCATCGAGATCGATTCCTCCGCACACAGATACAGCCAGTTCTCGGGTCGTCGCCGGAAGGCACTCTCGAACCGGCGGTATTCGACCTCCGCGACCGCCTCCACGTACGGAACGACCGTGTACGGCGTGGGCACGATCGCCCGGAACAACACATCCACGGGCGCTTCGCACCAACCCAGTCGCGGGTGATCGAGCGCGCCTCGGTGCTCGTCGTACAGGCCGCCCACCGCCAGGCCCGCCCACAACGGTTGCCTGCCCTGCAGTTCCGACTCGTGCACCCGCAGCGCCGCGCCGATCGCGGCGAACACGTCGAACGCCGACGCCGGTGTCGCGAAGGTGGTCCGGTGCAGTTCCCGCCCGAGCAGGTCGCCGGAGACCACCCAGGTCTCCCGCTCCCCCAGATGGATGCCGGCGAGGAAGCCTCGTTCGGTGTCCACCTCCACCGGCACGTGCGGCCTGCCCACCCGTCCCCGCGGAGCGAGATCGGGGCGGTCGCGCAGCAAGCCGTGCTCGAGCAGCGCCGTCACCGCCCGGTTGACCGTCGACGCCGACAGGCCCGTGGACTCGGCGAGCATCGTGCGCGTCGCCGGCCCCCCACCTCGCAGGTGCTGCATGATCCACCCCGCCGGGGTGGTCTCGTCGACTCGGAAGACCCCCGGTCGTACCGAGCGCACCGAACCCCCCGGTCGTGCCGAGCGCACGAGTTCGAGAGGCGACCGCACCGCTGTTGTCCGCACCCCCGTCATGGCCAGAAGTGTCCCGGTCCGCCCGCGAGGACGGAATGGTTTGTATCAGGCCGCGCCGAAGTCTCCCGCGTTCACTCCACGAGTGCCTTGAACTGCGCGTCGTACAGCCGCGCGTACGCACCGGCCGCCTCGAGCAACCCCTCGTGCGTGCCCTGTTCGACGATCCGCCCGTCCTCCATCACCACGATGCGGTCGGCGTTGCGGATGGTCGACAGGCGGTGGGCGATGACGAAGCTGGTGCGATCGTCGCGCAACCGCGCGGTGGCCTGCTGGACGAGCAGTTCGGTGCGGGTGTCGACCGAGCTCGTCGCCTCGTCGAGGATGAGGATCGACGGCTTCGACACGAACGCCCGCGCGATCGTGATGAGCTGACGCTCGCCGGCGCTGAGGTTGCCGTCGTTCTCCTCGTCGATGACGGTGTCGTAGCCGTCGGGCAGGGCCCGCACGAAACGGTCGACGTAACTCATCCTCGCGGCGGACATGATCTGGTTCTCGGTGGCGTACGGGTTGCCGTAGGCGATGTTCTCGCGGATGGTGCCGCCGAACAGCCAGGTGTCCTGCAGGACGATGCCGATGCGCGAGCGCAGCTCGTCGCGGGACATCGAGCGGATGTCCACCCCGTCGACGAGGATCCGGCCCTCGTCGACCTCGTAGAAGCGCAGGATCAGGTTGATGAGGGTGGTCTTGCCGGCGCCCGTGGGTCCGACGATCGCGATCATCTGGCCCGGTTCTGCCCGCAGTGACAGGTTCTCGATGAGCGGCCGGTCGGGGGTGTACGAGAAGGCGACGTTCTCGAACTCGACGAGTCCGTGCCGGCTCCACGGCATCGTCGGCGCCGCGACCTCCGGTTCCTCCTCCGCTTCGTCGAGCACCGCGAACACCCGCTCGGCCGACGCCGACGCCGACTGCAGCAGATTGACCATCGCGCCGATCTGCGCGAGCGGCTGCACGAGCTGACGCGAGTACTGGATCATCGCCTGGATCTCACCGAGCGTCGCGGTGCCCGACGCGATCCGCAGACCACCGAGCACCGCGATGACGACGTAGCCGACGTTGCCGAGGAAGGTCACGAACGGCATCACCAGTCCGGACACGAACTGCGCGCGGTAGGACGCCTGGTACAGCGACTCGTTGGTGTCGGTGAAGCGGCGCTGCACCTCCTCCGTCCGGCCGTAGGCGGTGATGAGCTCGTGCCCGGTGAAGGCCTCTTCGATCTGCCCGTTGAGCTTGCCGGTCGTCTCCCACTGCGCGAGGAAGTGCTTGCGTGAGCGTCGCGCGATCACCGCCGTCGCCACGACCGACGCCGGGACGGTCAGGATCGCGACGAGCGCGAGCAGCGGCGAGATGAACAGCATCATCACCACGAGACCGAGCAGGGTCAGGACCGCGAGGACGAGCTGGGAGATGGACTCCTGCATACCCGCCGCGACGTTGTCGATGTCGTTCGTGACGCGGCTGAGCAGGTCGCCGCGCGAATGCGTGTCGAAGTACCGCAGCGGCAACCGGTGGATCTTGCGTTCGACACGCGACCGCATGTCGCGCACGACGCGCTGCACGATCTCGTTGAGGCCGTAGGCGGCGACCCAGATCAGACCGGACGAGAGCAGGTACAGCGCGAGGACGATGACGAGGATCCGCCCGAGGGCCGGGAAGTCGATGCCGAGCCCGGGCACCACATCCATCCCCGAGACCATGTCGGCGAACTGGTCGCGGCCCTCGGCGCGCAGACCGGCGACGGCTTCGTCCTTGGTCTGTCCGGCGGGGAGCTGCATGCCCACCACCCCATCGAAGATGACGTCGGTGCCGCGGCCGAGCACGAAGGGCGCCACCGACATGCTCACGACGCCGAGGAAGGCGGAGAACAACACCGAGTAGACGGCGTAGCGGTGCGGGTGGAGCAGGCCGAGCACCCGGCGGATGGTGCGCAGACGCGACGGCGCCGCCGCTTCCGGAGTCGTCATACCGTGGCCATCCTCTGCGACTCGACGATCTCCGAGTACGTGCGGCACCGGCCGAGCAGGCCGAGATGCGTTCCGGAATCGACCATCACGCCGTTGTCGAGGACGACGATGCGGTCGGCGTCCTGCACGGTCGAGACCCGCTGCGCGACGATGAGCACGCACGCGTCGCGCGTCTCGGGTTCGAGCGCCGCGCGCAGGCGGGCGTCGGTCGCCGGGTCGAGTGCGGAGAAGGCGTCGTCGAACAGGTAGACGGCGGGCCGGCGAACGAGGGCGCGGGCGATCGCGAGTCGCTGCCGCTGCCCGCCGGAGACCGTGGTGCCACCCTGGGAGAGGACCGTGTTCAGCCCGTCCTCTGTCTTGTGGACGAAGTCGGCGGCCTGCGCGACCTCGAGAGCGTGCCACAGTTCGTCGTCGGTGGCATCGGCACGTCCGTATCGGAGGTTGTCGGCGATGGTGCCGGAGAACAGGTAGGCCTTCTGCGGCACGACGGCGATGCGTGAGCGCAGCACGTCGGTGTCGAGTGCCCGCACATCGACACCCGCGACGAGCACCTGCCCTGCAGTGACGTCGATGAGCCGCGGCACGAGGCGCATCAGGGTGCTCTTGCCCGATCCGGTGCCGCCGATGATCGCGGTGGTGGAGCCGGGGTCGGCGCGGAACGACACCCCGCTCAGCACGGGAGCGTCGGCGCCGGGATACGAGAAACCGGCATCGCGCAGTTCGAGGGTGACGCGGGGCGGGAGTTCGCGGACCGGTTCGGCGGGCGAGGACACCGTCGGTTCGGTGTCGAGCACGTCGAGGATGCGCTCGGCGCAGACCGCGGCGCGCGGAGCCATGATGGCGACGAACGACGTCATGAGCACGGCCATGAGGATCTGGGCGATGTAGGTGATCATCGCGGTGATGGAACCGACCTGCATCGCACCGGAGTCGATGCGGTGGGCGCCCACCCACAGGACGCCGACGGTGCTCACGTTCGAGATCAGCAGCACCGCGGGGTACAGCACGGAGTTCACGCGGCCGACGCGCAGGGCGGTGGCGGTGAGGTCGTCGTTGGCGCCGTCGAAGCGGGCCTTCTCGGTCTCGTCGCGCACGAATGCCCTGATCACGCGGATGCCGGTGATCTGCTCGCGCAGCACCCGGTTCACAGAGTCGATGCGCTTCTGCATGACCCGGAAGCCGGGCAGCATGAGCGCGATGAGCGTGACCATGGTGAAGATCAGCACCGGAACGGCGACGACCAGCACGAGCGAGGTGCCGGGATCCTGGCGGATCGCCATGATGACGCCACCGATCCCCATGATCGGGGAGGTCACGACGATGGTGCAGGTCATCAGCACGAGCATCTGGACCTGCTGCACGTCGTTGGTGTTGCGGGTGATCAGCGACGGGGCACCGAACGTCCCGAACTCGCGCGCCGAGAACCGCCCCACACTCCGGACGAGCGCGAGCCGCACGTCGCGGCCGAAGCCCATCGCGGCACGCGCCGCGAAGTAGACGGCACCGGTCGCGGCGCCGACCTCGACGGCGCTGATGACGAGCATCAGCAGACCGGTCCGGACGATGTAGTCGATGTCCCCGGTCGCCACGCCGTTGTCGATGATGTCGG
>JACYYJ010064939.1_pt1 | contig 11998 bp, 15 predicted proteins | sample 8236861 | NCBI WGS metagenome assembly JACYYJ01 (sample SAMN14103086, study PRJNA606662) | landfill metagenome | isolation source: landfill solid waste | place: India:New Delhi, Okhla landfill site | collected 2017-11-05
TGGAAGCTGCCTTAGATGATGCCAATGTTAGTCGTTATGCGAAATATTTAAACTTCTTTAGCGAGCAAACACAATTTATTGTCATTACACACCGAAAAGGTACAATGGAAGAAGCTGATGTACTATATGGTGTTACAATGCAAGAGTCAGGTGTTTCCAAATTAGTTTCTGTTAAACTAGAAGAAACAGAAGAAATGTTGAAGGTTTAGAAAGGTAGGGAAGGATTTTGAGTTTTTTTAAAAAGCTGAAAGAGAAATTGAATTTGAAAACAGAAGAAACCTCAGATAAGTATAAAGATGGTCTATCCAAAACGAGAAATTCATTCGCAACGAAATTGAATGATTTAGTTGCGAAATACCGAAAAGTAGATGAAGCGTTTTTTGAAGAATTAGAAGAGGTATTAATAACAGCAGATGTTGGTGTAAATACCGTAATGGAATTGATAGATGAGTTGGAAATGGAAGTAAAGCGTCGTAAAATCAAGGATACCTCTGAGGTTGTTGAGGTAATCTCCGAGAAGCTTGTTGAGATTTATTATGGTGATGATGAGGAAGGAGATATCGAAAAGCTTCATTTAAACGAAGAGGGTTTATCCGTTATTCTATTCGTTGGTGTAAATGGTGTTGGTAAAACGACAACAATAGGAAAATTAGCACATCGATTAAAAGAAGAAGGTAAGTCCGTTATGCTTGCAGCTGGCGATACATTCCGTGCTGGTGCAATCGATCAATTAAATGTTTGGGGCGATCGAGTTGGAGTTGAGGTCGTTAAACATAGTGAGGGAAGTGATCCGGCAGCTGTTATTTATGATGGAATCCAAGCAGCGAAATCAAGGGGAGTAGACGTTTTGCTTTGTGATACGGCAGGGAGATTACAAAACAAAGTGAATTTAATGAACGAACTAGAAAAAGTGAAGAGAGTTATTTCTAAAGAAATACCAGATGCACCTCACGAAGTGTTACTTGTGTTAGATGCAACGACAGGACAAAATGCAATGAGCCAAGCAAAAACTTTTTCGCAATCTACCAATGTTACAGGAATTGTATTATCGAAACTTGATGGTACCGCAAAAGGTGGTATTATTTTAGCAATCCGTAACGAATTGTCTATTCCAGTTAAGTTTGTTGGTTTAGGAGAAAAAGTTACCGACCTGCAACCATTTGACGCCAATGCTTATGTATATGGATTGTTTGCTGATTTAGTTGATAAAGAGTAGGAAAACAGAGTAACGATTATCATTTTAATTACGTAAACATCCTTGACACTACACATAAATGTCCGTTACTCTATAAGTGAATGTAAAGGCATTTCACTTAACAAGGAGTGCTGATTATGATACAAAAAACAACGCGTATTAATTATTTGTTTGACTTCTATCAAGAGCTTTTAACACCTAAACAAAGAAATTATTTAGAAATGTATTATTTGGAAGATTTTTCGTTAGGTGAAATTGCCGATCAGTTTGAAGTTAGTAGACAGGCTGTTTATGACAATATAAAGCGAACAGAAGCAATGTTAGAAGAGTATGAAGAGAAACTTCATCTTTATGAAAAATTTGAAAAACGGCAAGAAATGATTGCGCAACTAAAAGAATTTGCAAAGCGTGATAAAATGAATCATACGGAACTGTTTGAAATAATCGAGCAGTTTGAAAATCTTGATTAACGAGGGAGGCTTATTATGGCATTCGAAGGATTAGCCGACCGACTGCAAAAGACGATCCAGAAAATTACCGGCAAAGGAAAAGTTTCCGAGGCTGATGTAAAAGAAATGACGAGAGAAGTGCGTCTTGCATTACTAGAAGCGGACGTAAACTTCAAAGTTGTTAAAGATTTTGTGAATCGTGTAAAGACCCGTGCAATTGGTCAAGAAGTAATGGAAAGTTTGACACCAGGACAGCAAGTTATAAAGGTAGTAAAAGATGAACTTGCGGACCTAATGGGTGGAGAGCAAAGTAAAATAGCAGTAAACAATAAACCGCCTACAGTAATCATGATGGTTGGTTTACAAGGTGCTGGTAAAACGACTACTACAGGTAAACTAGCAAATCATCTACGAAAAAAGCATAATCGGAAACCATTACTTGTAGCGGCAGATGTTTACCGCCCAGCTGCCATAAATCAGCTGGAAACTCTAGGAAAACAGCTTGATTTGCCAGTTTTTGCTCTAGGTACAGAAGCAAATCCTGTAGATATTGCTACACAAGCTATTCAGCATGCAAAAGAGAATCACCTAGATTATGTATTAATTGATACTGCGGGCCGATTACATGTAGATGAGAATCTCATGGATGAATTAGTCCAAATTAAAGCAAATGTAAACCCGGATGAAATTTTCTTAGTAGTAGATGCCATGACCGGTCAAGACGCAGTTAACGTTGCGGAAAGTTTTAATGAACAATTAGACGTAACTGGTGTCGTACTTACCAAGCTTGATGGGGATACACGTGGTGGTGCTGCACTTTCGATTAAAGCCGTTACTGGAAAACCAATTAAGTTTGCGGGTATGGGTGAAAAGTTAGACCAATTAGAACCTTTCTATCCAGAACGTATGGCTTCTCGGATCCTAGGTATGGGTGATGTCCTTTCTTTGATTGAAAAAGCCCAGGAAAATGTAGATGAGAAGAAAGCCAAACAGCTAGAAGAGAAAATGCGTACGATGAGCTTTACATTTGAGGATTTCCTTGAGCAAATGCAGCAGGTTAAAAATATGGGACCATTAGATGAGCTCCTGAATATGATGCCAGGAATGAACAAGATGAAAGGGTTAAAAAACGTACAAGTAGATGAAAAACAACTTGGACATGTAGAAGCGATTATTCAATCGATGACAAAAGAAGAACGAGTTAACCCGGAAATCATGAATGGAAGTAGAAAAAAGCGTATTGCAAAAGGTTCTGGTACTTCAGTTGCAGAAGTGAATCGTCTGTTAAAGCAATTTGAAGACATGAAAAAAATGATGAAACAAATGACAAATGTGAAAAAAGGGAAAAAGAAGGGACTCAATTTCCCATTTATGTAGATTAGATTATAAAATTTATGGAACTGGAAAAAGCCCGGTGTTATGCGCTTTTTCTTAGGGGTTTTTATAATGTAATGTAAAAATACTTTACAGACATAAAAATGTCTGTTAAAATTCTATCTTGTGTAAAACATTTATTGTGGAGGTGCTAAACATGGCAGTAAAAATTCGACTAAAAAGAATGGGTTCTAAAAGAAAACCATTTTATCGTGTAGTAGTTGCTGATTCACGTTCTCCTCGTGACGGACGTTTTATTGATCAAATTGGAACATACAATCCAGTTGCTGAACCAGCACTAGTTGACTTAGATGAAAACAAAGCATTAGATTGGATGGCTAAAGGTGCAAAGCCTAGCGATACAGTACGTAACTTGTTTTCACAAGAAGGCATCATGAAGAAATTCCATGAATCTAAAAACCAAAAGTAAAGTAGTGGTGATATCATGAAGGCCTTAATTGAGACCATTGTTCGTCCGCTTGTTGATTATCCGGAGCACATCGTTGTCACGGAGGAAGAAAATGAACACAAAATCCGATATCATCTATCTGTTCATGAAAATGATGTAGGTAAAGTGATTGGGAAAAATGGTCGAATTGCTAAGGCGATTCGAACCGTAGTGTACGCAGCAGGGTCTGATGTGAAGAAAAAGGTTTATTTAGATATTATGTAAGCTGTAAGAGAGAATTCGTCTTGTTCAGGCGAATTTTGCTCGAACAGCTTTACTTGAGATAAGAGAACATCATAACACTTATCCAACACGACAGAATGGGAGAGGGCTAACCTTTCCCTTTTTTATATGTAAAGCAATTGCTTCCCATTATGGTTAGGGGGTGTCCCTCATGAAAGTAATCCGAAAAACACAAGTTAAGCAAGTAATTACACAGGATAGCAAAGACAACCTTAAATCGAAATTCCAAACTCAATTATCTCAGCTTGATAACGAGTGTAATCAACTACAGTTTGAAAAACGCAAATTACTTACAAAAAAGAATTTGTCCTCAAGTGACGTACATAAAAGATTCCAACAAGAAATTGATCGTAGACAAAATAAAATGAAGTGGATAGAATATCAACTGGAGCAGTTGGACATTTTACCAATAGGTAGCGAAATAACAGAATCGGAAATAGATGAAATGATAGATGTTCAAATCGGCGACAACTGGAAGAAAATCATGGATGAAAATCGATCTGTTATTATAAAAGATGGTATTGTAATACGAATTGAATAAAGGTAGGGCGTCGTTGTATGAAAATGTATAATGTAGGAAAAATTGTTAATACACATGGAATTAAAGGCGATGTTAAAGTAATACGTATCACAGACTTTGATGAACGCTTCGCTAAGGGTTCCAAGCTATTTTGGGTCTCAAAGGATGGGAGTAAGAAGTTATCTCTAGAGGTGGATGGCCATAGAAGGCATAAAAATGTAGATTTACTACATTTTAAAGGGTATGAATCCATTAATGAAGTAGAATTTTTAAAAGAAGGCACTCTACAAGTATCAGAAGAGCAATTAACAGATTTAGACGAAGGAGAATTTTACTACTACGAAATTATCGGATGCACCGTATACACGGTTCTAGGTGAGGAGCTTGGGAAAATAAAAGAAATATTAGCTCCTGGCGCAAATGATGTTTGGGTAGTGCAACGAAAAGGAAAAAAAGACCTATTAATTCCGTATATTGAAGAAGTAGTAAAAGAAGTAAACATCGAGCAAGAGAAAGTAATTATTGATCCAATGGAAGGACTCATAGAGTAATGCAAATTGATATCTTAACGTTATTCCCGGAAATGTTTGAAGGTGTTCTACAATCATCCATTTTAAAAAAAGCACAGGAACAAGGTGCGTTTACTTATGAAACGATTAACTTTCGAACATTTACGGAAAACAAACATCAAAAAGTAGACGATTATCCATATGGTGGTGGAGCTGGAATGGTGCTATCACCACAGCCTATTTTCGATGCAGTGGAACATGTAAAAACGAAGCGTCAAACATCTCCGAGAATCATATTAATGTGTCCACAAGGAGAACAGTATACACAATCGAAAGCAGAAGAATTGGCTAAAGAAGAACATTTAATTTTTATTTGTGGCCATTACGAAGGATACGATGAAAGAATTCGTACCCATTTAGTTACAGATGAAATATCGATAGGTGATTATGTCTTAACTGGTGGCGAATTAGGGGCAATGGTCGTAATGGATAGTGTGGTTCGACTTTTGCCGGGAGTATTAGGAAATGATGAGTCTGCTATCCAAGATTCCTTCTCTACTGGTCTATTAGAACATCCACATTATACAAGACCACGTGATTTTAGAGGTATGAAAGTACCAGAAGTTATTACATCCGGTAACCATCAAAAAATAGAGGAATGGCGTAAAAGAGAATCTTTGAAAAGAACCTTGGAAAGGCGACCGGATTTATTAGAAAACATTACGCTAAGTGAAGAAGAAAAAAAGTGGTTAAACGAGTGGAAGAAAAATCTATGACGTATTGCATCTAGCAACCAATTATGGTATATTTACATTTGTGCTTAAGAGTTCTTAAGCGTTAATGACGATACTCCGCTGCTAGTTTTTAAAGCATGAGTGTTTGTTGGAAGGAGTGACAAACGTATGCAAGAAATTCTTAAAAAAGTAACGAGTGATCAACTGCGTACTGATCATCCTGATTTCCGTCCTGGTGACACACTTAAAGTACACGTGAAGGTTGTTGAAGGTAACCGTGAGCGTATCCAGGTATTTGAAGGTGTAGTTATTAAGCGTCGTGGTAGTGGAATCAGCGAAACTTTCACTGTACGTAAAATATCATACGGTGTAGGTGTTGAACGTACATTCCCTGTACATTCCCCTCGAGTTGATAAGATCGAAGTATCTCGTCGTGGTAAAGTACGTCGTGCTAAGTTGTACTACCTACGTGCATTACGTGGTAAAGCAGCTCGTATTAAAGAAATTCGATAAAAATCTAGCGTTAAGAAAAGAGCGCGTGGAGCGCTTGAAGCTAGGTAGTAAAAAGGAGCTTGGATTTTCAAGCTCCTTTTTTTATCGTATAATGAACGATAAGTACTACGAAGAGAGCATTTCTTCCTGTGCAATCATTCCAATCGAAACGATACATTTACAAGTCTTTGTATCGTATGTAAACTCGTCTTCTGTAGTCCTAAATAACGTTAGAAAAACAGTATCCAATCATTTTAATTCAAATGTGAAAAATACGATACAATAAATAGGGTAGTCTATAATAGGGTTAACATAGAGACATTTGTATGCTTGTTCGGTGAACTGCGGAGGGAAACGTATGACGCAAAATAAGGAATGGATTAGCTGGATTAAACTTATTCTACTAGCATTTATCGTAGCATTAGGTGTACGAACTTTCCTCGTTACGCCAACCGTTGTAGAAGGGGTTTCCATGCAGCCTACTTTACAGGACGGCGATCGAATCATAATTAATAAATTTAGTTATTTGATTAGTGAGCCTAAACGATTCGATATCATTGTCTTTCATGCTAATAAAGAGCAAAACTTTATTAAACGAATTATCGGATTGCCAGGTGAGCACATTCATTATAAAGATGAAACGTTATATGTAAATGGAGAGCCTATTAATGAAGCTTTTATAGACGATAGACTTGACTCACTTCAACCTAAAAGTCATTACACACACGATTTTAGTTTAGAAATGATCCCTGGACAAAACAAAACAATTCCTAAAGGATATGTTTTAGTATTAGGGGACAACCGAACAAATTCCACAGATAGTCGTGAATTAGGATTAGTATCCTATGATCAAATAGTTGGCAAAGCGATAATGGTCTATTGGCCATTTGAAGATTTAGGCTCTATAAACTAACATACATACCTATTTTTTATAAAGGGTGATGAAAATTGACAATACAATGGTTCCCTGGCCATATGGCAAAAGCCAAAAGGGAAGTTCAAGAAAAATTAAAGCTTGTAGATTTTGTGATTGAGCTAGTAGATGCAAGAGTTCCTGTATCCTCACAAAATCCTATGCTACAAGAAGTTCTTGGCCAAAAGGACAAGTTAGTACTTTTAATGAAAAAAGATTTAGCAGACCCAAAGGTAACCAAAGAATGGCAAAACTACTTTGCTGAAAAGGGCATTCAAGCAATAGCAATAAATGCCCATGAATCTAGTGATATCCAACAAATTATAAAAGAAGCAAAAGCACTTGGTGAAAAGAAATTAGAGCGACTCGTAAAGAAGGGAATAAAACCAAGACCAATACGGGCCATGATTGTTGGAATCCCGAACGTTGGAAAGTCCACGGTAATTAATCGTTTAGTGAAAAAGAAAATTGCCAAAACCGGTGATCGACCAGGTGTTACCACCAGCCAACAGTGGATTAAAGTGAAGAAGGACTTTGAATTATTAGATACCCCAGGGATTCTATGGCCGAAATTTGAAGATAAAGAAGTGGGATACAAACTAGCTGCCATTGGCACAATTAAAGACCAAATTTTACATTTAGACGATATTGCAGTATATATATTAAAATTTATGAAGGAACATTATCCAAAACAGTTAGTAGAACGATATCATATTGATTTAGAGGAAGAAGAAATAGTAGCATGGTTTGATGAAATAGGTAAACGACGAGGGTGCTTAGCAAGTGGAGGCATCGTTGATTACGATAAAACGTCAGAAGTTATCATACAAGACTTACGTTCTTCTAAGCTAGGCTTTGTATCATTCGATTGGCCAAAAGAGAAGGAAGAGTTGAATTAAAAGGTATCTATCTGTTGGTAGATGCCTTTTCCTTACTGTTAAGGAATTAGGAACTATCAATAACCAGCTTGTCTATGCTCCTGTAGAAAGACTTTGTGTTTAACAGATAGGAGAGATTGCCGATATTAATCGTATGGGGGAAGAAAAAAATGAACAAAACCTTAACTATTTCACAAATAAAAGAAAAGGTTCATAATGAATCCTTTACTAATGAAGAATGGAAATCCTTTCAAATTGATGAACGAAAGGGAGTACAAACAATCCTTAGTAGTTATCAGAAAAAGCTAGAAAAAAAAGAAAGCCTAAAGAAACACTTTTATGAAATGCTTCAGTATGAACAGAAATGTTGGAATTCAAATATACACTATGTTGCAGGAATTGATGAAGCTGGAAGAGGTCCGCTTGCAGGTCCTGTAGTCGCAAGTGCTGTTGTAATTGATGAATCCTTTTACATAGAAGGTTTAAATGATTCCAAGCAGTTGTCTGAGAAGAAAAGAGAGCTGTTTTTTGATCAAATTAAAGAGCAAGCAATTTCCTATGGTATTGGAATTGTAGACAATCACACTATTGATCAAATTAATATTTTTCAAGCAACGAAGCTAGCAATGAAGAAGGCGGTTGCTAGCTTATCCGAGACACCAAATGCCCTGCTCATTGATGCAGTAAAACTACCAGAGTTACCGATAAGACAGGAAGCAATTATAAAAGGAGATCAAAAGTCCATTTCTATTGCCGCTGCAAGTGTGCTTGCAAAGGTTACTAGAGATCGTATTATGAAAGAGCTCGATCAGCAATATCCGGCATATCAATTCGCTTCAAATATGGGCTATGGAACAAAGGAGCATTTGGAGGCATTGCAGAAATATGGACCTACGCCTTTTCATCGCATGTCTTTTGGACAAGTGAAGAAGGATTAAAAACAAGTAGAGGGAGGGTTTTTTACATGAACAATCGGGTAACACAACTGTTTCAATCTATTCGAGTTTCGCAACCAACATCTTCCCTTTCATTAAAAGTAGGGCAAATTATAACTGGTAATGTACAAAAGTTTTTGCCACAAAATAAGGCATTCATTCAAATTGGAAAAAAGACTGTCGTTGCTGAGTTGAAAAATGCCTTACAAGCGAATCAACGTTATATTTTCCAAGTAAAGCAAACAGCTCCTTATATAAATCTTCAAGTTTTGAATGAGAAGCCTGTACGTAGTCAAAAGGATAGTGTGGCGAATCTTTTACAACATTTTGGATGGAAAAGCACAGAAAAACGAGAAGGCTTCGTTTCCCAGCTACTAAAAGAAAATGTACCTATTAAAGAATCTACAATTCAAGCGGCGATCTCGCTATTGGATCGACAGCCAGACGGAAAAAAAGCAAATGTTGTTTTATTAGAAATGTTAAAGCGGGAGCTCCCCATAACCAAATCGGTTTACCATTCTTTATATCAACGTATGTTCGAGCCACTTTCCTTTTCAAATATTGCAACCAGTCTGAATCAGTATTTGCTAGGAAATGAATCTCTAGATCATAAACAATTAAGCTCTTATTTAACGCTATTATCTAAAGGCGATGGCGGGACATTAAGTGAAACAGAATTAAAGAACCAAATTATAAATGATGTCAAAAATGGAAGTTCTGCTACTTTTTCTATTTTCAAAAAGGCAGGCTTTATCCAGGAAGAGGTAACCTTTTCGAATTGGAGAGAAGCCTGGACCACCTATGCTAAAGGAGAAGTTGTTAAGCATGGAAATGAGCCAGCTTCAAATGGTAATGTTAAAAGTATATTGCCACTATCCACTTTGCAAAGTATGGAAGACTTTTTCTTTGGTCTCAAGTCGTTATTACAAAGTGAGCAAGCTTTCACAAAACAAGAAAAGGCAATGATCCATGTATGGTTGCTTCAAGGGCTGTCTTCTTTAGAAAAAGCAAATCATTCAACATTGAACGAATCCTTTATGATTAAATTAAAAGGCTTTATGTCATTAATGAATCCCGAGGGTCATAAAACCCATTCGTTACCTATGTTACTGCAGTCCGTTCTACAAGAAAGCCACAATCCAGTCCTTAAGCAAGATGCAACTACGCTATTACAAGCTATTAACGGCATGCATTTATCAAATGTGGAACATAATGATTGGCAGCAATTTAGTGTGCAGTTGCCTGGACAGCTATTTGGCTTGAAGAAAGACGTATTTACCGATTTTGAAGGAAAGAAAGATCCGAATGGAAAGGTAAATGTTAACCACTGTAGAATCATGTTTTATTTAGACTTGGAATTCCTAAACGAAGTAGTAATGGATATGAAGGTGCAAAATCGAATCGTTACGTTAACAGTTTTTCAAAGTAATCCAGATATGCTAAGACCAATTGTTAATCTATTGCAACCAAAATTAATAGAGACTTTAAAAGATATGGATTATAAAGTTTCTTCCATCCATGTAAAGGATTTAAATCAAAACAGTACACCATATCCTAATGAAAAGCCATCACATTCATTGACTCATTTTGCAAAAGGAGTGGATTTACAAGTATGAAGGATGATAAAAAAAGAAAGAAAGCTGTTGCACTGTCCTATAATACAGAAAAAGATCATGCTCCAAAGGTAACAGCAACAGGTAAGGGACTGGTTGCAGATACCATTTTAGCAAGAGGGAATGAGCATAATGTTCCAATATACGAGGACGCTTCATTAGTAGAATTGTTAAGTAAGCTATCTATAAATGATTCTATTCCTGAACAATTATATAGTGCAGTTGCTGAAGTATTTGCATTTATATATGAAGCAGATCAAATGTATCATAAAAAAACAGCAAATAAGGGCTAGTTTTATCATCGTTTTATGGTATGATTCAGTGAAAGAATGTATATAAGTAATGGAGGGGGAATTGCTAGTGAAATGGATTAGAAGATTACTTATTTTTGTCATTTTGATTGGAGCTATCGGATATGGTGTTTATCATTTCGGTACAAAAATTGCTGCAGAAAAGATAATGGATTATTATGTTGAAGAACTAGCATCTAGTCCTGTTATGAACGACGTGAAAGAAAAAATTAATAGTAACCCACAAATACAAGAGTTTCTTAATGAGGGCGCTAATATTGATGAAAGTGTGTTGCCATTTACGACAAAGGAAGAAGCGGCTAAGGAGCTTGTTTCAAAATTTGGTGCTTCTGAAATCGTAGACATTGTGACAGATGTATCGGATGGCGTATCAGAACAAGAGCAGTTAGAATTGTTGCAAAAGGTGGAGGGGAAACTTTCCGAAGAAGAATTACTAGCGTTACAGGTTATTGCCTATAAAGAATTGAATAACCAATAATATCAATATACTATTACCACCAATTAAGCTTGGTGGTAATTTTTTTAATTTTCGGGAGAGAATTCGTGTCCCTCCGTTGTTATTTTATTCTATTAGTTTTATAATGGGTAAGTGTGGACAATTTCCTACATTATTTTATAAAAACAAAAGCACGGAATACTTGATGGGAGGATGGAAGATGAATATTCACGAGTATCAAGGGAAAGAAATTTTACGAAAATATGGCGTAGCTGTTCCCAATGGTCGTGTCGCTTTTACTGTAGATGAAGCTGTTGAGGCTGCAAAAGCTTTAGGTTCTGAAGTTTCTGTAGTGAAAGCACAAATCCATGCAGGTGGACGCGGTAAAGCTGGCGGTGTTAAAGTTGCGAAAAACCTTGATGAAGTACGTACATACGCGGAAGAAATACTTGGTAAGACTTTAGTAACACACCAAACTGGTCCTGAAGGTAAGGAAGTTAAACGCTTGCTTATTGAAGAAGGCTGCGATATTAAAAAAGAATACTATGTTGGTGTTGTATTAGACCGCGCTACATCTCGCGTTGTTATGATGGCATCCGAAGAGGGTGGAACAGAGATTGAAGAAGTAGCTGCAGAAACTCCGGAGAAAATCTTTAAAGAGGTTATCGATCCGGTTACTGGTTTAATGCCTTATCAAGCTAGAAGATTAGCATTTAATATAAACATTCCAAAAGAACTAGTTTCGAAAGCGGTTAAATTTATGATGGGTCTTTACCAAGTATTTGTAGAAAAGGATTGCTCCATCGCAGAAATCAACCCGTTAGTAACAACTGGTGATGGAAATGTTATGGCTTTAGATGCGAAGCTTAACTTTGATGATAATGCATTATATCGCCAAAAGGATATTCAAGAATACCGTGATTTAGATGAAGAAGATCCAAAAGAAAT
>JACYYJ010015179.1_pt3 | contig 11997 bp, 11 predicted proteins | sample 8236861 | NCBI WGS metagenome assembly JACYYJ01 (sample SAMN14103086, study PRJNA606662) | landfill metagenome | isolation source: landfill solid waste | place: India:New Delhi, Okhla landfill site | collected 2017-11-05
TAATCGTGGAACTCTTACCATAATATCTGTTTTTTGTATGTAAAAGTATTCCTCAAAAAAAATTAAAAATTTGAAATTAAACTATCTGAGAGATTAGTAATAGAAGGAATGATAGGACCCGATGTGGAAATATATATAATAGTATAAAGTGTTTAATCCTACCTTATTTTCATATATATAAGCTAAGGACTCGAGCAAAAGGAGGATCTGTATATGCGAAATTTTTATTCTGTAGTTTCTTTAGTATTTGTGATTTTAAGTATGGTACCACTAATAGTCCAGTATGATTACGAATGGGTTAAATTAGTGACATTTGATCAAAAGGGACTCATTGGGATGCTACTCCCTATCATTTATGGATTAATTAGTATAATGTTCGGTTTCGTGTCAAGAAAAGGGACTGTTAAGACATTGTTACTTGTCTTTGGTGTGAGTTTCCTTATATTGAATTCAGCCTACGTATTTGTAGCTATCTTTGGCTTTCAAGATCCTTAAATTATTTTTTAATTAAAGCTTATAAAAAGGAACTCTTCAATTACAAGCAAAGGAGTTCCTTGGTTTCTACCCGTTCATCAGTATATAGCCTTTTTCTGATTCGTGACCTAACGACTCGTATACCCTGCGTCCGCATTCTGAATTCCAACAATATACCCCTTATGACATATATTATGTGAAAGTAAAGATTAGGGCATGTTCGTCTAATGATTCACTGTATCTTATCGTAGAAGATGCCGTTAATCGATCTCGAGAAACGATATCTTATAATTCTTTGCGCATTATTTCTATTGATTTCAGTGCTCATGATAGACTTATTTTTTTTCCTTAATCTCCTCTACCCTTTTATATACATCTTTACTCTCAATATTAAAGAGAAACTGCCTTATAGGTGCTCTCTATTTTAAACTCCATATTTTAACTTCAAAGAATACCTTGTCTCATTCGACATAATATGATAAATTACAAAAGTAAACAAAACTTTATCATATAATCCTGGTAATATGGTCTGGGAGTTTCTACGGAGCAACCGATAATTGCTCTACTATGGACGTTGAATGTTAGAATGCTTCATTCTTGTAAAAGCTATCATTCTTTAGTTCTGTATAAATTTTTATATACAAACGTCTATGGATACCATAGGCGTTTTATTGTTTTTCTCTCCTATTTTCTGTAGCAGTGTAATAGAGGTTCGCTCCGTAGAGAACAGAAAGGTAGGAGTACGATGGAAATACTAAAAGACATCTTAGCTGCCCTTAGTGGTGTGCTAAACGGTTTGCCTCAAGGACTACTTGCACTCGCATTTGGATTTGCCTCCGTTCCAACAGCAATGGCCTTTATTGTAGGTGCATTAGGGAATAGTCTGACTGGATCTGTTGCGGTTATCTCTTTCCAAGCAGAAACCATTACGGTAGCAGGCTCGATGGGGAAAAATATGCGCGAACGATTGTCTATGATCTTTTTTGGTGCCTTGATCATGTTTGTCATTGGCGCTTTTGGCGCTTTAGAAATGATCATTGATTGGATTGGCCCAGTCATCAGTAATGGCATGATGGCAGGTGTTGGTATTATGCTAACAAAAGTTGCATGGGATATGGCGAAAGGTGATAAAATCCCTGGAATCGTTTCTTTCGCTACAGGTTTAATCACCTATTTAGCGACACAAGACTTAGTATACACGATAACCATTTCTGTTATTTTATCTAGTATTGTTGCTTTTTTTACTAGTAGAGATAAAGAGACGAAGGAAAAGAAACCATTTGTTAATGATCGTTTTCAGCGATTACAATTTGTGATGAATCCAATGGTTATTCGTGGAGCTCTAGCAATGGTTTGTTTAAATATCGGTGCAAACATCGCCTTCGGAAATATTAATAGTGATATTGCAGGACGAGATGTAAATGTAGATACCCTTGCGATGATTAGTAGTTTAGCAGATATGGCATCCTCTTTCTTTGGTGGTGGTCCAGTCGAGGTGGTGATTTCCGCTACCGCAAGCGCTCCCCATCCCGTCTGGTCTGGTGTCGTCATGATGGCGATTATGGCCGTTATTCTGTTATTGAAGCTTTTACCTAAAATTGGTAAATATATACCAACAGCCTCTATTGCTGGTTTTTTGTTCGTATTAGGTGCCATTGTGACACTTCCTGGAAACGCAGCGGCAGCATTAACTGCTGGAGAGGGATCACAAAGTATCGTTGGGGCAATTACGATGGTTGTCACCGCTATAACTGATCCGTTTCTTGGCATGTTGTCAGGAGTAGTTATCGAATTTTTGATGAAAATACTTGGATTTTAATCGAGGAGGAGAACCATGTCAGAAACATATAAACTTACGATTAACGGATTAGAACGAGAATTACCGATCATTGAGATCAATAATCAGCTAAGTATTGCGAGCTTCGTGATTTTAGGAGATACAGAGCTTGTTTGCCATGTCGCTCCATTACTAGCAGAAAAACTACCATCTGTCGATTATATCGTAACAGCTGAAGCAAAAGGAATACCACTTATCCATGAATTAACAAGAATCATGAATAAAAAAGAATACATTATTGCACGTAAAAGTGTTAAAGCATATATGAAGAATCCAGTTATCAACCGAGTAAATTCAATTACGACAAAGGATGAGCAACTACTTTGCTTAGATGGAAAAGATGCAGCATTACTAAAAGGAAAGAAAGTGGCTATCGTTGATGATGTGATCAGTACCGGGGAATCAATTCGTGCGCTGGAGGAGCTTGTACAACAGGCTGGAGCAATGGTTGTGGCTAAAGCAGCGATTCTAGCGGAAGGCGATGCTGCTGATCGGAATGATTTAATCTTTTTGGAAAAATTGCCTATATTTGAGTAATCTCGAGTATGATTATCTTGTCTTAGACTTATCCGATAGTAGCAGGCATATATCCTATTCTGTATATGCCCTGCTATTGGAAGGTCGATTTATTGTATATTGGTATTAACTTATAGAAGATACCCCAAAAATGCTAGACAGACCTTCAAGCACTCACCGCATTGTTTATCGATACAATGAAATAATATAACATTGCATAGACAACCACGTCCATTGCTTTTATTTCTTACTAGAAAATATTTTACTATCGAATGCTAACCTCCCGGACGAAATAATTCACCAATTACTGTCAGTATTTTGCAACTAGAATTTTACTTTGTCTAGAATAATCATAAGCCTTCATTCCAATTAATCTAATGAATGATAAATAGCTACACGTTGGGAGCTCCATGCTTTCTTATTCGTCCACATGTCAGCCTCCTCTTGCCAAAATGGATGTCTTTGTGACAAACCTAATGGAAGGAAAAGAAAGCTACACAAATACAAGCTGCCTGTTGATATGTAAAATTCCCCTAACTCAGGTTGATGTCCTGCTAATCCAATCTGTAACCAGCCTTTTTCATCAAACAAATCGGAGTTACGAAAAGTAGTGCGCAACACTGCTGTTAAGCCAGCTCTTAATTGGCCGAAAGCCAATTCTTCTGGAAGCTCTTCACGCAGGACTTGATTAGCCAGATGATGGAAGGCACCAAATCGATAAGCAATCGATCGACCAATAACAGGAAATGTTCCTTCTGGTGAAATCATACGTTCTAAAATACGTGTATATTGAAGCGCTCTTTCCTTTATTTTTTTCTTACTATCCGACCAACCTTGATCATGCTTACCTACTATATCGACAATATCTAATAGCATCGGGTGAATAACATAGCTGTTATAATAATCAAAATGAAAGGATGCCCCATCACTATACATACCATCACCAACATACCACTGCTCAAATTGCTTGATCGCATAATCAATACGCATGGCATCCCAATCCACTTCGCCTAATTCATATAAAACAGCTTCAATGATGGCAGAAAATAATAGCCAATTTGAAAAAACCGGTTTAGTATTCCTCGTGGCTTTTAACGCCTGCAGGATATTTTTTTGGATATTTGCATCCAACTGCTTCCACAACACTTCTGGTGCACGATGGATCGCCTGTGCTAAAAAGGCACTGTCAACAAGAGGCTGACCACTTTCACCGAAATTCATATAATCCTTTGAGGCAGGATCTGTCGCATGTTCCAAACACTTTTGGATCCGAGCAATATATGTTAATCTAAGTTTTTCCTCAGCTGGATCCTCTGCCTGCCGCTCTAACCATGGTGCCATCCCATTTAATAATCTAGCAAAACCCTCTAAATGGCTAAAAGCCTCACGATTACTACCAGGAATTTGCTCTACTGGCATGTTTTCTTTTAGGGTTTCACGTTCAAGCTCTGTGATTAATGGCTCCGCAATCGCTAACATATTATTCAACCAATAAGATCGATCATCTGTCATGGACTATGTTCCTCCTTTTTTCTACAGCAATTTTGTTCTCGATTTTTTGAATCGATTGATAGGCAAACCACATAACAATAAAAGTAATTCCACTACCTAAGTATACACAGATTATTCCCGGAAAAAAATAACCAATAAAGAAAAAGGCGATGACATTAATTAGAATGAAAAGCGAATGGACCGGAGAGATGAGCGCGATCATTACTCCATGAAGAAAATAATCTATCAATCTCGCTTGATAATGAACAAAGGCTGGAAAAATATAAATGGCAAGAATAGCGAACAAAAAAGCGAAACCATATAAGATAAAAAGCAAAAGAGGCTCCAGCCAATTATTAAGTGAGCTGACAAGCGTCATATTCAAATAGATTAAAAAACATGCTACTACTAAACTATAGCCGATAATATTAGCTGTGATAAAATTTTGCTTGAATTCTAGCCAGAATGTTTTCAAGATAGTAACATCCTTTTCCCCTCTTATCCATTTTCGTTCAATGGCAAGCATGGCAACTACTGCTGGGAAAAAGCCAAAGACTACAAGGCCAAAGATACTAAAACAAATCCACAATAAATTAAGAAACGCTAGTCGTGAAATCCAAGTGGCTGAAGTATATATGATTCCCCCATTGTACATGAAGCTTCTCCTCCCATTCTCTTAAACATTTTTACAAAAGCTAGAAACATAACTGCGCCTGTGCATCACAGGTGGATCAACATTGGTCAGAGGACGTGACCGATTCAGTCGATGAAAGAACGGTATCGTCTCTCGTTTTTTCGATTGGCAAGCCTTTTTTAACTTAGTTGCAAGGTGCCTTCCAGTGTAAAGGATATATTGGACAGTTTAGTTGCAGGTTCTCTCATTTTGTCCCATATCCTATTTTATTGGACAAGTTCAGTTGCAATTTCGCTCTTTTTGTCTTATATCACTGATATGCAACTAAAATTTCACTAAGCACAAAACGAAGGGCAAGATGTAGTGCTCTCTACAACTATCATCTGAACTCCCTAAATGCATGGGCTGTTGCTATAGTAGCCACTTTTTCTTGCCTTCGCTTGTGAAGGATCTTAGATAATAGATACTTCCCTTTATCTATTGTCTAGCCATGCCTTACTTTCCGCCTGTGCTTTATCTAAGGCTTCTTTGGCAGATCTTTTTCCAGCTAATGCTGCTTCAATTTCCGAGGTTAAGATAAAACGAGGCTGAGAGGATGCCCAAGGATAGCGCGGTGTCCATGGTGTTCGCATTGCTTCGATGGTTGGATTCATCATTTTTTCTACTTCCTTATAGCTCTCCCAGTCTTCAGCTGCTTTAATAACAGGCATAGCATTTGCTTCTTCAAAAAGATATCTTTGGAAATCTTCACTTACAGAAAATTTAATCCATTCCCAAGCTAACTCCTTATTATCACTTTCCTTTGCCATTGCCACAGGGCTTCCCGCAAACATGCCACCAATACCATCATCATTGTTAAATTCTTGGGCTATTCCAATTCGATCTTCAAGTCCTTGTGCATACACTGGGAGAATTAAATCACCTGGTCCTTGATTCAGCATAATGGCAATATTGTTACGATCTGTTAACCACCTTTCTGCCCCTTGATTACTAATTAAGCCATCTGGAGCATATTCTTGCATCTCTAATAGCCACTCTAGGCCATTGACCATTTCTGGACTGTTATATTCAAATTGAATCTCATCCCAGGCAAAACCTGTGCCCCAGCGTCCGTTCTGACCCTCTGCCAAGTTTACTAAGGTGAAGGCAGACGACCAGTCACCTCGAAACCAAATGCCGTAGTTCTCCTCACCGGTTACAGGATTGGTCCCTGTCATTTGTTTAGCTTTTCTAGCTATCTCCTCCATTGTTGGATTATCCGAGAGATATTCTACCCCCCATTGATCAAACAGTTTTTTATCGTAATTAATAAAACGCGCATCTCCGATTAAGGGGAGTCCGTAAATGGATAGCTCGTCACTGTCAGGTCCTAACACCTTCCAGCCACTGACTTGATTTTCAATAAATACGTCTAGGCTAAATTCGGGATCCTCTTCGATATATGATTGGAGCGGTTCAAGCACTCCTTGGGCAGCGAAATCTGCTAAGCCTGGCATCTGATAAACATCAGCCTCATTGGAAGTAATCATCGCTTGTGTTTTTTCCGTATACCCTTCCCATGGCATTAAAATAAATTCAACTGTTGCACCAGGATGCTGCTTTTCAAATTCCTGTTTTATTGAGTTAAGACCCTCATTTGTTTTTCCTGTAATAGGATCTGTTGCATCCTCCATGGAAAAATCACCTATTAAATGCACGGTCAACGTTTGCCCTGCCCACTTTCCTTCTTTTTTCGATGTACTCTCTGTTCCACTTTCACTTGAGGAACACCCAGCCATTATGCCTAACATTACTATGAACCAAACAACTAGCCACTTTTTTTGTACTTGCATGACGCCAACCTCCTTCTTTCTCATCATTTATTCACCCTTTACACCACTTAGAGCAATACTTTGAATAATGTAACGCTGTAAAAAGAGATACAGGACAATAATTGGTAGGATACTTACCGTAGCTAAAGCCATCGTAAGCCCTGCTAGACTGGTTCCATTTTCTAAGGCGAAGCTTGAAAGATATAAAGGAACCGTATGCAAATCTTGATCACTTAAAACGACAAGAGGCCACATAAAGTCATTCCAGCTCCATATGAAGGATAAAATAACCATTGTCGCTGCAATTGGACCTGCTAAAGGTAAATAAACAGTGAAAAATATCCGAAATTCTCCGGCCCCGTCAATTTGTGCTGCCTCCCGAAGTGTTGATGGTAGCTGATCAAAGAACTGTTTACAAAGAAAAATTAGCATCCCATTAATCACGGTTGGTAGAATGAGTGGCCAAAAGGTGTTAAGCAGATCCACTTTGTTAAATAGTGTATATAATGGAATCAATCGAGGCTCCATTGGGATCATCAATGTACATAGCACAAGTAAAAAAAGTAATTTTTTATACTTAAAGGTACCCTTGGAAAAGGCGTAGCCTGCCAACAATGAGGCAAAAACCTGTAAGAGAACCGAACTGATGGTGACAATAGCAGAATTAAGATAGGATTGGACAAGTCTGCCATTCTCAAAGACAATTTTATAGTTAAAGCTTGCTACCTCTTCTGGAATCAACCTTGGTGGAAAAGGCAGAGTAATATTAGCGGTCCGATCAAAGCCAACACTTACCATCCAAAGAAATGGAATCATAAGTAATATACCGAAAATAAGTAAGACGACAAACTGGGCAATATTTGTTACTTTTTCATTCATTTTTGGATTCATAGAAATACCTCCCTTTCGCTCGTTATAGCTTCATTTTTGATACCTTTAAATTAATAAAGGTAAAGACAAGAATGATGATAAACATAATGTAGGTGGCTGCTGAAGCAATACCAAACTCAAAACCAGTAAAGCCTCGCTCATAAATAAAGGCTCCCATTGTTTGAATGGACCTTGCCGGACTACCACTCGGGCCACCTAACACATAGACTTCATTAAAGCGTTGTAACCCACCGATCCAGCCTGTAATTAATAGAAACGCAAATGTTCCAGACATGTTAGGCAATGTAATAAATAGCCACTGTTGAAATTTGTTTGCTCCATCAATGCGAGAAGCTTCATACATTTCTGGGGAGATAGCCTGCAAGTTTGCTAGACAGATAATAATGACGAAGCCAATCCAATGCCAAATCGCTAAGAGAATAACCCCCCATTTTGAGGTAGCTGGATCGGAAAACCATGAAGAAGCAGGTAACCCCAGGGCTTCTAAAGCGTAATTTGCCACCCCTAAATCAGGATGTAAAACGAATTGGAAAATCATAGCTGCTGCAACGATAGAAGTAACGTGTGGTAAAAAGTAAACAGTTTTTAATAAATTTTGTCCAAACTTAACGGAGTTAATTAATGAAGCAAAAATAAAACCTAAAGGGATCGTAATAATAATTTGGAAAAAGGCGATATAAAAAGTATTCCATACCGAGTTCCAAAATGAAGTAGAGGTTAATACTTGTTGAAAGTTCTTAAGTCCGATAAAATTCTCGATCGTTCCATTAGATTGATAGAAACTTAAACGAAATGATTCTACGATAGGATAGACCATAAATAACAAAATACCTAAAAAGCTCGGGAGTAAAAAGACATACCAAATCCACCTATTGTTCTTTTTCTTAGCTTTCAATGATTGAACATGGACACTTGACGACATTGAATGGTTCATACTTACCTTGTCTTTCGCCAATTTTTTTCCCTCCTTTTGAATTACATGGCAACATTACCGATTGGCACCGCTTACAATACTTGAAAAATTTATTACAAAGAAATCTTAGAGCTCATAATAGTTTCTGAGCATACTAGACATATCTCCTTTATTTTCTCGACTACGATATTCTGACGGTGTAACATAATAAAATTTTCGAAATTTACGACTAAAATGGGCAGCACTAACAAAGCCAGATTCTAATGCAACGTCTAATACTGATTTTTCCGGATATATATCCAATAAATATTTGGCACGCAATAATTTGCGTCGCATCATATATTGCATAATGGTAATACCAGTGACACTTTTGAATATCCTTGACATATAGTATTTGCTGATATGAAGCTGCTCGGAAATTTGATCAAGTGAGAGATTTTCATGGTAGTGATAATCAATCCAAGTCATTATCTCATTTACCTGCATAATCTTGTGGTTCTTCCCTGTAGGAACGGGTACTACTTGAGTCTTCGTTAATTCATAAATAATAAACAAGAGTTCAATTAACAAAGTAGTTGTGACACCTTCTAGCATGCGCCTTTCAATGGTTAGCTCGGTATGGCTCATCATAGTTAATTGTTTTTCATGAATCTTTTTTAGTAATCCCTGAATCTCCTCAAACTTTTTGGGACAAATATCACGTAGTAAGATATTTTCTAACTGGTTAAAGGGGGTCAATATTTCTGGAACATTTAATCTATTAATAATGGCCCTTATCCATTCAGGCGAAAAGTTGATTACCGACCGCTCATAGGGAACGTTATGGTTAGGGGCAGGCCCGTGTAAAGCAGATCCATTCATCACGATAATATCATTTTCGTGTAGTTGAATAATTTGATTGTTTAATAAATACTTACAATCACCACGATGAAACATATAAATTTCAAAATAATCATGAGAGTGGACATAAAAATCTTGTGAGTGAAATAAATAGTCTTTTTCATTCAAATTAGCGCCCATTCTTCGATAAAAGAAATGAAAATTTTCAAATTTATCCATAGACACACCCCTCGTATAAGTTGTTTGAAAAAGTTACTTTTCGTAATTATATTATACCTAGGCTAGACCACGATTATTTTTCAAAATCTACCTCCCTCATCATTTATCGATCCTTTCACTTGTAGCATTGGTAATAACACTTTCATAAAAGCTCCCTGATCAGACAGCTAAGGCAATATCTGTCAAACCCTTATTCTTGCTTCATTGCTTAATATAGTCAGTCAATTTTCGAAGCAGGGGATTATATCTGTGCATTAAAGATAACATTCACTTTCTCCTTGTGCTGTTTTAAAATTGTTTGCTTCTTGTCTGAAATTGCTTTCAATAGATGGAAATTGCTTTTTTTAGTAAAACAACCATTAAAAGTCCTTACACGTGCTAATGAGGATTTGTTTCATTACATTAATATATTAATCATAGTTATTAGAAGGGCCTATCACTAATTTTTGACTAGAACTCAAGTATGCAACTAGAGAGCAATCAAAGCATATCGTCGGGTGAAATAGACAGCCTGTTCTCGCTATCTGAAGCCTACATTACAAAAAAACACGTTGATCGGGGAGTTAATCCAATCAACGTGTTTTCATTTTTGCTTCCTACTTTTTATTAATCTTTTTTCGGTGAAACATTATTACGATTATCTCTACAAGCAGCAAGGTAATAGCAACATGATCGACAGTATTTAGTACAAGCCTAACTTTTTTATCAAAATCCTATTTTCTATTCTGACAAATTTGGGTAGATTTTGAACTTCTGTATCAATTACCTCATCGTTATAGGCAACCTCTACTATATCTTTTACTTTAGTTTCTTGAAGCAATCAAAGACATATACACTAATCTATGATGTCAAAGTGAAAAAAGGATCACTTATCCCAAAATATGTAAAAGGGAAAATGTTTTATTTGAGAGAGTTTACTGAAAAAGAACAAGGTTTATTCCTTTTACCGCAAAGCATAACACCGTATTCATTCAATCCTATACAACTCCAGCTTTACTGTATGTAGCAAGCTATATATCCTTGATTATCTTTTGATAAATTCTTATTTCTTCATCTAATAATTCGCTATATTCTAAAGTAGAAGGTGCGGTTAACCCATCTCGAAAGCCAATATCTAATAATTCTCTGCGCATTATTTCTATTTTTTCTAATAAAACCCCTATATCGTCAACATTACTCTCCTTACTCATTTATCATGATTCACTCCTAAAATAGTACAGTTATAAAAATCTTTATTTTTACTAATAACTCACTGCTTTGCTGTTAAGGAGTGGTAATCTCCCTTACTGAGATGACTTCAATCGCCATATACATTATATACAACAAAATGTTGTTTGTAAATAAATCCAGCACCTTTTTGTTGTATTTTTATTTTCATCCAAGATAAAGTTGTATAATGCACCAAAAAAGGAGATTAGAATGTTAGTTTTTCAAGAACGATTAAAAGAATTAAGAGAGCAAAATAATATTAAACAAGAAGAAATGGCAAAAAAATTAAATATATCTACTAGTGCATATGGATATTATGAGCAGGGAAGAAATGAACCTTCTTTGGAGACGATTCAAGCGATAGCAGAAACATTCCATGTATCTACTGATTATTTACTCGGATTAAAAGATAATAAAAGATCTGATATCCAGTCCATCAGTGATTTACAATTAACCTATGAAGAACTAGACACAGTTTATCTTATGAAACAAATTGGGCTATTAAAAGAATTATCTCGCGCTTCAGAAGCAGACTTACAACGCATGCAACGATTATGGAAATTTTTACAGAATGAAATGCAGATGGAGAAATCGCGGGATTGAGGGAGATTTTGTCATCCTAGGGTAACCTTGAAGATCGGGAGTTACCATTGAATAAACAAAAAGAAATTACAGCCAGATAGCTAATTACCTAAAATGGTATCAAGAACACAGAAGGTTTGCAATTATTTCGTTCTAAATAAAAGAGTGATTGTAACTGTATCTGTTTATAGCATTAATAATAGTAATCACATTATTACATATTATTTCTGGTCTATACTTCTTAATAATGAAAAAAAATAAAAATAAAACTGGTTTGATTTTAGGATATTGTGATTTATTTGTTGGGGCTATAGGGATTTTTATAATCATTTATTATTTGATTTAGATTTTTGTCTGTTGCAAAAAAGCAACATTGTAATAACTATTCACGGAACGAAAACAGTTTGAGATGCGGCTCCACTCACTTTGTCTGATATCTGATTATATTAGACAGCTCGAGATGCGATTCCTCTCCTCTTGTCCAATATTCGATTATATTGGACAGTTTGAAATGCGGGCCCACTCTTTTTGTCCGATACCTTTTTATATTGGGCAATTTGAGGTGCGATTCCACTCTTTT
>JACYYJ010109485.1_pt1 | contig 11987 bp, 12 predicted proteins | sample 8236861 | NCBI WGS metagenome assembly JACYYJ01 (sample SAMN14103086, study PRJNA606662) | landfill metagenome | isolation source: landfill solid waste | place: India:New Delhi, Okhla landfill site | collected 2017-11-05
AGCGTCTCGCGCACCGGCTTGCCGTTCTCCCAGGTCTCGGCCACGGCGATGCGCTCGAGGTTCTGCTCGATGCGATCGGCGATCCTGTTGAGGATGACGGAGCGCTCGGCAGGACTCGTCTTGCCCCAGCCGGCGAACGCCTGCCAGGCGACCTCGACGGCGCGGTCAATGTCTTCGGCGGTGCCACGCGCGACCTCGGTGAACGGCTTGCCGTTGACCGGGCTGACGTTTTCGAAGTACTGGCCCTTGAGTGGATCGACGAACTCCCCGCCGATGTAGTGGCCGTAGCGGGGGCGATAGTTCGCAACGGCACCGGGCTGGCCTGGTGCGGCGTACGCCGTGGACGTGGTCTCTTCGACGATGGTCATGCTGTCTCCTTCGACGGGGTCGCAGCCTCAGTGCTACGTGGTGCAGCCTCAGCGCTACGTGGTTGGGTCGAAGATAGGCCGCGCCACGTTGCAGGCGGATGCGTCACGTTGCATCCGGTTGCGCCTGTCGGCAGGGAGTCAGGACTCGAGCTTCTCGATCCGGCTCACCAGGCCGACGCGCCGCGGCGAGCGCGCCGGCAGCATCTCCAGGCACAGCCGCAGCACCTCGACATCGCCCGCCCCCTCGGGGATCTCGGCGTAGGCCAGCAGCACGTCGATGCTCGCCTCCGTCAGCATCGCCTCTCGCAGCGCCGATCGCACCTCGTCGCGGAACTCCTCCACGCCCGGGGAAGTCGAATCCGGAAGCGCCGGGCCCCGGTATGCGCTCAGCGCCACGCGGTGCGCACCGCGGGAGAGCAGCGACAGCACGTTCTGCGCATCCGTCTCCAGAGGCACCGTCAGCCGGTAGGGCCGGGATTCGGGGGCGAGATCGGGCGAGAGACGTTCGAGCACCTTGCGCAGCCGCACCATCTCGGGCCGGAGGGTGTCGGGTGACGCGTCCTCGCCGTAGACGAGTTCCGCCAGGCGATCTGCGGACAGCCCCTGTCGATGAACCGCGAGCATGAGAAGGATCTCTGCGTGGCGGGCGCTGATCTCGACGACGGACTCCGACTCCGGGCCGGTGGCCTCCAGCTGCGCCCTGTCACGTCCGAGCACACGCAGCATCGCCCGGGTCACCGCGGGCCGACGCTGGGAGCGCCTGGTCGGCGGTGCGACGCTGCGTGCCTTCAGCCGTGAGACGAACAGTTCGGATTCGACGGCCCTCGCCGTGGCATCCACCAGCATTCGCGCCTGCGGCGTCACCGCCTCCGCACCGCCGGTGACGTCGATGACCCCGAGCAGGCGACGCGTCTCCGGGTCGAACACGGGAGCGGCCGTGCATGACCACGGCCGCACGAGCCGGTTGTAGTGCTCGGACTCATGGATCTGCACGGGCTGCCCGAGGGCGATGGCGAGGCCGGGCGCGGCCGTCCCGACCGACTCCTCCGACCAGTTCGCCCCCTCGATGAATCCCATCTCGCCGGTGAGCACGCGCTGATGCAGATCGCCCTCCACCCAGAGCAGCCGGCCGACGTGGTCGCCCACGGCGACCATCACGCCCGATTCCGCCGGATCACCCGGCAGCAGCAGCGTACGGATCATCTCCATGACCTCGGCCAGCGGGTGGGCGCGACGATACGTCTCCAGTTCGGCGCTTCCGAGATCGACGGCCGGCAGTCCCTCGGCCCGCACGCGCAATTGCCACGCGCGCTCCCACGATTCGCGGACGAGCGGGCGGACCTGCTGCAGCCGGTGGTCGTCGACGTTGCCCGCGACGAGCTCTTCATGCGCGCGTTCGATGATCAGACGCGAGGCGGCAGATCCGGCGTCGCGCGACGATGACCAAGCAGACGGCACGGGGTCCTCCGATCGTCGGTGACGGAGCTACGGCCCAGTGTACGAGGCGTCCTGCGTGGTGCGCGAGACATGCCTTGCCGGGTGAGACATGCCTGCCGCGACCTGGCTCGTACGGCAAGGCATGTCTCACGAGCGAAGCGCCTACGCGGCGGCCACGTCCACGACCCAGGTCACGCCGAAGCGGTCGGTGAGCATGCCGAATCCGGCGCTCCACGCAGACGCGGCGAGCGGTTCGACGATCTTCGCGCCGGCGGTGAGGGCATCCCAGGGACCCTGCACGTCGGCCAGAGACTCGCCGCGCACCGAGAGGAAGAAGGCCTGGTCGGTGATCGTGACGCCGTTCTCGCGTCGAGTCGATCCCGCGGTGGCGGCGTTCGACTCACCGGGCACGTCGTACGCCATCACGTGGAAGCCGTAGGCGTTCGCGACTTGGCCGAACACAACGCGGTCGGCGCCCGGAGCGTCCGCGGGCATGCCGAAGTCGGCGTAGGTGGCGATCGTGAGATCTCCGCCGAAGACGGACTGGTAGAACTCCAGCGCGCTCCGGGCCTCGCCGTGGAAGTTGAGATGGGTGGTGGTCTTGATGCTCATGTGGTGCTCCTCGTTCGTTCTCTTGCTCGTTCGTTGTTCTGTGCGGGCTCTTCGCCCGACGGCACCCACTCTTCCGGGAGTAGAGGTCAGTTCATGGCCGCTACTCCCGATACCTTTGATGCATGGCCACCACCTCGCGACTGCTCGCTCTGCTGTCGCTGCTGCAGGCGCGACGCGACTGGTCCGGGATGCTCCTCGCAGAACGCTTGGCGGTGAGCCCTCGCACCGTGCGCCGCGATGTCGAGCGCCTGCGAGAGATGGGATACAGCATCCAGGCCGTGATGGGACCGGACGGCGGATACCGGCTCGACTCCGGGAGCGAACTGCCTCCGCTGCTGTTCGACGATGATCAGGTCATCGCCGTGACCGTGGCGCTGCAGGCGGCTGCGCTGAGCGGCGCGGGTGTCGAGGAGGATGCGCTGCGCGCGCTCACCACCGTGCGCCAAGTCATGCCCGCACGCCTCCGGCACCGACTCGATGCTCTCCGGTTCTCCACCCTCCCCGACCGACCCGGTGAGGCCGTCGCCGCGACTTCAGCGGACGTGCTCATCGCCGTGTCTGCCGCGGTGCGCGACCGCCATGTGCTGCGCTTCGACTACGCCCGACCGGGGGTCGACGACGACGCTACGAGCCCGCCGCGACGGGTCGAACCGCACCACCTCGTCGTCTCAGGAGGACGCTGGTATCTCGTCGCGTGGAATCTTGATCGGGACGACTGGCGGATCTACCGCGTCGACCGCCTGACCCCGCGCACACCGACGGGGCCGCGCTTCACACCGCGCGAAGTGCCGGGCGGCGACGCGACCGCGTTCGTCGCGGCACGCTTCAAGGGGTCGGAGCGTCACTACCGTTGGCCGTGCATCGGCAGTGTCATCCTGCATCTCCCGGCTGCGGCAGTGCTGCCCTTCGCCGGCGACGGCGTGGTCGAGCCCGTGGATCAGAGCCGGTGCCGGTTCGAGTCCGGCTCATGGTCGTGGATCGCCCTCGCCGCTTCGCTGAACCGCTTCGATGCGGACATCGAGGTCATCGGGCCGCCGGAGCTGGCTGACGCCTTCGCCCGGCTCGCCGAACGCAACGCGGCAACCGCGTTGGGCGCCTGAGAGTGTTCAGCTGTAGGTGCGGATACGTCCAAGACGGAGACGGGCGCATTCGCGTGCCGTTCAAGGACGCGCCCGGATCTGACGTCTGGAACATCTACCCGTTCCAAGAAGGTCGGGGGGACCTGCTCACACCGACACCGGAGCCCTGGGCGCCGGCGAGACGAGGATTGCCGCACGAGACCTGGCTTGCCAGCGCCCGTCTCATGCCAGAAACCCCGTCTCGCGGAGGGGGCGCTCCTACCCGCGGGCGGACCACCATTCACGCAGGCGCTGCTCAGCGGCATCCGGGCCGAGAACGCCCTCGTCCAGGCGCAGGTCGAGCAGGAACTTGTACGCCTCGCCCACCTCACGACCCGGGCCGATGCCCAGAACCTGCTGGATCTGGTTGCCGTCGAGCTCGGGGCGCATCGCGTCGAGCTGCTCCTGCTCGCGCAGGTCGGCGATGCGCTTCTCGATGTCGTCGTAGGCGGATGCCAGGCGTGAGGCCTTGCGCCGGTTGCGCGTGGTCACGTCCGCACGGGTGAGGATGTGCAGTCGCTCGAGCAGATCGCCGGCATCGCGCACGTAGCGTCGCACCGCCGCATCCGTCCACGCGCCCTCCGCGTAGCCGAAGAAACGCAGATGCAACTCGATCAGCTTCGCGACGGCATCCGTCGTCTCGCCATCGAAGCGCAGAGCCTGAAGGCGCTTGCGCGCCATGCGCGACCCAACCACGTCGTGGTGATGGAACGTCACCGCACCGCCGGGTTCGAGCTTGCGGGTGCGGGGCTTACCGATGTCGTGCAGCAGAGCCGCGATGCGCAACGGCACGTCAGGGGCATCGCCGGGGTGGCGGGAGTGCTCGAGCTCGATCGCCTGCTGCAGCACGGTGAGCGAATGCTCGTAGACATCCTTGTGATGGTGATGTTCGTCGACCTCGAGGCGCAGGGCACTGACCTCGGGCAGGAATTCGTCGATGAGACCGGTATCGACCAGAACGCGGATGCCGCGGACGGGGTCATCGGTCTGCATGAGCCGCACGAGCTCGCCCTGAACGCGCTCGGGGCTCACGATCTTCAGCGTCTCGCGCAGCTCGGCGATCGCATCGCGGGTGTCGCTCTGGACCTCGAAACCGAGTTGTGCGCTGAAGCGGGCGGCGCGCAGCATCCGGAGGGGGTCGTCTCCGAAGCTCACCTTCGGGTCGGCCGGCGTGCGCAGGATGCCGGCGACGAGGTCTTCGACACCGCCTGTCGGGTCGATGAGCTTCACGGCTGGTACCTGCAGTGCCATGGCGTTGACGCGGAAGTCGCGGCGCACGAGGTCGCCGTCGATCGTGTCGCCGAACTCGACGGTCGGCTTGCGCGTGACCCCGTCGTAGCTGTCGGCGCGGTACGTCGTGATCTCGACCTGTTCGCTCTTCCCGTCGAGACCCGGCACCCGGGCGCCGATCGTGCCGAATGCGCGACCGATGTCCCACTGGGCAGTCGAGATCGGCGTGACGATCTTCAGGATCTCGTCGGGCGACGCATCGGTCGTGAAGTCGAGATCGTGCACGTCGCGGCCGAGCAGCGCGTCACGCACCGGGCCGCCGACGACCGCGAGCTCGAACCCCGCATCGGAGAACGCCCGTGCGAGGGCGGAAACGACGGATCCTTCGGCGAGCGCGCGCAGACGTTCGAGCCCCTCGGCCATATTGAGCATGGGTTCCAGCGTACCGGGGGTCGAGCGTCCGCTTCAGGCGGCGACCATGTGCTCCTCATTGCGCGGGATCGCCTCACCGGGCTCAGAACTCGCGCCCACAGTGATTCCGGCGAACACCATGGGTACGCCCTGAGCCAGAAGAAGCGTCTGCCGATCCATGAGCTGCGCGTGAACGTGCGGTTCGGTGCTGTTCCCGGAGTTTCCACACTCCGCGATCCAGTCACCTCTGCGCACGGTGTCGCCGACACGCACCGAGACGGACCCTTGCCGGAGGTGCGCGACCGTGGCATACCGCCCATCATCCGTGCGGATCGTGACGTGGTTGCCGACGATGAATCCCGGCCCGCCCAGCTCACGGATCATTCCTTCGATCATCAGGTAGAGGATGCCGAGCGTCGTCGAGCGTGCACGGTGGTCTCGGCGCCAGTCCGATGCCTTCACCACGACACCGCCGACCATCGCGAGCACCGGCTGACCGAATGCCGGATAGTCCGTACTGGGGCGCATGGCCGCACCTGATCCGAACACGGGACGGGACGTGGGATCCGGTTCGTGCACCAGATCGATCGCATGTGCCTGTCCATACATGCGGATGCCGTGGCTGGGCACTCTCGAAGCCGGGCTGTTCATCGCCAGCCAGCGCCCACGCACCGGCGAGCCGACCACCACGGCGTCTGCACGAGGCAGCAGTCTGGGGCCGATCAAAACGAGAGCAAGGACGACCGCCCACCCGGCCAGCGCGATGTAGATCAGGGCCGACCGCACGCCGCGGGAGGAATCGTCGAACAGTGAACCGAAGATGGCGATCGCCAAGAGGATGCCGGTGGATGCGATCAGGATCATCGCGCGTATGCGGTACAGCGCGATGACGACGCGCTTCACCGTTCTGCCCCGAGCATGCAGATCATCAGCGGCACGATGCGCGCCGCTGGCACCTCGTACGTGCCGCGACCGCTTTGCCGTACCCATCCGCTCGCGACCAACTGCCGAAGATGGTGGTGGAGCTGGCCTGTCGTGCCCAGCGCTTCGATAGCGGCGAGGTCCGATGTCGCGTGCACTCCGGCGAGGATGTGTCGCAGCAGCTCCAGCCGCACCGGATGCCCCAGCGCCGCCAGCGCATGTGCGCGCTCGCCCCAATCTGCTTCAAGGAGCCCTTCCGTGCCGATGCCCTGCTGCCATGCCACCGGCGCACCGGTCGGCAGTGTGAGCGATCCGACCATCATCACCGCGCCGGCGTGAGTGCTGGCGTCATCCGGCAGTCGTGACTGCAGCGCATTCAGCGCCCAGAAGCCGTCGCCGCCGGCCGGCATCTCGAGGTCGGCTCCGGGTCGCCCTTCATGAGTCGATTCCAGCGCGGAAACTCGGGCGACGAGCGCCTGCACGATCTCGCGAAGCTCAGCAGTATCATGATCCATGTGTCGAGAGTACGTTACTACGTACTTACGTTGCAATGCGGTACGGCCGCCTCACGCCGCCAGCAGCCGTCGCAGCACCAGACCGGGAGCGGATGCCCCGACCGCCGCGCTCGCGCCCGGATCAGTAGCCGCGGTCAGCTCCCTCACCGCCCACTCGTCGATCGCTCGGAGCACGGCGAAGGTCACGTCGGCCTGCAGCTCGAGCGGAAGGTCATCGCGCACCTGCCCCGCGTCACGCCCGACCACGAGCACCGCCCTGACCCATCCCCGTACCGCGTCCAGCAGCTCCGCACGCGCTGTGCCCTGAACCTCAGCAGGCAGGTAGAAGATGCGGCCGAGATGCTGCAGCGCCGGCTGGCCGGACAGTGCCGCGAACTGCGCCAGCAGTTCGTCGACGTGCCGCCAGAATGCTCGCGCGCCGAACTCCTCGGGCGCAGGCGGCGTCCACTGCGCACGCACATCGGCGATCAGCATCCGCACCACGACGTCGAACAGCTCGCTCTTGGAGCCGACGAAGTGATAGAACGAGCTCTTGCTCATACCGGCACCGCGGATGATGCGATTCAGTGACGCGCCTTCGTACCCGGCCCGCGCGAACTCCGCCACCGTGGCCTCGGCGAGCGCCGCCCGTCGCTCAGGCGTCAGGCGCGACTCGTGATCCGACGCACCCCCGTCGTCCTCTCGGGTCTCCATGAACTCGAGCATACTGGACCACCCAGTCCAGAGCGCGTACGATTGGACCACCCGGTCCATCCGAAAGGACGCATGCATGCTCACCTCCACCACCCTGCATGATCAGCTTGATGCACAGCGCGATGACCCCGTGCGCATCGTCATCGCAGGCGCGGGGATCGCCGGGCTCACGCTCGCGGCGCTGCTGCGAAAGAGCGGGATGCACCCGGTGATCGTCGAGCGGATGCCGCGGATGGAGCATCCCGGATACATGCTCGCCCTCATGCCGACGGTCGACCCCGCGCTGAAGGACATCGGCGCGCACGAGGGGTACCTCACCCGCAGCGCGCCGCTGAGTCGGTACGCATTTCGTTCGCACCGCGGCCGGACGCTGCGCTCCGACGATCTCGGTGCGTTGCTGCAAATCCACGGCGACTACCAGGGCATCGACCGCGGGAGCCTGATCGACGTGCTCACGACAGACGGATGCCCGGTCGTGTTCGGCACGACAATCACGCGGATCGGTGACGACGAGGTGACCTTCAGCTCCGGCGAACGATCGTCCTTCGACCTGGTCGTCGCGGCCGACGGCATCCACTCGCGCACCCGCGACCTGCTCGATGTCGGCGACGTCCAGATCCTCGACACGGGCTGGGCAGGCTGGGTGACCTGGTCGGACGAGCTCGGCGACGACCCGGCGCTCGGTGAGGAACTGTGGGGCGACGAGTTCTTCCTCGGCGCGTATCCCGTGAAGGGGCGGCTTGGCATCTTCCTCGGCGGCCCGACGGAAGACCTGAAGGCCGGGCCCGCCGTCTTCGCCGCCCGCGTCCGCGAGGCGGCTCCCGAGATCGGCTCTCGCCTGCACGCGGCCCTGGATGCCGTCACCGCCGACCCTGCCCCCTACCTGTGGCCGCTCACCGACGTCCGCGCCGAGCGGTGGGTCGCCGGGCGCGCCGTGCTGCTCGGGGATGCGGCATCCGGTTTCCTGCCGACCGCGGGTATCGGCGCCGGCATGGCGATGGAGTCGGCGTGGATGCTGGGACGAATGCTCACGCACGCCGACCGTGAGAATCTCGACACGGTGCTCGCCGAGTGGGAACGGGTGCAGAAACCCCGCGTGGAGGCGGCACAGTCCAACTCGCGGATGCTGGCGAAGCTGATGTTCCGGCGCGGCACGGTGGTGGCGTGGCTGCGCGAGACGGCGATGCGCCTGCTGAGCGTGAAGGCGGTGCTGGGACCGATCATCCGGCTCGTCGCTGATCAGCCCGATCCGGATGAGATCGCTCGTCGCGTATCCGGCCGATGACGGCGACGTCCGATTCGCGCTGCTCGGTTTCGCAGGTGACGAGGTCGCACGCGATCACATCGGTGAGGTTCTGCAGCGTCAGCGCGACGGTGCGCGCTCGCGCTGCCGCCGTCTCGACGATCACCTCCATCCGAATGACACCGTCCGCGAGACGGTAGTCGGCCTGGAGGATCTCGATCTGCCGCCGATGGAACACCGACGCCAGACGCATCAGCCCATCGACGCCCGGATCCACCATCGAGATCGTCACGGTGAACCGGCCGACGGCGTCGAGATGGGTCGGCCTGCTGGCGGATGCTGTCATGCCACTTATACTCGGAATTGATCCCTGACCGGTCAAGAGTTTCGCTGACAACTGGTCATAATGAAGTGCTGTGGCTTCGCGGGCGCTCCGGAGGTGTGCGGAATGGCAACGATCGATCGACTCGACGCCGAGATCATCAGCAAACTCGCCGAAAACGCGCGGATCGGTACCGCCGAGCTCGCCGCGCAGCTCGGCGTCAGCCGCACCACGATTCAGCTGCGTCTGCGCCGCCTCGAAGACGACAGGGTGCTCCTCGGGTTTCAGCCCATCATCGACATGAGCAGGGTCGGCGCCCCGGTCGAGGCGCTGATCACACTCGAGATCGATCAGCGACGGATGCGGAACATCGTCCGCGGGCTGCACGCGCTGCCCGAGGTGCTCGAGGTGCGCATCCAGGCCGGCCGCGAGGATCTGCTCGCCCGGGTCGGGCTGGAGTCCCTGGAAGCCCTCCAGGCGCTGACGGCCGAGATCGTCGCCCTCGACGGCGTGCGGAAGACGACCTCGACCTTCACGGTGTCGACTCCCGTACCGTTCCGACTGGCGCCGCTGCTGCGGAAGCTCACCCGTGCGGCCGGATGGGGCCGGGCGAACCCGGCCCCATCCGAGGACCAGTAGACCGGAACCGCTGACAGGGCACCCCCGCGATTCCCTACGCCGAGATCACCTCGCGTGCGACGGTGTACTCGTCGAGGACGTCCTGGTGGACCTCGACGCCGATGCCCGCTCCGGTGGGGACTGTCACGTCGCCGTCGTTGATGACGAACGGCTCAGTGATGTCGCGCTCGTAGTAGCGCGACGATGCCGAGATGTCCCCAGGGAGCGTGAATCCGGCCAGCGACGCGAGCGCGACGTTGCCCGCCCGGCCGATCCCCGTCTCGGCCATCCCGCCGCACCACACACGAATACCGCTGGCCCTGGCGATGTCGTGGATGCGCCGAGCTTCGAGGTAGCCCCCGACCCGGCCCGGCTTGATGTTGATGATCGAGCACGCGCCCAGCCGGATCGCCGCTGCGGCCACGCGCGCCGAGGTCACGGACTCGTCGAGGCAGATTGGGGTCCGCAGCTGCCGGGAGAGTTCGGCGTGACCGACCAGGTCGTCGGGGTCGAGGGGCTGCTCGATCATCAGCAGGTCGTAGTCGTCCAGTCGCGCCAGCAGACGCTCGTCGCCGCGCTCGTACGCCGTGTTCGCGTCGACCTGCAGGAGGACCTCGTCACCGAATCGCTCGCGCACAGCTCGAACGGGCTCGACGTCCCAACCCGGTTCGATCTTCAGTTTGACGCGGCGGTAGCCCGCATCGAGGTGGCCGGCGACCTCCTCGAGGAGCTTGTCGATGTCGTCGGCGATGCTCACCGAGACGCCGGCCGGAACCTCGGCGCGGGTGCCGCCGAGGTAGTCGGACATCGAGATGTCCCAGCTGCGCAGCTGGCCGTCGATCACGGCGGCCTCCAGCGCGCCCTTCGCCATTGGGTTGCCGCGGTACTTCGACAGCAGCGGCGCGACATGCTGGGGCCGCACGTCGCCCGCCTCGAGCAGACGCGGCACGAGGAAGTCGCGCATGATCGAGATCGCCCCGCCGACGTACTCCGGCGAGTAGGTCGGATCGCCCTCCGAGACGCACTCGCCCCAGCCCTCGGCGTCATCGCCCTCGACGCGCACGAGCAGGCCGGTATGCATGCTCTGCACACCCAGGGAGGTGCGGAACGCGGTCACCCGCGGGATCTGGATGGTTCGCAGCTCAATCGACCGGATCTTCACCGGGTGCTCCTTTCGTCGCCGTCCGCGACGCTCGATGCGGCGGGGATCTCTCCTCGCCGCTGTAAGACGCTCTCGAAGAACTCTCGGACGGCGGGCATCACGCCGCGCCCGCTGTGCCGGATACCGGGCGCCCGTTCCAGCCTTGCATCCACCCCGTGTTCGTCGAGGTTTCGGCGCAGCGACTCCAGGCGCTCCTGTCTGTCCGACCCGGCACGGTTGGCATCCGGCATCCAGTGCCTGCTGCCCTCGGGTACCGACACCTCCTCTCCGCCGAAATCGTCGGCGCCGATCACCAGCAGCGCCGGCACGCGGCGCACGGCGTCGAGATCGAGCGACGTGCCGAACCGCTCAGGAAGGTCGGCGGTCCCGACCCACCACTCGCGGTCGGGATCGATGAGAGTGACCGCGCCCGGCGCGCCGATCGACACAGCTGCGAGACGCTCCGGATGCAGGTACAGAAAGCGGTGCGCGAACTGCCCACCGCCCGAGAATCCATGCAGGTACCAGCGGCTGAAGCTCAGTCCATATCGCCGGGCATAGTCGTCCGCCATGTCGATGAGCAGCCGATCGAAGCGGATGCCGCGGAACTCGATCCGCTTGTAGTTGTCGATGTCGTCGGGGTCTTCGATCCCGGCCGGGAAGAGTGGTGCGAGCACGGCGCACTGATGCTCTTCGGCGAACTGCACGAACTCGTCGCGGTACACCTGCGGCTGACGCAGCGTGCCGTGTACGACGATCACGAGCGGTACGGGGTCCACGCGCTCCCGCAGTGCCTGCGGCGTGTAGGTGTAGTAGCTGAATCGCTGATCAGTCGACAGCGCCCAGGCCGGAGCCTTGCCCCACAGGTAGTGGGCGAAGCGCCCCTCCACACCGCTCATCGTGCGCCCGCCGTCTCGCCGCGCTCGACCTCGGCGTTCATCACCTCGGCGCGCAGGCGCGACACCTCGGCCGGATCCCACCCGGGGACCGGTACGGAGGCGAGCAGCAGACGCGTGTACGGATGCTGCGGGTCAGCGAGCAGGTCATCGGTCACACCCGACTCGACCACTCGGCCGCGATGCATGACCAGCGCACGGTCGGTGATCTCCCGCACGACCGCGAGGTCGTGGCTGATGAAGACGTACGCTGTGCCGGATTCGCGGCGGATGCTGTCCAGCAGCCGCAGAATCTGAGCCTGGATCGACACATCGAGAGCCGCGACCGGCTCGTCCATCACGAGCACGGCAGGGTCCGCGGCGAGCGCTCGGGCGATCGCAACGCGCTGACGCTGACCACCGCTGAGCTGCCGAGGGCGCAGCCCGCTCTCCCGGTCGCCGAGGCCGACCTGGTCGAGCAGC
>JACYYJ010034848.1_pt1 | contig 11979 bp, 11 predicted proteins | sample 8236861 | NCBI WGS metagenome assembly JACYYJ01 (sample SAMN14103086, study PRJNA606662) | landfill metagenome | isolation source: landfill solid waste | place: India:New Delhi, Okhla landfill site | collected 2017-11-05
AATACGATTTAAGCAATTCGAAAGTAAAGCTAGTAATGTTCTACTACACAAGCTGTCCAGATATTTGTCCGTTAACGATGATGCATGCAACACCGATGCAAGAGGAGCTTATGAAGAAAAACGTTTTTGGGGAGAAAGTTGAATTTGTTTCTATTACATTGGATCCGGATGTAGATACGAAGGAAAAAATCATGCATTATGCAGAATCCTTTGATGCAGATTTTACAGGTTGGAAATGGCTGCGAGGATCAAATGAGAAAACAAAAAGTGTAGCAGACCGTTTTAAAATGATGTACGAAAAGTCAAAGGATGGATTTGTTGCACATAATACGACCATGTACTTACTCGATAAAAAGAACAACATTCGAGCAATATATGACATGTCTACAACGAAGGAACCGCTAGATTCAGAGCAAATTTTGAAGGATATTGGGAAGTTAATAGAGAAGGAATAAAAGAGAGGAACCACAAACACTATTGACTATGTAGAGTGTGTTTGTGGTTTTTTTATGTAATACTTCAGAATGTAACTACATTGTGATCGTTTTGAGAAAAATAGGTAAGTATAGAACTACAAAAGGAGAAATGAAATGAGAAAACGTGCTCGTGAGCTTGGAATAAAAATAGGATCAATGGAAACAGGAAAACAAAATCAAATAACAGATGTACCAGGAGTAAAAGTTGGACATGTGACATTACTAGAAGATTTGGAAAATGGAGAATGCATAAGAACAGGGGTTACTGCAATACTTCCACATGAAGGGAATCTTTTTAAAGAAAAGGTGCCTGCCGGATGCTTTGTATTAAACGGTTATGGGAAAAGTACTGGATTGGTTCAACTAGAGTAATTAGGTGAAATAGAATCTCCTATCATGTTAACAAATACGTTTAATGTTGTAAATGTTATGCAGCACACATTATCCTACATGCTGAATGAAACGAAGGAAATTGGTGATTCAACGGGCTCTTTAAATGTTGTTGTGGGAGAATGCAATGATATGTATTTAAATAGTGCAAGGATTGCAACTATTCGGCAGCAGGATGTATTTCAAGCAATAGATAAAGCTGGAACGAAAGTAGACGAAGGGGGAGTTGGTGCTGGTTGTGGAATGGTTTGTTTTCAATATAAAGGTGGGGTAGGAACAGCCTCCAGGAAAATAAAGAATAGCTTTGTAATAGGCGTATTAGTAGTAAGTAATTTCGGAGCACGGGAAGAATTGGAATTAGCAAGATTTCAGCCTACCAATATGGACAAAGAGAAGCTTCCTGATGGCTCCATTATGATAATCGTTGCAACAGATGCCCCGCTATCGGATCGGCAGCTCAAAAGATTAGCCAAGCGTGCTACTGTTGGTCTAGCGAAAACAGGAAGCCGAATACACCATGGTAGTGGTGATATTGTCATTGCCTTTTCTAATGGTTATACAATTCCTCACTTTTCTAGTGGAGAATACCGAGAAGCACGTGCAACGATAAGAGATGATTCGAAAATCATGCGAGAGTTATTCCAAGGTGTTGCAGAAGCCACGGAAGAAGCAATCTTAAATTCACTCACCAAATCTGAAACAACAAAAGGACGTAAGGATAGGGTGGTGGAAGCCATCCCCTATGACGTATTAAGAAAAGCCCCAAACTAAATTTGTCGAAATAATTAATTTTTTTGCGGAAAACTACTTTTATTTCCAATTTGTAAATAGTAAAGTAGAGATAAACCTACATTATACAAAGGGGAATTTCCATGCGTGCTCTACGTATAACTACTATTATCATAACCATCCTATCCTTTTTCTTAACGGTACGTGTACTAACGAGAGAGGAAATCTTAACGGAGCCAATTATTGATTCCGACCAAATTAACGCTGCCATCGAACAAGTAAAGAAAAGCGTTCGTTCGAGGAATGAAAGTTTCGATACCCAAAAAGAATGGATTGTTTATGATGTAATTAATATGGAGATATCACAGAGAGCTATGGAAGTGGAAGCGGAAAAGCGAGGAATCAAGGTTAACAAGGAGGATGTCCAAAACTTTATCGAAGAACAAGTAACGATGTATACCCAATTAGCAGATGAAGATGATTATTTTGCTGACCATTTGCAAAAAAGTAATTTAACTGTAGAGGAATACATAATGAACATGGGATATGAGCAAATCGAATCCCAAATTTTACATAGAAAGCTTTATGAAAGCCTTGCAATCCATAATAACAGGACTGAAGATGATCCATATCAAGCTATAGAAGAAAACTTTAGAGAAGCGTATAAGGACCAAATTGAGCGATTAAAAAGAAAATACGGAGTGCTTGATGTGAAAGAAGACCAAATGTACTATTCTAAGTCTAATTAAACAGCTAGTAAGAAAGAAGTTCCTTTCTTACTAGCTGTTTTTACATTTCCAACCGAATCGGATTGGAAAGCCCTTCCGTCAATGTACCAGATAATTCAATCTCTATTATATTTTCCTCAACCCAAGTGATGGACTCAATCGGGTAATTATAATGTAGTACATCCGATGATAGATCAGGATTGGACAATTTAACTACTTCTTCATCTTTTAAATGAACAGCGAGTAAATGACTCCTAGTTCCACTATTTGTTTCGCGATTAAATTGAACAATGACGTATTCTTCTTCTGGAGACAAGGTATAATCCTCATATTTAGCTAGGTCTGTAAGTGGCACCATAGCTGTGTTATCTCCGTATTCCTTAATTAAAATATAGGAGCACTTTTGGGTAGTATTTTGACAAGCGTATTCCATCATAATTAATTTGAAATCTTCCGAGTTATGAATGGTTTGTCCACGAAAGNNAAAGCCTTCAATCGTTTGATTAACATTGGTGGAGCTTGATAAATAATGTGCTAGAAAAGGAATTTCACTTAAGGTGATTGTATAACTTTCACCATCTACTGGAAACGTAACTTCATTAGGGAGCTCAATTCGAACTTCCTCCTCTTCCGGGCTAAGTACTGGTATTGCTACTTCATCTGCTACTTTATCTGAGCATCCAACTAGCAGAAATAAGATGCTACATAAGATTAAAAACTGCTTCAACNNTATCCACCTCGTTTAAATAACTTTTAAAAAATACTCTTATTCCATTTTAAACTAAAAATTCATATATAAAAATGAATAATTGAGAGGAAGAACAAAAAAAATAATCGATGACACCTATATGTTTCCAAATTCATATTTTATTAATAAGGCAGGTGATAACATGAATAAGCTTCTCATTCTTAATTTAACGTTGCTACTATTTCTCTCTGCTGCTGTAACGCTCTATACGCTTGATGTCATTAATGATTCACTTGTTGCCTTATTCGTTGTACCAATATCCGTATATTTCCTTATATTAAAAGAAAGAGCAGTTGTAAAACCGTCGAATCAATTAAAGAAGGAGTATAGAGGAAAAAGATTAACGTAAAGCCCCGGTAATAGATGAGAAAGCCGCTTCTTATTGAGAAGCGGCTTTCTTTGTTTTTGGTGCAGTTGTTTTTCGCTTTGTCGTCTTTTTAGTAGTTCCTTTTTTGGAGCGGTCCAACGATGCTTGCAATGCAGCCATTAAATCGGTAACATTATCCGGCATTGGCTTATCCTTTGCAGTTGTAACTTGTTCATTATTTTTCTTTTCTTCTATTAAATCAAGCAATGCCGTACGATATTCATCTGTATATTTTTCAGGATCAAATTCTGTCGTGAGTTGATCAATTAACATTTTTGCCGTTTCCAGTTCTTTTTCTCCTAAAGCTTCTTCCGCAGGTACATTCGGTACATTTTCAACAGCTCGTACCTCATCAGGAAAATGAATGGTTTCCATCACTAACGTATTGTTATACACACGTACAATCGCCAATTGTTCTTTGGACCGAATGATAATTTTGGCAACACCTATTTTACCCGTATCTTGAAGTGATTTGCGTAGTAATGCATAAGCTTTACTGCCACCATCATTAGGCGACATATAATAGGTCTTCTCAAAATAGATGGGGTCAATTTCTTCTAGTTTTACAAAATCAATAATCTCAACAGACTTGTCTTCCTGCTCCTTTTTCAGCTTCTCTAGCTCATCATCATCTAACACTACAAATTTATTCTTTGCATATTCATATGCTTTCACTATATCCTCATTATCAATTTCTTTCTCACATACAGGACAAACTTTTTCGTATTGAATAGGTGATTGACATTCTTTATGAAGCTGTCTTAGTTTTATATCCTTATTTTCTGTTGCAGCATGTAATTTTATCGGAATGTTTACTAAACCGAAACTTATGGTGCCTTTCCACATTGTATGCATACCTATCACTCCTTTTTGTCCCTTATCTTCTCCGTTTCTACTTCTAAATATTTAATAGAACCATTGATAAATTGTCACAATAACAGTAACGAAAGGGGGAAACGCAATGAAAAAGCCAATGTTACCAAAACTTTCTAGTAATGTTCCGAATAGTTCGGAATGGATGTTCGAGGTTAAGTATGATGGTTTTCGTGCTTTTCTAAAGTGGACAACAACAAGTATCCAATTAATCTCTAGGAATGGTAATGATTTAACAGGAAACTTCCCGGAAATCATTTCCTTTTGTGAACAATATGCTAAGGAGTTACAAGATCTTTTACCATTAAAATTAGACGGTGAAATAGTGATTTTAAACACACCTCTACAAGCTAATTTTCGTTTATTACAGCAACGAGGCCGATTTAAGCAACAAGAAAAAATAAAGGAATTCGCATCCAAACGCAATGCCACATTTCTATGTTTTGATCTATTGAAAATTCGGGGAACAAACGTGGAAACTAAACCGTTTATGGAAAGAAAGGAAATGATAAAAAACGTATTCACAAGAGCGGGCTGGCCCACCACACCACAGCCTATGGAACCAATTGGTATGGTTTCAGCTACGAAAAGCTTTCAGGAGCTTTGGAATAAGCTTCAGGTTGAATTTGGTGAAGGGATTATAGCAAAACGCAAGGATAATAAATATGAAGCGGGGAAACGAGTAGACCATTGGTTGAAAATAAAAAATTGGAAAAAGATTACTGGTGTCATTACAGGCTACGACCCTAGTAACGGATATTTTACAGTTTCCGTTGTTCAGGAGGGTCGGTATACGGAAATTGGGGTAGTGAAAAACGGATTTCAAGATAATGAATTAGAAACACTTAAAAGCTTAATTTACGAGAAAGGTACGAAGCTACAGAATGGAAGTTATGCTATTCCACCAGGTATTTGCATCGAGGTAAACTGTTTACAAGTAGAAGAAGGTCAATTTCGAGAGCCCATGTTCTCCAAATTTCGTTTTGACCTTCAGCCTGAGGAATGTACGAAAGAGAAGGTAGAAGTCGACTTAGCGATGCTTCCAGAACAAGTCGAGATAACGAACCCTGAAAAGCCATTATGGCCAGATGTTTCTTACTCCAAAATGGATTTGATTTTACATTTACGGAAATTGGCTCCCTATATGCTACCTAGAATTCGTGATAAAAAGCTTACTCTCATACGGTATCCGCACGGTGTAGGGGATCAATCTTTTTATCAAAAGCATCGAGCAGAGCATACGCCTGATTTTGTTGATGGTATTGTAGAAAATGGGGAAGAGTTCATTCTTTGTAATACGCTAGAAGGACTAATTTGGATCGGGAATCAAGGCACATTGGAATTCCATATCCCTTTCCAAAAAGCCAGTTCACCCTATCCAGATGAAATTGTGTTTGATTTAGATCCCCCATCTAGAGAGGAATTTTATTTAGCTATACAAGCAGCGAAAATAGTAAAAGAGATGTGTGACTTTTTACAAATCCATTCCTTTGTAAAAACTTCAGGTAATAAAGGATTGCAAATTCATATACCCATTCGAGTAGGAAGTTTAAGCTATGAGGAGAGCCGTGTTTTTACAGAAGCTGTTGCGAAAATGCTAGTAAACCATCATCCGGAACTTTTCACAATTGAACGGTTAAAGAAAAAAAGAGGAAACCGTTTGTATGTAGATTTTGTCCAACACGCAGAGGGTAAGACAATTATTGCGCCTTACTCTCCACGGGCAACGAAAGAAGGAACTGTTGCAACGCCTTTATTTTGGGAGGAGGTCACGGATGATCTAACCCCCACTTTATTTACGATAAAAAATGTAGCGGATCGTGTTTTGATGAAAGGCTGTCCTTGGATTACGTTTGAAAATCGAAAGGAACATCAAGATGTATCTAAATTAAAAAATTTAGTTCAAGGTACAAATGAGATTCGCTAAGAGATAAATGTAAAAGTTTTTCGAAAAAACAATAATTTCCTCATTCTATTTCCATTTATTTCTGTTATAATAAAAATACTTTTAATAAAGGAGCGTGATGTTTTATGAGTATTGTTGTTAGGAATAGAAACCTCAAATCATTTAATCGTCAGTATTTAAAGGGGGACACATTAGTATAGAAGACTCTATTCTTTGTCCTCCTAAATCTAGGGAGGAATGAATCGAATGTATTCATTAGAACAATTAGGTTTTCATGCGTTTTTTTCAGAACAAGCTTCGGAGAGTGAGTTAAAGGTTGGACGTGTATCTTTCTCAGCTAACGAGCGATATAAAATTCTTTGTCCAGAGGGAGAATTTCAGGCATCCATTTTAGGGAAAGTACGGTATTTAGCTGAAAGCAGCCGGGATTTACCTTCTGTGGGTGATTGGGTTTTATATCAACGACTTGAGGGAGACCAGCAAGCAGTTATTCATAAAATTTTGGATCGTAAAAGTATATTATCAAGAAAAGTTGCTGGACAACAGCAAAAAGAGCAATTATTAGGGACGAATATTGATGTTGTCCTACTTGTAAATACGCTAAATAATGATTTTAACTTAAGAAGAATGGAGCGCTATTTATATGTGGTATATGAAAGTGGCGCAACCCCTGTTTTTGTTCTGACGAAAAAAGATCTATGTGAAGACGTGGAAAATAAAATTCTAAGTGTAGAGCGAATTGCTCCAGGTGTCCCTGTCGTTGCTGTAGATTCTATTAGTGGAGAAGGCTATGACAAGTTGATTCCGCTTATAAAGGGTGGTAACACGTATTCCCTTCTTGGTTCATCTGGAGTTGGAAAATCTACTGTCCTTAATCAATTGTTTGGAGAAGAGCTTCAAAAAACGAATGATGTACGGGTAGGAGATCATAAGGGGAAGCATACAACTACACATCGTGAGTTATTTGTATTACCAGAGGGTGGCATCATCATTGACACACCTGGAATGCGAGAGCTCCAACTATGGGGAAATGAAGAAACAGTTAATCATGCTTTTGAGGAAATTGATGCATTATCGAAAGCCTGTCCATTTACCGATTGTAAGCATGAAACAGAACCGAACTGTGCTGTTAAAGCAGCAATAGAAAATGGTGAGCTAGATCTGGAGCGATTACAAAATTATCGAAAATTTGGTAGAGAAGTAAGACGACACGAATTAAAAGAAAAATATGGAACGAATCGAGCAAATAAAATACAATATAAAGAGTTTAAGAAAAGAAATTCTTTATAATAAATAAGGTTCTCCTCTACTGGGGAGCCTTATTACACGTTCATGGAGGACAGCAGTAATGATATTGAGACAAGGATTAAAAGAAGACTTACCACAAATCTTGGAAATTATGAATTACTATATTGAACACACTACGATTATTTTTGACAAACAACGAAAAACACTATCGGATATGGGCGGATGGTTTGAAAAATTTATACATGATTATCCGCTGATTGTTGCAATGAAGGATAATCAGCTATTGGGATATGCTTATTTATCCGCTTATCGCCCTAAAATAGCCTATAAACAGACGGTGGAGCTTTCTATCTATGTTTCCCCAAACTCCCATAATAGAGGGATAGGGAAAGAATTGATGCTTGCAATGATAGAAGAAGGCAGGAGGAGAAAGTATCATACGATTCTTTCTTTCATTACTTCAGAAAATGAGGAAAGCATTCGCTTTCATGAAAAGTTTGATTTCAAAGAGGTAGGTAAGCTAAAGGAAGTTGGGAATAAAAACAACCGTTGGTTAGATGTAAGTATCTATCAGTTGCTCTTAGCCTAAAGACAAGCGATATATTTTGCCGCAGCGTGATTAACACTCATCATCAATTAACGAAGCGAGAGCTGTATAAGATACCAATAAATATGTTGGATCAAATACAGCTCTCTGATTTATATAAACTAAGACATAAATAGACTTACGAAAAGTTAATAGAGACACCTCTACTGTTTTAGTTCACTAGCAACCTCACTTAAAGAATCTTGAATATGCTCCTCTAAAGGAAGTGTTATAACAAAGCAAGTTCCTTTATTAACCTCGCTTTCTACACTCACTCTACCTCCAAAGGATTGAATAATATTAAAAGTAACCATTAACCCAAGTCCAGTTCCTTTATCCCCTTTTGTTGAGAAATAAGGCTGTCCTAGTTTTTGAACCTGATCTTTCGTTAAGCCAACCCCTGTGTCACAGATGGAGAGCTTTATTTTGTTATTTTCAATAGAAGATTGAATCATCATCTCGCCACCATTTGGCATTGCTTCAATTCCATTTTTAATAATGTTTATTAATGCTTGGACAAATTGCTGAATATTACCCTTCGTATATAGTGATTCCAACTGAGTAGAAATGTTTACTTTATTCCTTTTGGCTAATGGTGTAAGAATAGATATCGTTTTCTCAAGCTCTGCTTTGGTATCAAATAGTATAATGTCATCGTTTTGGGGCTTCGCGAGAGTTAAATAATCGTGAATAATATGCTCTGCTCGCTCAAGCTCACTAAAAATTGTCTTGTAATAGCTTCTTCTTTTCTCGTCAAATTCTTTTACAAATAAAATTTGAAGAAATCCTTTTATTGTTGTTAACGGGTTGCGGATTTCATGTGCAATGCTTGCCGCCAAATGTGAAACAGTCACGGATTTTTCAAAATGTGTAATTTGTTCCTTTAGGAGAGTATGCTTATGTATTAATTCCGTTAAGTAGATTAGGATTACAGAACCTATTGTAAAAGTTGCTGCATTTACAATCCACTGATTAAGCGATAAGTAAGGGAGATGGGTAATTAAATAAATAATTCCGGTTAGCAAAGGGGTTATATGGAGTAATGCAATAGTAAGCACGACCTTAATCGATGTTCTCGAGTTTAAAAACTTACGTGATAAAAGACTGGCGAATGCAACAAGAATTATCGTAGTGAAAAAAGATATAATAATGCCAATTCCACCAAAAAAGAGACGATAGGTTACAAGCACAACAAATAAACCAATACCCACACGGTAGCCGCCATATAAGGTTCCTAAAATTAACGGAACATAACGTAAATCGTAAAGGTAATGATCGTTAATTGGAAAGGCAAACGTCATACACAAAATAATGGATATAGATGAAGCGACAAAAATGGAAAGCTTATATTGTATTTTTTTATTATCGATTAAAAAATTTTGGACAATCGGAATAGATAATTGACCAAGAAAAATAATTAATACATTTACTAATATCCCCTGAACCTCAACTTCCAAAGTGAAACCCCTCTCTTTAAAAACTCCCCCAATATATAGTTTTCGTCATTTTTCCATTTTTTCCTACTAGATTTTTCAAAAAATTTCAATTTAAAAGTATAGTTTTTAAAAATCCATCTATAGTCGGATACGAATTCGGTCCAAATAAGGTGTGAAAAAGAAATAAATTTTAGGATAATGTTATTGGAAAGACAATTTGGGGTATATAACAAGTAAAGTTATTAACCTCTCCTTAAATGACTTTTCCCTTATTACCATAGCTTGCTAACCACAGGCTATGGTATTTTTTTATGCGCATAAAATTCCTTTACTTACGGAAACTGATAGGGTAGGTATTGTAAATTTAGGTTAGGAGTGTAGAAATGGGAAAGCAGAAATGGGCTTTATTTGCTTTAGCTTCTATCCCTCTTTTAATGACATTGGCGAATTCTATGTTTATCCCTGTTTTACCCGTTATTGAAGATAAAATTGATATAAGTCCTTTTCAGTCAAGTATGATCATTACAGTTTACTCTGTAGTGGCAATACCTTTAATTCCCTTAGCAGGTTATCTATCAGACAAGTTTGGTAGAAAAAAAGTAATCATTCCAAGTTTAATTATTACAGCAATAGGTGGGGGTGTTGCTGCCGCTGCTGCCTGGCTAATGGAGAATCCATATATGATTATTTTACTTGGGCGCTTGTTACAGGGAGTAGGAGCATCAGGAGCTTTTCCTGTCGTCATACCTACCGTAGGAGATATGTTTAAAGATGAAGAGGAAGTGACACACGGTTTAGGGATTATTGAAACGTCCAATACGTTCGGTAAGGTTTTAAGTCCTATATTAGGATCTGTTTTTGCTTTCATCATATGGTATGCTCCATTTTTTGCAGTTCCAGTTCTGTCTCTTATTGCAACGATTTTAATTGTTCTTTTAGTGAAACCACCACAGAAAAAAGATAAACAAGAAACATCATTTAAGCAATTTTTACAAACGATTAAAAAAGTGTTTCAAACGAACGGAAAATGGTTAATTGCCATTTTTATCATTGGTGGATTAATTATGTATATTCTATTTGGGTTTTTATTTTTCTTGTCTGAAGTATTAGAGGATAAATACGATATTAAAGGTATTTACAAAGGATTTGTCCTGGCAATCCCTTTACTTATTTTATGTTCGGCATCTTATTTAACAGGGAAGAAAGTAGGGGAGCATAAAGTATTAATGAAGTGGCTGATTTTGATTGGAAATAACATTGCTATGGTTTCGTTATTTTTTGTGAAAGAAGAGATGACCATCTTTCTATTAATTCTACTTTTGTCCTTAACAGGGCTAGGTATTGGTGTGTCGTTGCCTTGTCTTGATTCTCTTATTACAGAAGGAGTTGAAAAGGATGTTCGCGGAACGATAACATCCTTATATAGTAGCATGCGATTTGTAGGTGTTGCAGCAGGCCCTCCAATCACTGCGATGATGATGAAAGGCTACGCTTCTTATTTGTTTTTCGTACTTTCCGGTTTGTGTTTGATTTCTGTTTTGTTATCCTTTTTCTTTATTAAGCCAGATGCAGTAAATGCGAATAAATCACCATTAAAAAAAGGGACTATATCGTAGTCCCTTTTGAATTGTAATCGCTATTTTTCTTCTTCATCGTTGAGCGTAATCCTGTTTCTGTTCCCTTAACAATACGGATGAAGTTCTCTTTATGCTTTAGTAAAAATATAAGAACAAGAAGTCCGGCAATACTCACCTTCGCGATATCAAATTGTGGATACCACGTAAAAATAAGAAAGGATGCATTCAATGCGAGTGCACCAATAACGATGTAGTTTGTAACAATAGTTAAAACAACAAATAAGATCAGCGTAATTAAAGCAATTTTCCAATTTATTACTAGGAATAGTCCAATTAACGAGGCGGTACCTTTACCACCATTAAACTTCATAAAAAAAGGAAAAATATGTCCAACTATGACAGCCCCACCACTTACATAATAAAGGAACTGTAAATCGTTTGCTTCGACGGAATGTTGAAACAATAACCATATTAACAATATGGATAATACAGGTTTTATAATATCGATAAGCGCTACAATGATTCCATATTTCCAGCCGAGCACAACCGTTATATTCGATGCACCCGCATTTTTACTACCATGCTCTTTAATATTTATCTTCTTCCATTTACTAATAAAATAGGATGGATGAATACATCCGAGTAAATAGCCAATGATGAGGCTTATGATAATATATGTCATTGTAACCTCCTTACTTTTATACGTAATCGATAAAAAATTACTGCCTATTATTACTTTAATGGATTTAGGTACATTTTCAACATTTTTTTAATAAAATACTTTTTCTGTTTTGTTTATTAATTTTGGGTCTTCGGAATATATAGTGGAATTACTTTTTTAAGAGTTTGAAAACAATGGATGCCTAAATCGGATTATTTGGTGGAATGTTGAGTGATATGTTATGAGAAAATTAA
>JACYYJ010121749.1_pt1 | contig 11973 bp, 17 predicted proteins | sample 8236861 | NCBI WGS metagenome assembly JACYYJ01 (sample SAMN14103086, study PRJNA606662) | landfill metagenome | isolation source: landfill solid waste | place: India:New Delhi, Okhla landfill site | collected 2017-11-05
CCTGTAAATGATTTGAAAATATTCAATGTATATCCATATTTAAAGGTGTGTCTACTTTTAGGTGTTTAAGGAATTTTGAGAATACGTGAGTATTCGGAAGATAATTTAACTTTATATAAGGAGGACTATAATATTTCTTTTTTTTGGGGAGATATGGAAAATAATTAGATATTTATTGATATAAACGCGGGGGGGATGATGTTGAGGAAACTTATTTGGGTCGGTATTGTTGCGATTTCTGTGCTTATCTATGAGCTATGGGTTGAAAACTCGAGTAATGCAAGGCATTATATAATAGTTTGGTAAAACCTATAATAGATGATCGTAGAATCTCAATTTTTTGGTTGATTGCTGGAATTGCTTTTGTTATCTATCTTTCAGTAAACTATAACAAAGGTAAAAACGAAGAAATTGATAACCTAGAGACGAAACTAGCATCAGAGATGGAAATTTTAATACAAGCTAATAGTCAGTTAAGTAAATATCGTTTAGATGATAACATTTCTATGGTGTTTAGTAAGTTTGTACAAAATAATCCTTATGTAATTGCTATTCAGATGTATCAATTTACGGAGAAGAATTTGAGAGGTAATACGATACTTACCGCTAAATATATTGACGGAGATGTTACTGAGGGTGAGAATATAAACGCCATTCATCAACATAATTATCAATGTAAATCATCCATTGTTCGTCAGTTTAGACAAGCGAAGGAGTTATTCGAACAGGAAGGTGATGGTACATTATTAGTGGATTTTATATTATCGGCTTATGATCAATTATGCAAGGGAACAATTGATGATTTAGATCAAGAAGATGCTGTTTTGTGTTCATTAATGTACCTTTCTCTTGAAATGCTAGAAAATGAATTTGGTGTAAATATGGTATTAGGTGATAAAGAAGAGGAGTTGCGGAAATTACTTGATCATTATCGTACAGGGATTTTTAGAGGTGCAATTCTGAAAGGGACTACTTATACTTTTACACATACAAAGGAAAATGCAAAGTTAGATCGCCAGTACATGACACAAATGGTAACAATTCGTGATGAGAAAAGGATTTTCTTGATCGCGTTAGATTCAAGTGTTCTAGATGCTGATGCGGATGAAAATTTAACTGCCATAAAGGATAATTTGGAAGGACTTTTAAATGAATTAGAAAACGTGTATAATATAGCTAAAGAGAGGGTGGGTGATTGATATGTCAAAAAAGAGTAATGTTATAACAAAACAGGATTCTAATAAAGCTTTAGTAATTAATAGGCTTAAAGCGGCAGGCATAACAATTCACAATGGAAAGAAAACACCTAAAAACGGACGTTATTCAGCTGTAGTTGGAAGTTTAGAGGAAGAGAGAGTATTAAAAATTTAATTATAAATATTTAAAGGGGGGCCGTTAATATGGTCCTCTTTTTTGCATAAACATACTTATATATGGGGAGAAGAAATATGAGGTGATTTCTAATGGGAAGAACAGATAAGAACAGTCATAAGAAAGAAATCATTGAAAAGCTTCAAAAAGCTGGTATTGAAATTCGTGAAGGGAAACCAAGTCCCAAAAATGGACGTTATTCAGCAATAGTAGGTCATTTGCAAAATGAAATCATATTAAACATCCCAAATTGGCCGAATGACTTCAAAGAAAAGAGATAAGGTATAATTTAAAGATGTTGCTCGTGCAATTGTTTATGTGAACAATATTCTTATAAATCATTTTCTTTATAACATTTTCTGACCTATTAATACGTTCTACAGTGTTTTACAAACAAAGTGCTCTTTGGAGCAAACTGCTTTTAAGATACATTTTTTTATCTTACAGTTTGTTACAAAGTTCGCTTTTTTATTTTGCTTCAAATTTAATAAACTGGCTCTATACTAAATGTGGTGTGCCCCCAGTCTTATCAAGGCTTGAAAGATAAGACATAAAATGTACTGAACACCAAACTTTGGTCTAAAATATTTAAGCAGCTAATTGGCTGGTTCAAAGAGAGTGATAAACAACCAGCTAAACAAGGCTTAGAAGAGTGTTTGCGAATCATGGAAACCTCTGGTATGGAGGGGTAACAAAGAGTATCGAGTATCAAAGACATTTAAAAGGTGGAAACAAGAGATAAATTCACCTTTAATATGAGTTTATTATTTAGAGATGGTAACTTAAATAAATATTTTAAGGAGTTAAACAAAACTAATTGCTTGCACCATAGTATTTCGTATTGTTAAAAATTATTGAAATAACTTCGAATCTCCGTCATAAATTGTAATAGATAAGGCGGATAAAACCTGTTTTTTCTGTAGATGAAGTAGATAGGTCTTGGGGTAAATTCTAGGCCGTTAACAGGTAATACTTTCACTTCTTTATTGTCGAAAATTTTCGTCCCTGTTGAGATTGGTAATAGTGCTGCTCCAATTCCCATTTCAATCATTTTGATCATTAATTCAATATGATTTATTTCCATTTTAATAGAAAGGGATATATCATTATTTTCTAACTCAGATTCGATATATTTTCGAATAGGTGTATCTTTTTTAAAGGCAATAAAATCTAGCTGACTTAAATCCTCTGCATTTATTTCCGTGTGCTTTGCATAAACACTATTTATGGGGACGACTAAACATATTGATGTATGAATGCCTAATTTTATACTTTCAATCTTTTCAAATAAATGCTTTGTATCTACCAATCCAAAGTCAAGTTCATATTGGTCAACGAGCTGATAAATTTCCTTGGAGGGGCCGATTTCGTTTATTTCATAGGTAATGTTTGGATAAGATTGACTGAAATTTACTAAAAACTGCGGCATAGTAGTCAACAGAATTTGGAAGCCTCCACCAATTCGGATATGACCAAAATTCGGATGTTTGTATAATTCAACCTCACCTCTTATATCGGAGTACATTTGTAGTAGAGACTTGGTTTGCTCATAAAATATCTTCCCAATCGGATTTAAAATTAATTTTTTCCCTTCCCGATCAAAAAGATCAACTCCAAGCTGACTTTCTAGTTTTTGAATTCGGACTGTTAAATTAGGCTGATTAGCATGCAATCGTTTTGCAGCATCAGATAAAGAGCCGCATTCGACAACAGCAACGAAGGTTTCCAATAAATCGAAAATAATAATCCCTCCTTATACTCGAAATTTATATTGTTTATTAATTATATATATTTTACATATATAAGTTCAATATTTAGAATAGTAAAAAAATGATAATAAACAAATATCAAATGTATACGGGTGAAAGGGGATTACGGAAATGAGGGGTAGGTATAATTTATTGATTATTCTATTAATCTTCTTCGTTATGATGGGCGTGGCATGTAGTAACAAGGAATATAAAAATCAAGAGTTAGGGGATGAAACAGACCAGGCAGATGCGGATTCTGGATCTTACTGGCCAACCGAATCATGGAAGGAAGCAATACCCGAAAGCGTCGGTATGGATCCTACGTTATTATCCGAGATGTTTCAACATATTGAGGAAGAGAATATTCCCATGGAGGGCTTTGTAGTTGTTAAGGATGGTTATATTGTAGCTGAAAAATATGGTGGTGATTATACGGTGGAAACGCCGCATCCTATCTATTCTGTAACCAAAAGTGTAACATCCGCTTTAGTTGGTATTTCCATTAAAAAAGGAATAATAAATAGTGTAGAGGATAATGTATTTGATTACTTAGATCCTAGCAAAATAGACAATATGGATGATTGGAAAAAGGACATATCGATAAAACAACTATTGACCATGCAGTCTGGTCTTGACTTTCCTGAGCAAACTAAAGAAAATTTCTATGACTCTAGCACGTGGAAGGAATTCATGGAAGGTAGTGATCCAACCTATTTTCTCTTAAATCTACCTGTACGAGATAATCCGGGTACTTGGAATTATAGTACGGGTGATGCAAGAGTGATCTCAAGAATTATTCAGGAAGCATCAGATAGGAGTTTGTCAGAATATGCACAAGAGCACCTTTTTAAACCACTTGGAATACAAGCGGATGATGTTGAATGGCCGTCCGATCGATCTGGTACATCATTCGGTGGTACTGGGGTGTTGATGAAGCCAAGAGACATTGCGAAAATTGGCTATCTGTATTTACAGGACGGTGTATGGGATGGTGAGCAACTTTTCCCTGAAGGTTGGGTGGAAGAAAGTACTAAACCACACTCAGATACAGGCGGAAATTTTGATGGAGATAAGTATGGATATTTCTTTTGGTTAAAGAAAATAAATGGTTATAACACCTACAGAGGAATGGGCTTATACGGGCAGTATATGGTGATTGTGCCAGACTTAAATTTAGTTGTTGTACAAACGTCAAGTGGGATGGATGTGGATCCGTTGTTAGAAGAATATATTATTCCTTCGATTCAGAAATAGTTGAGGTGTGTTTATAGCAAATAAAACAGACTACCATTGACAAACGACAATAAACCACCTATATTTTACATTTTAAGGAAACCTTTTCTGTTATAGGTTTCCTTTTTCTTTTTGCGTGCAGATTCAAATTTTTTGTTTAATGCAACTTTTTAATGTTTCAATTCGTTTCATTTATGGAAAGTGGGGGGGAAAGAGGTTCAATGAGCAACAGTCGCGACAGTTTGTTTGTTTTAATTGAGAGAGAGTATAAAGAGCATTATCTCTATTTAAAGAACTTTATTTTTAAACTAACAAATGATGAACAAATAACGGAAGATCTAATACAGGAAACATTTCTAAAAGTTCTGAAAAACCCGGAACAAGTTATAACGGTTACATATTTTCGTAGCTGGCTAATCACTTGCGCAAGAAATCTATTTATTGATCATAAACGGAAGAAAAATCCTTCACTTTTCCAAGATGAAAATGTCATGGTCAAACTAATAGGTAATACCGATAATCCAGAAATTACCTTCGTGGTCAAGGACAGTATAAAACAAGCTTTAAAAGATTTTTCCGAACTAGACCGCTCTATTTTCCTTGCAAAGGAGTATTACGGATACAAGTATGATGAAATAGCTCAGCTCTTAGATGTTCCGGTTAATACGGTTAAATCAAAGATATTCAGATTGAAGAAAACATTGCTTTTAGACAATAAGAGGAGGGGTCAGAATGAGAAATAGCGAAATAATTCATGCCTTAGTTTATGAATTAATGCCCTTATATCAGGACTTAGATGACAATATTCAAAAAATCATCAATGAACATGCTAAAGAGTGTGATGTTTGTAAAGATCAACTGAATAATGTTCGAGATACATTTGACCCTCATGAAGAATCTATTAATGAACAAGTACAAAGTATCGAAACAGCCAAGCCTTCTCCATTTAAAAAACTAATTCTTTTTAAGAGGAGCTTATTCGCACTAATTATTATGGCAAGGTTCTTAATATTAGGAATGATCATTTATTTTGCTCAATCCTATTTAGGGAAGGCGCCCTTAATTACGAGCAGTTTAATATTATTTTATTTTCCTTTTGTATGTTTAACAAATGCCATTCATTATGTTTTCTTTAAAAATAAAGTATTCTGGTTTGTTATTTCATTCGATATTTTCATATTATTATTTTTTGACAATCTATTAATGTACTTTTAGTGAGATTAATTGAAAAGGAGTGTTTTTTATGAAAACATTAGCAATAGTAGGTGGGGTTGTAGGTATTGTAATATCGTTATTTTGTCAGTTGTTTGCTATTATCGATGATTCATATACATTTGGAAACATAGGTTTTTTAGGTGTAATTAGTGGCATAATAGCGATTATAGGTGCTAATTTAATGAAACGAAATAAAAAGTATGCTTCATTCTTACTTTTCCTTTCATGTGTGACGGGAATTATTGCCATCTCCTATTTTTATATTTTACCATCTTTATTAACAGTTATTTCATTAGTTCTTTTAATTAAAAGTAAATAAATGAATATATGGTTTTAATCGTTTGGCTACTTACTGTCTATATATATAAGATTGAAGTGGTACAGTCATATTACGAAACAGATATTATTTGTAAATTTATAGAGAAACAATTGTAAGGAGATTATCTCGTCGAAGAGAAGTAATCGATAGGCAAAGTTGACACAGACCTTCAAGTATTGATGGTCTGTTTTTTATGGAAAAACTGTCACGATACGGATTACGAACAAAATTATTTCACTTATTTTCAGAAAAATCTTGACAATGCTATTGAATAAAATTATATTACATATAACCAATTGGTTATATGTATAAAGTGAGGGATTGATAATGCCAGATATTTATCGAGCATTGGGTGATTTAACGCGACGGCGTATTTTACAAATGCTTAAAACTAGTCAGAAAACGCAAAAGGAAATCGTTGATGAATTTGACATCTCTCAACCAGCTATTAAGAAGCATTTACATGTTCTTTTGGAGGAAGGATTTATTTCCGTAACCATGAAGGGGAAGTATCGTCTCTATTCCTTAAACCTTACCCACCTCCAAATGGCTTTTCAGGAAATGCTTCAGTACACCGGAGAATTACTTGATGAGCAGCTCGTAAATTTAAAAACTTATGTAGAAAAAGGAGAGTTTCGGGATGAACAAGATGAAGGTTAAGGATTCGGTAAAAAGAGAAATTGTTGTGAATGCATCGTTGGAGAAGGTGTGGGATGCGTTGACAAAGCCTGAGCATTTAAATCGTTGGTATACCAAAAATGCAGAGATTGATTTCCGTGTAGGTGGTAGAGGCTTTATGAATCATGGTTGGGGAGCGACAACGGAGGGGATCTATTCCGAAATTGATCCAATGAAGCGTTTTGTTTTGCAAAGCAATAATGGTGATTTTACTACAATTACAACTTTAGAGAATGTAGAGGATGGTATTCGAGTGAGTATTGAATACAAGTCTTCCTTTATAAGTCAAATGGATCAAGCTTCCATCGAAAATATGCTTTTTGGAACAGGTCAATTTTTAGAAAATCTAAAAAGTGTATATGAAACAAATACAGATAATCGCTCCAAGTTTTGGAAGGCATCTATTGGAATTGTACATACGACAAACGATGGGGTGAAAGGGACAAAAGTCATAAAGGTTAAAGAAGGCTCTGTAGCTGAAACTGCAGGAATTAAGCCGGAAGATATTATTATGGAAATTGATAGTGAGGAAATTAATGGCTATGAATCCTTTGAACGAGTTTTGAACAGTAAAACCAATCATGAAGCGGTTACCTTAACCGTAGGAAGAAAAGATGAAAAGCTACAAATAAACTGCCCGGTTGATGCTTATCCAGTGCCATATTAAATTGTTTTAAAAAAAGATGCTACAAGGATAGCATCTTTTTTTATGAACACGACAGGGATTCCAAGTTTTTGTTTTCTATCAACTCTTCAAGTGCATCAGAGCTATTCTTTTGCTCTGTTGATCCATGTCTCGTCACTCTTTGTTTAATCTCCTCAAATGAAACTTCATCCGTATTGCCCCATTCCTTCCAAGGAACCTTATCATAATTATGGTGCTTATAATACTTCCATATAAGTATACTTCCAGGGGCATAATTGTAGGTTCCCATGTTTATTGGATCTGTGATCATCTCACCAGTTTCATAATTGTAGACCACCTCAAAGCGACCATCGGATGATATGAATTTTACATTATGGGCAGCGTCGTATTCGTCTACTTCATACCTGTGATACTTGGCGCTAAATAGTTGCCATTTCCCACATGCTGCTAGTTCTATCATATCTTCTAGTTTTTCAGGTGCACCACTATATTTATTTAATTCATTACGAAAATAATGGATTTCCTTTGTAATATAAGGAAGCTGTTTAACATGTTGATCAAATGTGGCGAAGAAGATGTGAAAATGCTTATGTCCATGCAAAAGCTCTTGATTTTCCACCAAATCATCCATCATACGTGTAAGTATCGCATGTGAAGCTATTGCTTTGGAATGGTCTAAAATATACCACTTTCGATGCTCGGACCGAATTATATCGTATTGCTCCGATAGTTCTAAAAAGTATGTATCAGATAAAAAATCGGCTTCCAATTCCACTTGAATAGGAGGGTATGTAACACTTTTCTTGTAATGACTGTATCCATAGATCAAAATCATCAGCACGAAAACGAGCATAATGGCATTCCTTATCGGTGGTCGAATTTTGATTGTTCTTTGAATTTCCAATCTATTTTTCCTCCAAAATTATCTTTTCAAGGTCTTTTCTTTGTTTTAAGAATTGTATTCGCAGAAAGTTGTTTAACTATATTATAGATGTTTATGATTAATCGGACTATTATAAATAGTTAAAATATGTAAAAATAATATTTGAGACATTACTTCTTCAAGAAGGAGAATCGCTTTTTAAGTGGAAGTAAGTAATTGGATAGTTTCAAAAGAAGGATTAAATAGGTCGAGTGAGGATTGAGCGAAAATGGATGTAATCATAGAGAAGGCAAATTGTCATGATGCAGAGTCATTAGTGAGATTATATCATGATAGCTATTCAGAAAATGAAGAATTAGGGTTTCCTACAAGTGCATCTAAGGTGAAAGTTACAGAGGTGCAGGACTGGATCCAGAACACAATCTTAATGATAGTGAGAGAAAAAATAACTAATACCATAATAGCCGCTGTTAGATTAAAATATCGAGAGGACTGGCAATGTTATGTGTTAGGTAGATTAGCTGTTAAATCAGCTTACAAGGGTAAGGGTATTGCGACAAAATTAATGAACTACGTAGAATCTTTTCTTTTGGAAAGGAACGAAATGAGAATAAGATTAACAGTTGCTCAAACCCATCCATACTTACCTAAAATGTATGAGAATAAGGGTTATCAGATTGTAGGTGAAAGAGTACTAGATTACCTTCCTTATGATGAATATATAATGGAAAAAGTTTTGTAGATTACGAAACATTAAGGATAAAAGGAAACTCTTAAATGAGTACTTTCTAGAGAATCGATTCGATTTACAAGGAGACCTGAAATGAGCCAGAGTATAGTTAGGGAAGAGTATCAACATTTCATGGGAAATTATTTTTATATCAGGAATGTATATGGGAGGATAAAATGAATACGAAATTAACGCATGTTAGAGTAAATGTTAAAAATTTTGATGAGGCGTTGCAATGGTATATAACTATTTTGGGTTTGCAAGTCGCTGGAACTTGGCCACCTGAAAAGCCTAACTATGCACACTTTGAAGCAGACGGAGGTGCTACATTTGCTATTATGGAAGATGAAAACTATCCATCACATGGAAGATTTAATTTTAACGTTGCTAATGTTGAAGAATTATGGGATGAGATAAAAGATAAAGTATCAGTAGTGGAAGAACTTTTTTCAACACCTTGGGGTTCTAAAAAATTCACAATCCGTGATTTAGACGGCAATGAACTAGGATTTGTTCAAGAAGCTAAATAGCTTATTAAAGGGAGTTAAGGTTTAGCCTTCAACTCTTTTTTTATTCCGTTTTGGATAAAGAAGGGAATACAATCCATCCTGTTGAATTATAAACAGATAATATCGTACGGGAGGGCTCGCAATGCTAGATGTACAGGAATCCTTAAAGGAATTTACAAATATGCATAATCAGTTTATTAACGACTGGAGCAATGCAATGCTTACAGGAGATACATCCTTAGTGGATCGAATGACTAGTGATTATTATGTTGCTTTTTTCAATAGCGCACAGGAAAAACCGATTTTCTTCTCCAAACAAGACGCGATAAGTGGTATGGAACAATCCGTCAAGCATTATTTGGGTGCACAAAAAAGATTCGAGAATAGAGTGATTCGATTACGAAATAGTAAAAATGCTGTTGTGTTTTATGAACAATTGATTGTTAAGAATGAGGAGATTTTTGCAAGGTTATTTACGATTGAAAATTGGATGCGTATGAATGAGAAGTGGATGATTGTTAGGGAAACGGAAGAGCGGATTAGCTGATTGTTGAACGAATAGGTATATCAAATTGAAGGATATATTCTAAGGGTGAAGTACGACAGCGGTTTAGGAACAATAGAAGAATAAATGCTGAAAACGATAATTAGAGAGGAAAGAATAATGAGTTTTGATAAGGATAGATATTTTTCGGAAATAGCGTTAAAAGAGGCTGAAAAAGCCCTTAATGAAAATACATATCCAATAGGAGCTGTAATTGTAGATGAAGATGGTAATTTAATAGCTAAAGGACGAAACCAAGTACATCCACATCAAGATGCAACGGCTCACGCAGAAATCAATGCAATACGAAATTCAGGACAAGCCATATTGACTGCGAAAGTGAATCGTCAGAAATTTACTATCTATACTTCTTTGGAGCCTTGTCCTATGTGTACAGGTGGGATTTTATTTGCAAATATTAAAAGAGTAGTTTGGTTGCTAAATGATGATACAGGGTTTGGGGGTTATCGAAAGATTCGAGCAGCAAATGTATTAAATGAAAGGTTCGATGAAGTTGAAATAATGGAAGAACCATATGGGGATTTAAAAATTAGACAACAGGAACTGATGAGTAAGTGGACTGGTAATCCGAACAATATTGTAAATTTACGAAATGCCTTAACTTGACAAAGGATTCATGATGACTTTACCAAAAACTATTGTGTATTCCACGTGCCACCAATATAATAGGTAAAAAGTTCTATTATAATATTTAGTCCGTACAAAGGAGTACATTATGAAAAAAGCAATCATTTTACTTATTATTCTATTTTTAGTTGGTTGTACAAATGATAATAAAGGAAGTGAGTCAGCTAATAGCGAGTTTAATGAATCCGTAAAAACAGCTCAAGATATATCACCAAATGGGGAAATAGAGAAAGTAGACAACACTACTAATGATGAAACGGAAGTGGAATCAGAGAATGAAAGTAAGATTAGTAGTGAAAGTGAAAAAGAATTCCATTCGGTGTATTCTGCAGGATTCCTGAATGTTAGTGAAGACTATGGCACTACCGAATTTCGAATTAATTTGATTCGTCTAGGAATGTCCATTGAAGAGGCATCACTAGAATTTGGAAAACCTGACAGTATCGATGATATGACAGGTCAAGCAAATTGGAGTTTTGTTGATGGTTCTTATGTAGTTGCGTTTGTTATGGATTCAAAGATTAATCATATTGTAGGAAGTGTTCCGTTGCATCTTGTGAGTGAAAAGTCAGATCTTGGCTTAGGAGAACCAACAGCGGTAGATAATGAGACAAATGTTATGTATTATTACCGTGGCTCTGATCAATACTTATCTGCATTTAGAGTAAATGATCGGATGCAATTTGATTTGCAGTATGTGGATGAAAGAGTGAAGAGTTTACATAATTAAAAACCGATAAAATAATCTTAGCTTCGAATCCAATTAGGGTCGGAGCTAATTTATTTTATATATTATTCTGAATTTGTTTAATTTTGTGCTAATATATAGTTTCGTGATGAAGATGTGATGTAAGGAAGGGAAATAAACTGGCTATAGTAAGGAGAATAAAAATGACAAGCACATTCGATAAAAATATTATAGAATCCTATAACAAAAAAGCCTTGGAAAGGAATACTTCAAATGTACAGGACTGGAAGGTTAAAGAAAGAGACAACTTTTTGAGCTACATTCGACAATATAATTGTAACAGTCTACTAGAAATTGGAGCGGGACCAGGGAAAGATAGTCTTTATTTTAAAGAGCAAGGCTTAAGGACCTTCAGTACCGATATTTCACCTGATATGATTAAACTGTGCAAGGAAAAGGGCTTAGATGCAGAGGTTATGAGCTTCTACAATCTTGTTTTTCCCAATCACCACTTTGATTCCATTTGGGCTCTTAATTGTCTACTTCACACTCCAAAGGAAGATATTAAGGACGTTTTACAAGAGATAAAAAGGGTGTTAAAACCGTCTGGGTTATTTTATTTAGGCGTGTATGGTGGAGAAAATTGGGAAGGGGTATGGGAGGAGGATCATTATAGCCCAAAGAGATTCTTTTCCTTTTATGAAGATGAATCTCTAAAAGAATTATTGGTAGAATTCTTCCATATCGAATATTTTGAA
>JACYYJ010119770.1_pt8 | contig 11969 bp, 13 predicted proteins | sample 8236861 | NCBI WGS metagenome assembly JACYYJ01 (sample SAMN14103086, study PRJNA606662) | landfill metagenome | isolation source: landfill solid waste | place: India:New Delhi, Okhla landfill site | collected 2017-11-05
CCATGACGCCGCGGGAGACCTCGCTGTAGAGCCCCTTCGTGGGCGGCAGGTAGACGGCGTGCGGGCAGAGCTTGCGCGCCGCCGCGACCGGCATCGCCGACGAGATCCCGAACCGTCGGGCGGGGTAGTTCGCCGACAGCACCACCGAACGCGGCCCGGCGCCCGCGACGACCACGGGGCGATCGGCCAGCTCGGGCCGGGTCCGCAGTTCCACCGCCGCGAAGAAGGCGTCCATGTCGACGTGCAGCAGGTGGCAACCGGTGTCGTCGGGCCACGTGGAGTCGGTGACCCGGAACCGTTCGTACCCCTCGGGCAGCGCCGTGTTCCGTCCCATGTCGAGACGAGCCTACGTCGCGCCACCGACAGTTCCCGGCGCTCCCGGCCGCCGGGAGCGCGTCAGGCGCGCGTGCGGGCCAACGCGTGCAACCGGGTGGCGACGTCACGCAACGGGCTGGTCACCGCCGCCACGGTCTCGAACTCGGCGAGGTCGCTCTCCCACGACTCCGCCTCCTCCGGCGAGACGATCTCCGACACGACGCCGTCGCCCCGCACGGTCTCGACCGACAGACCCACGTCCGCGAGCAACGCGGTCACCCCGTCGACGTCGAAGCGCCGCAGGACGGTCTCCGCGTCGCCGCTGCGCACGCCGTCGGGCTGCGACAGCAGCTCCCGAGCCTCCACGAGCCGACCGGCCAGCGCACGGTGCAGCACCGCGGCGTGGCGGTTGGCCACGAGCACCGACACCGCGCCGCCGGGCGCAGTGGCCTCGACGATGGACGCCATGGTGCGGCGCGGGTCGTCCACGACCTCCAGCAGCGAGTGCGCGAGCACCAGATCGGCCGTCCCCGGCCTCACGTGCTCACCCAACGCGTCCGCGTCGTCGGCCACGACGGTGATCCGGTCGGCGACACCGTCCTCGGTCGCCCGCCGCTCCAGCGTGGCGAGCGCGTCGAGGCTCGGTTCCACGACCGTCACCCGGCACCCGGCGGCCGCGAAGGGCACCGCCCAGACGCCGCTGCCGCCGCCCACGTCCACCACCACAGGCTCCTGCGCACCCCGGGCCCGCGCGGCACGCAGCTCGGTTTCCAACACCTTCCGCACCGCCGCCGACCCGTGACCGGCCGAAGTCTCCGCTCGCATGGCCCCCAAGCCTAGTTGGGACACCTCACGCGTTCTCACAGTGACCATCCCCGGCTACGCTCGCAGGCGTGCACACGGTCGCCGTACTCAGCCTCAAGGGTGGCGTCGGGAAGACGACGGTCGCTCTCGGTGTCGCCTCGGCTGCGCTCCGCAGGGGAACCCGGACGCTGGTGGCGGACCTGGACCCACAGGGCAACGCCACCGCGACGCTCGATCCGCCACTCACCGACGCCACGCTCGCCGACGTTCTCGAAGCGCCCCGGCTCGGCATCCTGAACCAGGCGATCGCCGCCAGCGGCTGGAGCGACGCCGTCGACGTCCTCGTCGGGTCGGAGGAGTTGGAGCTGCTCAACGAACCCGGCCCTCACGCCCATCGCATGGACAGCCTGGCGCGGGCCCTCGACGAACTGCGCCGCTATCCGCAGGGCAAACCGTACGACCTCGCGATCCTCGACTGCCCGCCGTCGCTCGGGCGGCTCACGCGCTCGGCACTCATCGCCGCCGACAGCGCGCTGCTCGTCACCGAACCCACCATGTACGCCGTGGCGGGCGCGCAGCGGGCGCTGGAGGCCATCGAGTCGATCCGGGCCGAGCACAACCCGCGACTGAAACCGGCGGGCGTGGTCGTCAACCGGCTGCGCAACCGCTCCTACGAGCACGAATACCGCGTGCAGGAACTGCGGGAGTCGTTCGGCAGGCTCGTGATGCCGACCGCGATCCCCGACCGGCTGGTCGTGCAGCAGGCGCAGGGCGCATGCACGCCGATCCACGCGTGGAACTCCCCCGCCGCACAGGAGATCGCGCTGACGTTCAACATGGTGCTGGCGAAGATTCTGCGCTCCGACCGTGCCGGTCGGCACCGGCTGGACGGTGAGGAGCCGGAACCCACGCCACCACCCGCAGGACCTCCGCCGCCGGGCCCGCCCTCAGGCCCGCAGAGAGGCGCTCCGCCACCGCCACACCTGCCCGCGCGGCGCCCGTACGCCCGGCACGAGACGGGCTGACCCGTGCCCGAGGGTGACACCGTCTTCCTCACCGGCGAGCGGCTTCGTGGCGCTCTGGTGGGGCGCACGCTCACCCGCACGGACTTCCGGCACCCGAGACTGGCCACCGCCGACCTGACCGGACGCGACGTGGTGGCCGTCCGCACGGTCGGCAAGCACCTCTTTCTGCGGTTCTCCGACCGCACCAGCCTGCACAGCCATCTCATGATGGACGGTTCGTGGCGGGTGTTCCGCCCGGGACAGCGCTGGTCGATGCCGAGCCACCACGCCCGGGTCGTCCTCGCGCACACGGACGCGGAGGCCGTCGGGTTCCGCGTGCACGACCTCGATCTCGTGCCCACGGAACGGGAGTCGCGATTCGTGGCGCACCTGGGCCCGGACCTGCTCGATCCGGACTGGGGGCCCGACCACGAGAGCACCGCCGCGGCCGCACTGCGGTCGCGTCCGAACCTGGCGATCGGCGAGGCCCTGCTCGACCAGCACGTCATGGCCGGCGTCGGAAATGTGTTCAAGACCGAGATCTGCTTCCTGCTCGGCGTCTCCCCGTGGACACCGGCGTCGGAGGTGGATGTCGATCGGGCGGTGCGGCTGGCCCACCGGCTGCTCACCGTCAACGCACGCCGCCCGCGACGCGTCACCACGGGCATGGACGCGCCGGGACGTCGCAGCTGGGTGTACGAGCGCACCCGGCAGGGCTGTCTCCGCTGCGGCGGAGCCGTCCGGGTGGCCGACCAGGGTGAGGGCACGTGGGCCCGGCCCACTTGGTACTGCCCGCGCTGCCAGCCCGGCCCCGCGCCGGCGTGACCCCCGGCATGACACGGGCATGACACGGGCATGACGATGCCCACCCGCGGGTCGCCGAAAAACGCGTTGCCGCATCCCGCCTCGTGCGCCTAGCGTGGCGATTACACGAGAAGGGAGGTGGTCCAACGGTGAATATCCACAGGACTCGTGAGGTGGCTGTCCACTGACAGCGCACACGGGCCACCCAGTTGACGCGTGTGTCTGCCGGTGAATACCAGGCAGTCACCGGCCCCCAGTGTTTCCGGGAACCGGTCCGTCCCGGGCCCGAACGGCTGACGACGTTCGGGAGTCGCACTGGGGGCTTCACCTCTTTCCAGGGGCGGTCCGTCTCGATCGCCTCGTGCTCCTGGATGCGAGCTGCGTGTCCGCATGACGGATACTGGACGCCGTGCTCTTCGACAGGATCGTCCGGCCCGCCCTCTATCGGCTCCACGCCAACGACGCCGAGGCAGTGCACGAACGCACCGTCCGCCTGCTCGGCAGGCTGGGCCAGGGCAGCCCGCTGACCCGCGCACTCGGCCGGTACTACCGGGTCGACGACCCCTGCACCGTCTTCGGCATCCGGTTCCCGAACCGCGTGGGCCTCGCCGCCGGGATGGACAAGGACGGGCGCGCGCTGCACGCGTGGTCGGCTCTCGGGTTCGGGTTCGTCGAGGTCGGCACCGTCACGCGACACGCGCAGCCGGGCAACCCCCAGCCCCGTCTCTTCACGCTCGACGCCAGTGACGCCGTGCTCAACCGGATGGGCTTCAACAACGCCGGTGCGGCGGCGTTGGCCGGCCGGCTCGCCGCCACGGGCAAGCCCGACATCCCGCTCGGGATCAGCATCGGCAAGTCGAAGGTCACTCCCGTCGAGGAGGCGATCTCCGACTATCGCGACTCGCTCGTGACGCTGTCCCCGTACGCCGACTACGTGGCCGTCAACGTCAGCTCGCCCAACACGCCGGGACTGCGCACGCTGCAGGACCGCGGAGCGCTGACCGAGCTGCTGAGCGAACTGTCCCGCACCTCCCGCGACCTCGCGGCGACGAGCGGGCGCGCGCGGGTGCCGCTGCTGGTGAAGGTGGCTCCGGACCTGTCGTTCGACGCCATCGCCGAACTGCTCGGTGTGTGTCTCGACCACGAGGTCGCCGGCCTCATCGCCACCAACACGACGTTGTCGCGGGACGGACTCGCGCCTCAGGACGCACGGTTCGCGAGCGAGCCGGGCGGACTGTCCGGGCGCCCGCTCACGACGAGGTCGGCGGAGATCGTGCGCTTCGTGCACGACCAGGTGGGCGACTCACTGCCGATCATCGGTGTGGGCGGCATCGGCGGCCCCGACGACGCGCTGCGCATGCTCGACGCCGGTGCGAGCCTGCTGCAGGTCTTCAGCGCGTTCGCCCTCCACGGGCCCGCCGTGGTGAAGCGGATCAACTCCCGGCTCGCACCGCGGCAGGCCGTACGGCGCTGAGGTGGCGCAGGTACGCCCGCCAGCACTCCCACGCGGTGAGGTCGGCACCGTGTCGCGCCGCTGCCGGATCGCAGAGGATCGCGAGCGAGCTCGTCCCGTCGGCCAGGTCCACGGTGCCCAGGCGCATCGGCGCGGGCAGGTGAGCGACGAACTCGCCCAACGCCGCCGGAGCCAGCAGCCATTCCTCGCCGAGCAGGGGACCGCCCTCGGCGGCACCGCGCGCCGGCACCACCCCGGCCTCGGGCGGGTCCTGCTCCAGCAGCATCAGCCGATAATGGCGGGACGTGGTCGCGAAGCCGGTGAACCGCGCCCCCACTCGCTCCAGGTCCACGGCCCGCGGTTGCCCCCGGAGGAAGGAACCGAAGGCGATCAACCGCACTCCGACGTCCGGGTAGGGCCGGGGAGCCTGTGATCCGGTGAGCAGCCCCGCGAGGTCGAGCACCACCTGGTCGTCGAAGGGTTTCGTCAGCAGGCCGACACCGCCGTCGAACCGCAGGGGCAGCAGCATGGCCGCGGTGTCGAGGTGCGTCACCAACCGACTCAGCGAACAGGCCCCGCTGCCCAGCGGCAGCAGGATGGCGTCGTGATATTGCAGGGCGTGCGCGGCACGTCGGCGACAGATGCCGTCGGCGCCCCCACCCGACAGCTCGACCTCGTTCGTCAGTGCGCCCGCCACCCGCAACGTGTCCGCGGTCGCGAGGAGCCGAGCAGCGTCCATCGGTGCGAGCGCGGCCAAGAACGGCCGGTCCGGCACACCGACCCGGGGGTGCTCGCCCGCGCTCAGGCGCACCGACTCCGGCCAGTGCCTGCTGAACCCTCGGGAGCCGGCTCGGGGATCCGGTCCCGTGACCGCGGCGGCCACCTGCTGCGCGACGGCGGCGTCGCGGGCCAGCACCGTGGTGACTCCCGAATCGCTCGTCGGCAGCAGTCCTCGGGTGGGGACGAACCCCACCACTCCGCGACACCCGGCGGGCGGTTCGGTGACGAGCAACGCGTCGAGCTTGCTGAGCGTCTCCACCCGCGCCTCGGAGCCCGGCGAGGGCGAACCGGGCACCGTATGCCCTGCGACCACCGCACCGGCCTGCGCGAGCCGTCCCACGACGACGGGCTCGTCCGGCGCGGCCACCAGAGTCCCGACCAGCGGCAGGCGCTCCCCCAACCTCACCCGCTCGTCGACGGCCTTCGCGTCCACGAGCACGTCCTCCCGGCAGCGCAGCCGCACCAGCGGGGCCGGTCCGAGACCGCGCGAGAGCGCGTCGAACACCGACAGCACGCGCTGGACGGCCTGGCTCGTGGTGATGGGAGGAAGCGGGACCGTGTCGTCGTCGAACAGGAACAGGTTCACGCCGCTGTCCTTTCCTGACAGAGTCTGGCGCGTAGTACCTACCCGGCTCGACCGCCGGTCAACCTGCTCACAGGAGCAGAGCTGTCGTCACGGCGACGACAGCTCACGCAATGCCGACGCCAGTCCGGCGAGCCGGTCCGTGGCGTCGGTGAGGGCCTCCTTGGCCTCCGGCACCCCACTGCTGGAGGCGGCGACGGCCCGCCCCGTGGCCGCGACGAGGGCGCCGTACTCCTCGATGCCCCCGTCGAGCTGTTCCCGCAGCCCTTCGAGAGCGGTGTCCAAGGCCGGTCGCTGGGCCTCGGGGGTGGACGCCCGAGCGCGCTCGACCGATTCGATCCGCGCGGCCAGGGCGCGCAGGACGGCGGCGGCCTCCTCCGCCGTCTGTCGCGTCTGCTCGACCGACAGCGGCGGCACCGCCGACACGGTGCCGCCGGTCGTGGGCGCCGCCAGTTGTGCGAGCAGCTCCGCGAGCGACGCCTCGCTGCGCGCCAACCGTTCCATCGGCTCCCGCGCCAGGGATCCCACCCTCGGCAGCGCCGGCGGTCGCGGCGCCGCCACGACCGTGGTCTTGCTCAGCTGGTACAGGCGGATACCGGAGCGCGTGCCGAGCACCCCGAAGATCACCACGCCGACCAAGCCGCTCAGCGCGCCCTGCCACCCGTCGACACCGCCCGTGATCCCCGTGTAGCCCACGAGGGCGTACAACACGGACAGCAGGGTCAGCACGATCCACAGCGTCAGGGCCCGCGACGTGCGTCGCTTCCGGCGCTCGTGTTTCGCCGCCGGGTCGTTCCACCGCGCCCACTTGTCGCGGACCTCGCCCACCACGGGCGGCACCACGGGCACCGGACGCGCATCCGTGCGCGAGGCGTCGGACGTCCGTTCGGCCGTCGCGCTGTCCGTGTAGGCCCGCACCGCGCGTTGCGCACGCTGGGCGTAGTCGGGCAGACGCTGCAGATGCTTGTCGAACTTCGCGAAGCGCTCGTTCCGTCCGCCCGCCACGGTCACCCCCGCATGAATGCTGCTCTTCTCACGCCTGGTTCTTCTGCCGCTCGGCCTCGACCCTGGCCTGGATCTCCTTCTGGACGTCCGAGGTGGCCGACGACGAGGACGAGGCGCTGCTGTTGCTCGTGGAGTCGCCGCTCGTCACCTGCGCCACCGACTCGCCCTTCATCGAGGCGCGGATCTGCTCCAGACGGCTGTGGCCCGCGAGCTGCGTGGTGGAGTGCTGGACCTCCAGCATCCGGCCCTGCACCGAGTTCTGCGCCAGCTCGGCCGAGCCGAGAGCGGTGGTGTAACGCTTCTCGATCTTGTCGCGGATCTCGTCGAGCGAAGGCGTGTTGCCGGGCGCGGCCAGCTCCGTCATCTGGTTCAGCGACGAGGAGACCTGCTCCTGCATCTTGGCCTGCTCCAGCTGCGACAGGAGCTTCGTGCGCTCGGCCAGCTTCTGCTGGAGCATGCTCGCGTTGCGCTCGACGGCCTGCTTGGCCTGCTCGGCGGCCTGCAGCGCCTGGTCGTGCAGCGTCTTCAGGTCCTCGATCGACTGCTCGGCGGTCACGAGCTGCGCCGCGAAGCCCTCGGCGGCCGTCTCGAACTCCTGAGCCTTCTGCTCGTCGCCCTTGGCCCTGGCCTCGTCGGCGAGCGTCAACGCCTGGCGGGTGGAGGCCTGCAGCTTCTCGACCTCGCCCAGCTGTCGGTTGAGCTTCATCTCCAGCTGCCGCTGGTTACCGATCACCGAGGCAGCCTGCTGCGACAGGGCCTGGTGATTGCGCTGAGCCTCCTCGATGGCCTGCTGGATCTGCACCTTCGGATCGGCGTGCTCGTCAACCTTGGACGAGAACGCCGCCATGAGGTACTTCCAGAACTTCACGAAAGGGTTGGCCATCTCCTCCGCCTGCTTTCTCACGTCCCACAGTTACCGAACGGGGTGACACGAGCGCCCGACCAACGCCAGCGCCTCTCGCGTGCACGACTGCCGTTCTTCGACCCACGTGATCCCCGTGTGGGTTCCATCGTGTCAGGTCGACCGCCGCGGTACCAGGCGACCCCGGCGAAATCAGGGATCCCCCTGACCGTGTCGAGTCCGTTCGGTGACATGGTCGTCACCGAACGGCCCCCCACGAGCATCTATGCGGCCAGGACGGGCTTCGACTTCGGTGCCCGGATCGTGGTCCGGAGAGTGGGCGAAAGCCGGAAGTCCGCGAAGTCCTCACCTCGGCTGCCGGTGGCCAGCCGACCGCCCTCGAAGCTGCGTTCGCCTTCTCCGCTCGCCGCGTCCTCGCCGTCCCCGGCCTCGTTCACGGCGGCGAACTCGTCGGGCCTGGACTCCACCGCCGCGTCGACCCGGTCCAGCGCGGAGACGTCGGCGGCGACGTTGTGCAGCAACTCGCTCAGCGGAAGCTCCAGCGCCTCGCAGATCGACGCGAGGAGCTCGCTGGACGCCTCTTTCTGCCCCCGCTCGACCTCGGAGAGGTAACCGAGGCTCACCCTGGCGGCGCGGGAGATGTCGCGCAGCGTCCGGCGCTTGGTGGTGCGGGCATGACGGAGCCGATCACCGATCGCCTCACGCAACAGCACGGTCATCACGCGCCTCCCTTCCTTGTGTCCACGGTACCGAGACCGGGGGACAAAGCGCAGGTGCACAACGCGATCGTCCGCCCACAGCGAACGCGTGGGTCAGTCGAGGTGTTCTCGGAGCAGTCCGAGAGCGGCCGCGACCGCACCCGCGCGCACCTCCTCCCGGCCTCCGGCGAGGTTCAGGGTCCGCACGGCCCTGGTCTCCGGACCCGCGAGCCCGATGTACACGGTGCCCGGCTCGCACCCGTCCTGAGGGTCGGGCCCGGCGACTCCCGTCAGGCCCAGCCCCCAGTCGGCGGTACAGCGACGACGCGCGCCCTGCGCCAGCTGCGCGGCGACCTCCGGGTGCACGGCACCGTAGTCGGCCAGCAGTGTCTCGTCCACCCCGCCGAGGGTGTGCTTCAGCTCGGTGGCGTAGACGACCAGCCCGCCCCGCAGCACGGCACTGGACCCGGGCACGCGCGTGAGCGTCGCGCACACGAGTCCGGCGGTGAGCGACTCCGCCGCCGCGACCGTCTGGCGCCGGCGCGTCAGCTCGGCCACGAGCCACGCCGCCTGGTCGTCCGCATCGGGGGCGCTCACGTCACCTCCACAGGTCCCTGCCGCGCCACCGCACGGAGCCGCAGCGCGCGGACGAGGTAGTCGACGCCCGTGCCGACCGTCAAGACCAGGGCCGTGCCCAGGAGCACCCACTCGACGGGGTCGACCTGGGCGGGCAGCGGCAACAACACGACACCGATCGCCAGGACCTGCGCCAGGGTCTTGGCCTTGCCTCCCTTGCTGGCCGGGATGACGCCGTGGCGGATGACCCAGAACCGCAGCAACGTCACGGCGAGCTCCCGGCCGAGGATGACGGCCGTGAACCACCACGGCAGCTCGCCCAGCACACTCAGCCCGAGCAACGCCGCGCCGATCAACGCCTTGTCGGCGATCGGGTCGACGATCTTGCCGAAGTCGGTGACGAGGTCGAACCGCCGCGCCACCCAGCCGTCGAGCCGGTCGGTCAGCGCGGCCACCGCGAAGACCGCCGTGGCGACGTAACGCCACGGCGAGACGTCCAGCCCGTCGGAGGTGTCCGCCCCGGCGACGTCACCGGCGAACAGCGCCACGACGAACACCGGCACCAGCACCAAGCGCAACACGGTGAGCACGTTGGCGAGGTTCAGCGTCGGGACGGGAGCCCTCGCGCGGCCAGCGCCCTGGGCCGAGCCGTCGGGCGAACCGTCGGCGTCGTACGTGCCGGCCTTGTCGATACTCACGTCTCAGGGTCCGGGTCACCGGGGGCTGGGTTGATCGGTCGGACGATCAGGTCGACGCCCGCACTGTCCACGACCTCGCAGCGGACGAACTCCCCGACCTTGCACTCGGCGTCCCCGAGCACGACGCACTCCCCGTCGACCTCGGGCGCCTGGTGCGCGGCCCGGCCGACGATCTCCTCGTCGACCGACTCGACGAGCACGTCGACCACCGAGCCGACGCGGTCTTCGGCTCGCTGCGAGGTGAGTTCCTCGACCAGCTCGGACACCCGCCCCACGCGCTCCGCGATCTCGGAGGAGTCCAGCTTGCCGTCGAACGTCTCCGCCTCGGTGCCGTCCTCGTCGGAGTAGCCGAACACCCCGACCGCGTCGAGCCGCGCCTCGGTGAGGAACCGTTCGAGCTCGGCGACGTCCTCCTCCGTCTCGCCGGGGAAGCCGACGATCACGTTGGTGCGGATGCCCGCCTCGGGCGCGTAGGAGCGGATCTGCTCGATCAGCGCGAGGAACGACTCGGTGGACCCGAACCGCCGCATGCGCCGCAGCACCGCCTCGCTGGAGTGCTGGAACGACAGGTCGAAGTAGTCCGCCACGCCGGGGGTGGTCGCGATGACCTTCACGAGGTCCGGGCGGGTCTCGGCGGGCTGGAGGTAGGAGACGCGCACGCGGTCGATGCCGTCGACGGCCGCGAGCCGGGGCAGCAACTGCTCCAGCGCGCGCGTGCCGCCGAAGTCGCGCCCGAGGTCCTTGCCGTAGGACGTCGAGTTCTCACTCACGAGGAACAGCTCCCGCGCACCGTGCGCGGCGAGCCACTCCGCCTCGGCCACGAGCTCGTCGGGGTGCCGCGACACGAACGAACCCCGGAACGACGGGATCGCGCAGAACGAGCAGCGGCGGTCGCAGCCCGAGGCGATCTTGAGCGGCGCGACCGGCGAGTCGTCGAGGCGCGAGCGCAGCACGCGCGGACCCCACCCCGCGTGACCGGGCACGGTGACGTCCGTGGCCGCGGCCTGCCGCTCGACCGGAGTGATCGGGAGCAGCGTCCGGCGGTCGGTCGGAGTGTGCGACTCCACCGTCCGGCCCTGTGCGACGTCGGCGAGCCGCTCGGCGAGGTTCGGGTAGTGGTCGAAGCCGAGCACCGCGTCGGCTTCGGGCAGGTTCTCCGCCAGCTCTCGTCCGTAGCGCTCGGCCATGCAGCCCACGGCGACGACCTTCGCGCCCGTGTCGGCTGCCGCCAGCAGCGTGTCGACCGAATCCTTCTTCGCCTGCTCGACGAAGCCGCACGTGTTCACGACGACGACGTCGCTGTCGGAAGGGTCGTCACTGAGCTCCCAGCCGCCCTCGACGAGGCGGCCGGCGAGTTCCTCGGAGTCGACCTCGTTACGGGCGCACCCCAACGTCAGAAGAGAGACCCGGCGATGAGACGAGGATTCAGAGCTGGACACCTGTTCAGGGTAACGGGCACGTGGCCGCGGTCGAGCACACCCTGGTCACGGACGATCAGCATATGCGTTAGCGTGTATAGTCATGCAACCACCCCTGATTCGGCGCGCACGGATCGCTGACGTGCGCACCATCAAGTCGTTGGTCGATTCCGACGCGGGGCGGGTGCTCCTGGAGAAGAACCTCATCACCCTCTACGAGGACGTGCAGGAGTTCTGGGTGGCCGAGCTCGACGGCAGGGTCGTCGGCTGCGGCGCCCTGCACGTCATGTGGGAGGACCTCGCCGAGATCCGCACGGTGGCCGTGGACCGGTCCGTGCGCGGCCGGGGCATCGGACACGCACTGGTGGAACGGCTCATCGACCTGGCCGTCGAGCTCGGGCTCAAACGACTGTTCGTGCTCACCTTCGAGACCGAGTTCTTCGCCCGGCACGGGTTCACCGAGATCACGGGGACCCCGGTCCCGCGCGAGGTCTACGAGGAGATGCTCCGCTCGGCCGACACCGGCGTCGCGGAGTTCCTCGACCTGCCGTTCGTGAAGCCGAACACCCTGGGCAACACGCGCATGCTGCTGCACCTCGACGACCGGCGGGACGCGCGGACCGGTATCAGTGCGTGAGGACCGCTAGCGCCGCCGCAGCACCGCGCTCACGCGGGAGAGGCGGGACAGCCACCGCGCCGCGCTGACCGGATCGGTGGGCGCGTGGGCCTCCACCAGAGTCGGGTCGGGCTCCGGCGTGGTCGCCGGGACCCGGACGTGGCCGTCGACCGGCTGCACCGCGTCCGAGGGAGCCACCACGTCGCCGTTCAGCAACGACAGGGTGCCGAGACCGCACGCGAACGGGAGCTCGGGCAACGCCGCCGCCAACGCCACCTCGGCGGCCAGCCCGACGCTCGTCTCCAGCGCCGACGACACGACGCACGGCAGGCCGCACGCCTCCGCCACCCGCA
>JACYYJ010039385.1_pt1 | contig 11956 bp, 10 predicted proteins | sample 8236861 | NCBI WGS metagenome assembly JACYYJ01 (sample SAMN14103086, study PRJNA606662) | landfill metagenome | isolation source: landfill solid waste | place: India:New Delhi, Okhla landfill site | collected 2017-11-05
GGCGTCGCCTTCGCGCTGCTGGCGATCAACGCGTTCCTGCCCGAACCGCAGATGTGGGCGATCTACGTGCTCGCCGTCGTCGACGGCATCGCGGGCGGGATCTCGGCGACCGCACTCATGGCCGTCACCCCCAGCCTGATCCCGCGCGACAAGCTCGCCGCGGCCGGTGCGCTCATGGCGCTCACCGCCGATCTCGGCTCCATGATCGGCCCGGCGCTCGGCGGTGTCGTCATCGCCGCCGGTGGTGTGGGTGTGGCCTACGCGCTCGCGGCGTTCACCACCGCGATCACCACCTTCTGCATCACCCGCCTGCCGTCGCTGCCCCCGACGCATGTCGCGGAGGAATCACCGCTGAAGTCGGTGGTGTCGGGCTTCCGGTATGCGGCACACAACCGCGTGGTGGGGCAGGTGCTGATCGTCGGGTTCCTCGCGATGCTGCTGTCCGGCTGGGCCGTGCTGATCCCGGAGTTCGCCGACGAGGTGCTCGGCGTCGGACCGTCGGTGGTGGGCCTGCTCTACACCGCGCCCGCAGTCGGAGCCGTGATCGGCTCGCTGACCAGCGGCTGGACCGGCTCGATCCGCCGGTACGGGCTGGTGGTGTACCTGCTCATGGCGGTGTCCGCCGCCGGTCTGGTGGGTGCCGGCGCGACCGGCGTCCTCGCCGTCGTGCTGCTCGGCCTCGCCGCGCACGGTTTCGGCGACTCGCTCGCGGACGTCGTGCGGTACGCGACCGTCCAGCGCAACACCTCCGACGAGTACCGCGGACGGATCGCGGCCGTGTGGGGCGCGCAGGTGACGGCCGGTACCTCCGTCGGCGCAGTCGCGGCGGGCGTCGTGGCCTCACTGGTGCCGATCTCGATGGCCCTGACCGTCTACGGCGTGGCCGGTGTGGTGATCATCGCGATCATGTTCGTCGCGACCCCGACGCTGCGGCGGTTCGAGGACGCGGGCGATCTCGAAGCTGTGGGCTGACCTGCGGGTCGATGAGCGGGGCCGGGGTGAACCCCGGCCCCGCCTTCGCGTCGATCAGCGCCTTCGCGTCATACCCGTCCGTCGCGCGCCCAGGCCTCCACGGCCGAATACCCTTCGCTGACGCCCTGGGTGTAGGCGACGAGCGCGCCGTACAGCCGGGATCCCTCGGTGGCGAGCTCGATGGTGCCCACCCAGTCGGCAGCGCGTGCCATGACGTGCGCGGAGATGTCCTGCCGGTCGCGGGTCGCGGACGACACGATCCGGAACGCCTCGTCGGCGATCCGGAAGGTCTCGGCGACACCGCGCCAGAAGTACTCCGCGTCCATGGCAGAGCGCAGCGACTCGTAATCCGTCGTGTCCTGCATCGCCGTGGCGTGTGCCAGCCGCTGCAGAGCATGCTCCGCAGCCCCGACGGGGAAGTACGTCACGTCGTCGATGGTGTCCTTGCCGCCGCTTGTCGTTCTCACCGCAGAGATGGTGCCCGATCTCGAGCGAATACGAAACAGCGCGTAGGTAACGGTATAGGCACGCGGCGTGTCGCCTACCCGGCCGCCGCCGGACGGTTCTGGATCAGGCACACGCACGACACCAGCAGGGCGGCGCAGACCAGAACGGCGACGAACACCGGCGCCACGGACGCCGCCAACTGCGCCGCGTCGGGAGCCCCCATCGTGGTCTCGTCCGCTGCTGCACCACCGAGCGCGGCGTTGGCGAGCGCACCGAACACCGCCACACCGACCGCGCTGCCGATCGCGCGAGCGAAGGCGTTCGCCCCCGTGACGACGCCCCGCTCCGACCACTCGACACTCGACTGCGCCGCGATCAGCGACGGGCTGGCGATCAACCCCATCCCGAGACCGACGAGCACGCAGCAGACCGCGACCTGCCAGGGAGCCGACTCCACACCGACCTGCGTCAGCAGTGCCGCGCCGCAGAGCAGCGGCACCGCACCCACCAGGCCGGTGTTGCGGAAACCGATCCGCAGGTAGAACCGGCCCGACTGCGCCGCCGCGATCGGCCAGCCGATCGTCATCGTCGCCAGCGTGAAGCCCGCGACGAGCGCGGTGGTCCCCAGCGCGCCCTGCACGAACGACGGAACGTACGAGGTCAGACCCAGCACGACCGCCCCCACCAGGCACGATACCGCGCTGGTGGTGACGAGCACCCGCCGCGTGAACAGGCGGATCGGCAGGATCGGCTCGGCTGCGCGGGACTCGATCCACACGAACACCGCGATCAGCGTCGCGCCCGCGGCGAAGATGCCGATGCTCGGCGCCGACGTCCACGCCCACGACTGGCCGCCCTCGAGCAGTCCGAGGATCAACAGGGCGGCGCCCGCCGCGAGGGTCGCCGCGCCGGCCCAGTCCACCCGCGGTCGTGGTCCGGCCGGTTTCTCCTCGCGGAAGTTGCGGACGAGCACCCACGCCGCGAGGGCGCACAACGGCAGGTTGACCCAGAAGATCCACCGCCACGACAGGAAGTCGGCGAAGATGCCTCCCACGGCCGGGCCGACCACCGCCGACATGCCCCACACGCTGGCCAGATAGCCCTGCGCCTTGGCCCGCTCGGCGACCGTGTAGATGTCCCCGGCGATGGTCTGCGCCATCGGTAGCACCGCACCGGCGCCGAGTCCCTGCACCGCGCGGAACGCGATCAGCGCCGGCATGCTCCACGACAGCGCGCACAGCACCGAACCCGCCGCGAACACCCCGATCCCGAACAACAGGAGCGGAGTGCGGCCGAAGACGTCGGAGAGCTTGCCGTAGACGGGGACGAGCACCGCCTGCGTGAGCAGGTAGGCGGAGAACAACCACGGGAACTGCGTGAAGCCACCCAGGTCCGCGACGATCGTCGGGACCGCGGTGGCCAGGATCGTGCTCTCGAGCGCCACGAGGGAGGTGGCGAGCATCAGAGCGATGAGGATCGGGCCCCGATCGGACCTGAACCCGACGTCCACCCGCGACGATGCGGCCATGCCACTCCTGTTCTCGCTCGCGTCGCTGCTCCGTCGTGCTGTGACCGAGTGGGATATCCGCCACGGGGTGCGGTACGCCCACTCGATGAGCACTAGGGTGTCAGCGTGCGTCCTTCACTCGAGTCCTACCAACACCTCGCCGGCGGCAAGGTGCGTGATCTGTACGTGATCGACGACGAGCACCTGCTCCTCGTCGCCAGTGACCGGATCTCGGCCTACGATCACGTGCTCGAGACCCCGATCCCCGACAAGGGGCGGGTCCTCACTGCGATGAGCGTGTTCTTCTTCAAGCTGCTCGACGCCACCAACAACCATCTCGCGGGAGAACCCGACGACGAGCGTATCCCCGAGGAGGTCCTCGGCCGCGCACTCGTGGTCAAGCGCCTCGAGATGGTGCCCGTCGAGTGCGTCGCCCGCGGCTTCCTCACCGGCTCCGGCCTCCTCGACTACCAGGCCACGGGCTCCGTCTGCGGTGTCGCCCTGCCCGAGGGTCTCGTCGAGGCCAGCAGGCTGCCCGAGCCGATCTTCACCCCGGCCAGCAAGGCCGCGCTCGGCGACCACGACGAGAACATCTCGTTCGACGACGTCGTCGAGAAGGTCGGCCTGAACCTGGCGATGAAGCTGCGCCAGGACACGCTCGACATCTACGACCGCGCCGCCATGTACGCCTCCGAACGCGGCATCCTGCTCGCCGACACCAAGTTCGAGTTCGGTCTCGACAAGGCCGGCAACCTGGTGCTCGCCGACGAGGTCCTCACTCCGGATTCGTCCCGCTACTGGGACGCGAACGAGTACGAGGAGGGCAAGGTGCAGCCCAGCTTCGACAAGCAGATCGTCCGGAACTGGCTCACCGGACCAGAATCGGGCTGGGACCGCGCCTCCGACACCCCGCCCCCGCCGCTGCCGCAGTACGTCGTCGACAAGACGCGTGCCCGCTACATCGAGGCGTACGAACGTATTTCGGGAATGTCCTTCGACGATTGGATCGGCTGACCGCATATGACCTCCTCGAAGATCACTCCGCCGGTCGCGAAGAAGGTGCCGCTCGAGCGCACCCACCACGGGCACACCTTCGTCGACGACTACGAATGGCTGCGCGACAAGAACGACCCCGAGGTCGTCGCGTACCTGGAAGCGGAGAACTCGTACACCGAGGCGCAGACGGAGCATCTCGCCCCGCTGCGTGAGGCGATCTTCGAGGAGATCAGGTCGCGCACCCAGGAGACCGACATGTCGGTCCCCACCCGGATGGGCAACTGGTGGTACTACGCCCGCACCGTCGAGGGCAAGCAGTACGCGATCCAGTGCCGGTGCCCGATCGCCGACGCCGACGACTGGACACCGCCGAACGTCACGCCGGGTGTCGAACTCCCCGGCGAGCAGGTGCTCCTCGACGGCAACGTCGAGGCCGAAGGGCACGAGTTCTTCTCGCTCGGGGCGTTCTCGATCAGCCACGACGGCACCCTGCTCGCGTACTCGACCGACGTCGTCGGCGACGAGCGCTACACCCTGCGCATCAAGGACCTCACCACCGGTGGGATGCGGGCGGACGAGATCCCCGGCACCGCACCGGGAGCGACGTGGGCGCTCGACCACAGTCACGTCTTCTACCAGACGGTCGACGAGTCGTGGCGGCCCGACACCGTCTGGCGGCACAAGCTCGGCACCTCCGTCGACGAGGACGTGAAGGTCTTCCACGAACCCGACGAGCGGTACTGGGTGTCGATCGGATCGACTCGCAGCGAGAAGTACCTCATGATCTGGGTCGGATCGAAGATCACCACCGAGGGGTGGGTGCTCGAATCCGAGAACCCCACAGGCGAATTCCGCGTGATCCTGCCGCGGCGCGAAGGTGTCGAGTACGGCGCCGAGCACGCCGTGATCGCCGGTGAGGACCGCTTCCTGATCCTGCACAACGACGTCGACCCCGAGACGGGGGAGAAGGCCGAGAACTTCGTCCTCGCCGAGGCTCCCGTCGACGACCCGTCCGCGCTGCGCACCCTGATCGAGCACCGGCACGACGTGCGCCTCGAGGACGTCGACGCGTTCGAGGGACATCTCGTGCTCGGCTACCGCCGCGAGGCCCTCACCCGGCTCGCGGTGTGGCCGTTGACCGACGAGGGCTACGGCACGCTCACCGAACTCGAGTTCGACGAGGAACTCTTCGCCGTCGGACCGGGCGCGAATCCCGAATGGACCCAGCCCACACTGCGTCTGGGCTACACGTCGTTCATCACCCCGAGCCGGATCTACGACTACACGGTGAGCACCGGCGAGCTGGAACTGCTCAAGTCGCAGCCGGTGCTCGGCGATTTCGACCCGACGCTCTACGAGCAGCGCCGCGAGTGGGCGACCGCCGAGGACGGCACGAAGATCCCGCTGTCGATCGTCGCGCGCAAGGGCACCCCCGAGAACGCCCCCACGCTGCTGTACGGCTACGGCTCGTACGAGGCCAGCATCGACCCGGCCTTCTCCGTCGCACGCCTGTCGCTGCTCGACCGGGGCATGGTCTTCGCGGTCGCGCACGTGCGCGGCGGCGGCGAGATGGGCCGGCGCTGGTACGAGAACGGCAAGTCGCTGACGAAGAAGAACACCTTCACCGACTTCGTGGCGTGCGCGCGGCACCTGATCGACACCGGCGTCACGAGCCCGGAGAAGCTGGTCGCCGACGGCGGCAGCGCCGGTGGCCTGCTCATGGGTGCGGTCGCGAACATCGCGCCCGAGCTGTTCGCGGGCATCCTCGCGAACGTCCCGTTCGTCGACCCGCTCACCTCGATCCTCGATCCGTCCCTGCCGCTCACGGTGATCGAGTGGGACGAGTGGGGCAACCCGCTCGAGAACCCCGAGGTGTACGAGTACATGCGCTCGTACAGCCCCTACGAGAACGTCGAGGCCAAGGACTACCCGGCGATCCTCGCGATCACCAGCATCAACGACACCCGCGTGCTCTACGTCGAACCCGCCAAGTGGGTCGCCAAGCTGCGCGCGACGAAGACCGGCGATGCTCCCTTGCTGCTCAAGACGGAGATGAGCGCGGGACACGGCGGTGTGTCGGGTCGCTACGAGAAGTGGCGCGAGGTCGCGTTCGAGTTCGCATGGGTGCTCGAGACGTCCGGCGCCTACCGCGCGGAGGCGTCCGCGCAGTAGCGGCTCGTCCTCGAGCACTACCTGCCGTGAGCTACTCGTATCCGCTCGCTTCTTCGTCATCCGCTACGGCAATTGCTGTAGCGGATGACCGAACTCGTAGCGGATGAGCGCAGCGTCAGTTGTAGGAGTCGAGCATCTCCTGCGGCAGCGGGTCCAGCATGACGATCTGCGAGCCGTCCCAGGTGTACCGCACTGTCGCGGGGCCGCCCTCGGGGCAGCAGAACGGCTCGTCGCCGGCGAGCCAGCGGTACTCCGCCGTGACCGTGTCGTCGGAGGCGTCGACCACCGAGGTGTACGCGTACGGCTCCGACGTCGCAGTACCGAGATAGCTGCCGTCGGCGAAGAACAGCAGGTGTTCGGGGGAGGACGCACTGTTCCCGCCCACCGCGACCAGCCACATCAACGACGGGCAGTCGCCGACGACGGCATCGGTGGAGTCCTCGACCTGCCATGCGAACCCGTCGTCGCTCAGACCCGCGAGCGCGTCCGCGACAGGAGGCGCCGCCGGGTCGAGACACAGCCCGTCGCCTTCGAGCGCCGACGCCTCCCGCGTGGGTTCGATCGGCGCGGGTGCTGCGGTCGACTCGGCAGGTGCAGGTCGCGTCGTGTTCGCGCCGGTGGGCTCCGCGGTCGCGTTTGCGGAGGTCGTGGTGGGGGCGGGCGTCGTATCGTCGTTCCCGCATGCCGCGAGCAACGTCGTTGCGACGACGGGGATCAGGAGCGCGGTCGGTCGGAATCTCACGTGTGTGCCTCCTCGGTGGAGTCGGACGGGTGATCACCCGGTACGTCGCGACTCGCCGGCGCACCCGTTAACGGAGTTATCGCATCGTTGTCGCCTCGTCATCGGGACATCCGCTCCACAATTCGTCATCCGCTACAGCAATTACCGAAGCGGATGACGAACTGTGTAGCGGACGCGCGACCCGCTCACCTGCGCAGTTCGTACCGGACCTGGGGCCGGCCGGCGCGGCCGTACTCGGTGAGGCGGGTCGCGGCTCCGTCGTCGGCGAGCCGTTCGAGGTAACGCCACGCCGTGACGCGTGAGACCCCCACGGCCGAGCCGACTTCCGCGGCGGTGCGCGGGCCGTCGGCGACGTGGAGGAAATCGGTGATCTTCGACAGCGTGTCGGGGGAGATGCCCTTGGGCGTGGACGGGCGGGAACTGCTCGTGCGCAGCGCCGCCATGGCGCGGTCGATGTCGTGCTGACCCGCCGCCGTCTCCGCGTCGCGCAGCGCCGAGCGATAGGCCACGTACTGCTCGAGTTTGTCCTGCAGCGCCGCGAAGGTGAACGGCTTGAGCAGATACAACACCACGCCCCGCGCGACCGCCGTCCGCACGACCTCCAGATCGCGGTTCGACGTGACGGCGATGATGTCGGGGCTCGGGCGACCGGCGCTCAGGCGCGCGGCGACCTCGAGGCCGTTCGTGTCGGGGAGCCCGATGTCGAGCAGCACCAGATCCACCGGCGTTCCCGCCCGCGCCGCCGACACGACCGCCCGCACGGCGTCGCTGCCCGTGTGCGCGACGCCCGCCACCTCGAATCCGTCCACCCTGCCGACGTATTCGCGGTGGGCTTCGGCGATGAGCGGCTCGTCCTCGACGATCAGTACCCGGATCACGATGTGCCCCCGACGGGGATCTCGGCGACGATCATCGAACCCAGCGACGGTTCGGTGCGCAGGGTGCCACCGTGACGCGCGACGACCTGGACGACGAGCGCGAGTCCGAGACCGCGCTGCTCGGATTTGGTGGAGTAGCCGCGCTGCATGGCCCGGGCCAGTACTTCCGGCGACATCCCCGGCCCGCTGTCGGCGACCTCGACGATCATCGACGAATCCTCCTGGCGCACAGTAATCTCCACCCACGGATCGTCCGACGCATGGGAGGCGTCGATGGCATTGTCGATGAGATTCCCGACGAGAGTGACGATATCGCGCGCCGGGATCGGAACCGGACCGAGTTCCGTGTCGTCGGTGACGGTCAGTTCCACCCCTCGTTCGGCGGCCTCATCGATCTTGCCGAGCAGCAGTGCCGACAGCGCCGGTTCGTGGACGGCGCTCGTCAACCTGTCGATCAGATGTTGGGAGACCGCCAGTTCCTGCGTCGCGAAGGCGACCGCTTCCTCCGGCCGGCCGAGTTCGACCATCGTGATGATGGTGTGCAGGCGGTTCGCCGACTCGTGTGCCTGCGCACGCAGCGACTCGGCGAATCCGCGGACCGAGTCGAGTTCGCCCAGGACACCGCGTAGTTCGGTGTGGTCGCGGAGAGTGACGACCGTACCGATGCGTCGCCGGTTCCACACCACCGCATCGCTGTTCACCACCAGGACCCGATCGCGGGTCAGGTGCACCTCGTCGCGTGCCTCGTCGGCGACGGCGAGTTCGCGCACCGTCGCGAGCAGAGCGTCGAACTCCACCGCGCCGACGGGTTCCAAACCGAGCAGCCGGCGGGCCTCGTCGTTGACGATGTCGACGCGGGGGGAACCGTCGGCGGTGCCGAACACCAGCAGCCCCTCACCGATCGAGTGCAGGACGGCGTCGTGGTGTTCGTACATGCGCCGCAGCTGGTCGGGATTCAGGCCGAGGGTCTGCCGGCGGAGTCGCCGGGAGATGAGATAGGCGCCGACCGCCGACACCGCGAGTCCCGCGGCCACGACCCCGACGATGCCCGGAAGCCCCCGCAGGAAGTTCTCGGCGATGCGTTGCCGGGTCACCCCGACCGACACGAAGCCGACCAGGTCACCGTCGTCGGCGTGGACGGGCGCGACGGTGCGGATCGACGGGCCGAGGCTGCCTGTGTACGTCTCGGTGAACGGCGTGCCCGACCGGGCCTCGTCGATGTGACCGGTGTACGGGCGTCCGATCTCGTCGACGACGGGGTGCGTCACGCGGATCCCGTCCGGATCGACGACCACCACGAAGTCGGTGCCGGTCGCCTCGCGGACCTGCTCGGCACGCGGTTGCAGCGCCGCGGTGGGATCGGCCGATTCCAACCCCTCGGCGACCTCCGGGAACTGCGCCATGGTCACTGCGATATCGGTCACGGACCGGCGCGTCGTGTCGTCGGCGTCGCGGCGCTCGTCGACGGCGAACAGGATGCCCGCCACGACCGCGACCACGGTGAACACCACCAATTGGAGGATCAGCAACCGGCTCGCCACGCTCATGGGCTGCCGCATCTCGCGACGTCTCACCGGTCACCTCCCGTGAACACTATGTACACAAACTTCTCCCGCAGTGAGCGGACCACCACCATTTCCCTGTGTGGACGTGATGCCGGTCACCGCCCGGGCGCGGAGAGGCCCTACCAGGGTCCCGTAGTACCCGACCGAACCACGGTCGATTCCCGAGTCCCCGCCGGTGCGTCACCGCATCCCGTTATCCGTGAACATCGCGCGACGAGCCCGCGCATGATCGAAGGGCACTCCATGAGCACCACAACAGCGCGTGGCGAGAAACGCCGCGACCGCACCCACTGGCTGTACATCGGCGTCATCATCGCTGTCGTCGCCGGTATCGCCGTCGGATGGCTGGCCCCGGAGACGGGCAAGTCGCTCGGTGTCCTCGGCACCATGTTCGTCGACCTGATCAAGATGATGATCAGCCCGGTGATCTTCTGCACCATCGTGCTCGGCATCGGGTCGGTCCGGGCGGCGGCGAGTGTCGGCCGGATCGGTGGACTCGCGCTGGTCTACTTCGTGGGCATGTCGACCGTGGCGCTCGCGATCGGCCTCGGTGTGGGCAACCTGCTCGACCCGGGCTCGGGTCTGACCCTCGATCCGGCCAACGCCGGTTCGGGTGCCGAACTCGCCGAGAAGGCGCACGCGGCCGGCGGCACCGTCGACTTCATCGCGTCGATCATCCCGACCACCCTGCTCTCCGCGCTGACCGCAGGCAGTGTCCTGCAGACCCTGTTCGTGGCGCTGCTCGTCGGTTTCGCGATCCAGGGCATCGGCAAGTCGGGTGAACCGATCCTCCGCGGTATCGCCCATCTGCAGAAGCTCGTCTTCCGCATCCTGACGATGATCCTGTGGCTCGCCCCGATCGGTGCGTTCGGCGCCATCGCCAACGTCGTCGGTCAGACCGGACTGAGCGCGGTCCTGCAGCTCGGTGTGCTGATGATCGCCTTCTACCTCACGTGCGTCGTGTTCGTCTTCGGCGTCCTGGGATCGCTGCTGCGGGCCGTCGCCGGTGTCTCGGTGTTCAAGCTCGTGAAGTACCTCGCCCGCGAGTACCTGCTCATTTTTGCGACGTCGTCGTCGGAATCCGCGCTGCCGCGCCTGATCGCCAAGATGGAGCACCTCGGTGTCCAGCGCACCACCGTCGGCGTGGTCGTGCCCACCGGCTACTCGTTCAACCTGGACGGCACCGCCATCTATCTGACGATGGCCGCCCTGTTCGTCTCCGATGCGATGGGCAGCCCCCTGAACATGGGCGAGCAGCTCTCGCTCCTGCTGTTCATGATCGTCGCCTCGAAGGGTGCGGCCGGGGTCACCGGTGCCGGGCTGGCGACGCTGGCCGGCGGTCTGCAGAGCCACCGTCCCGACCTGCTCGACGGCGTCGGCCTGATCGTCGGTGTCGACCGGTTCATGTCCGAGGCGCGAGCCGTCACCAACTTCTCCGGCAATGCCATCGCGACCCTGCTCATCGGCACCTGGACCCGGTCGGTGGACCGTGAACGCGTCGACGAGGTGCTCAGCGGACGGCTGCCGTTCGACGAGAGCATGATGGTCGACGATCACGAGCCCGCTCCCGAGCGCGAACCCGCGAACCTGGAGAAGGTCTCCGTCTGATCCGGCATCCGCTACGACAATGGCTGTCCGCTACGGAAATTTCCGTAGCGGACAGCCATTTCTGTAGCGACTACGCGCCGGCGGCGACGAAACGCTGGTGCAGTTCGCCGATGCCGTCGATCCAGCTGTCGAGCCGCTCACCGGCGCGCAGGTAGCGCTGCGGGTCGCGGCCCGTGCCCACACCGGCGGGTGTGCCGGTGAAGATCACGTCGCCCGGATGCAGGGTGACGTTGCGCGACAGCTCGGCGACCATCGCGGGGACGGAGAAGATCATCTCCCGCGTGTGGCCCTTCTGGACCTCCTCGCCGTCGATCGTGCACCCCAGTTCCAGATCGTCCGGGTCGGCGAACTCGTCGGGGGTGACGAGCCACGGACCCTGCGGGGTCGTAGTTCAACCCGACCGCGAAGACCTGACGGGGCGCGGGGGAGGGTGGGCTCGAGCCGTAGCGGGGACATCGAGGACGAGTTCGACCGGGTCTCCTGATCGCACTCTCCTGTCGGAGCGATGCGGCATAGTTCGGGGAAGAAGCCACGCAACGCTCTTCAACCGCACAACTTCGGGAGTCGCTGTGAAGAACCGAGCTCGATTCGTCGATGTCGAAGGCCGTCCCGCGATCCGCTTCGAGCGGGAGTACCCGTATCCGCAGGAACGATTGTGGAGCGCGGTGACCGACCCGGCCGAACTCTCCCGATGGTTCCCCGCCGCCGTCGACATCGAACTGCGCGAAGGCGGCACGATCACCTTCACCGACGAGCCCGGCGCCGAGCCCACGAAGGGCACCATCCTGGCGTGCGAGCCACGCGGCAGCCTGTCCTACACGTGGGAGAGCGACGAACTGGGATTCACGCTGAACCCGACGCCGCAGGGCTGCCTGCTCGTCTTCGTCAACGTCCTCGGCGACCGGGAGACCGCCGCGATGGTCGCCGCGGGCTGGACGGTCTGCCTCGACGAGTTCGACGCCCTGCTGGCAGGCGAACCGCCGTCGCAGGAGACCGACTCGGAGGCCTGGCGGCCGGTCTACGAGTCCTACATCGCAGAGGGGTTCCCGGCAGGCGCTCCCGTGCCGGG
>JACYYJ010102164.1_pt4 | contig 11947 bp, 27 predicted proteins | sample 8236861 | NCBI WGS metagenome assembly JACYYJ01 (sample SAMN14103086, study PRJNA606662) | landfill metagenome | isolation source: landfill solid waste | place: India:New Delhi, Okhla landfill site | collected 2017-11-05
GATAGGATAACTCAAGAAGTATTAGATCGCACCAATGCCGATCGCACCTTACAGGCGAATATCACCATCGAGGCAGATAGGATAACTCAAGAAGTAATAGACCGTCAAAATGGCGACACTAATACCTATAACAATTCCCGTAGTTACATAGAACAGACGGCTACTAGCATAAGAAGTACGGTATCTACGGAAGTAGCTAGGTTAGATGGAAGGGTTGATCGTGCCGATTCCTTAATAAGTCAGCAGGCTGATGAGATACTCTTAAGGGTTAGGAAGGATGGGATCATATCCAGCATAAACCAAACCGCCGAAACCATCCGTATAAGTGCCACAAAGATAAACCTTGTTGGTGCTGTAACATTTAGCGATTTGGATTATGGATTATCCGCAAATGTCAATGATGGTATTACGGCTAAAGGTAGAACCGACAACTGGATCGATCCGGGAACTACTAGAATAAAGGGTTCCGCAATAAGCACCGGGGACTTCACAGCTTTTAATTCCATCAGTCTAGGTAGTCCCACCACGGCCCCGAAGGAAATCCGTTTACATACTGGATCGGGATTCGGTGATGCGGCGATCATGACTGCAACTGATTATGGGGGAATGGGTCCTGCGTTTATGCTATCGGCTAGTAAAGTAGTCATAGGGGACAATCTGTTTATAGGTACCAGTATTACAACTAATAATCGAGTATTAACCATCGCCGATGTATTAACGGCACGATTCGGGTAAGGGGGATATCATGATAAAAAAACTAGATGATGAGATCGAACTTTACCCGAATGGTCGTTTAAAGAGGCGTAAACGTTATAAGGGTTCGAGAGTTGTACAAAATCAAGGTTATTGGAAAGAGAGATCTTCTGGGGGATCGGGTTCGTCTGGTGGGTTTGACAACGGGTGGGTTTCCTTTGGCGCTATAAATAACCTTGACGGCTCAATAAAGGTATATATTGGTGATTATCTAGATTTGGGAACTTCCCAATCGGGACCGGTATCATCCGTGGAATTGTATATGTGTGATAACACAGTTACTTCTTATGAAGAAGCGATGAATAATTACATCTCAATGCAAAGAACCTCAAGTGTAAGTAACGACTTAGTTCGTTTCGACTTTCCTAGTTCAGTTGTCGGAAATGGGGCGTTGTATAATTGGTTTACTGTTCTACGTTATAGCAATTCTGGTGGATGGTATTCCTGGATAGCCATCTATAATTGGAGAACTCCGTATGCTCTTCCTACCCCGACCGGTCTTCAGGTGCTTTATTATGGAACCGGAGATTATATATTTTCGGCAAACTCAAACTACCCAAAAGCGTATCAATGGATGGAAGTCGATACTTCCGATACCGATTTTCCAACGTATACGGCGTACGAGAGAAATTATTTCTACAGGGTTTGTTGTAATAAGAGTGAGGACGTAAATTGGCGGATGGCCGAAGCGTTCGATAACTACCCCCTACATAGATGGACAAAACCTACAGTAACTATAAAAGCAAGTTTCACAGCCGGAGGTAGTCCTTACCAATCGACCATGATACCAAAACTCCAAGCGGTAATTTCTAATATTAATTCTGCAATCTCGGGCAGCGGGGTTCAACTTCAATATAATAGCACGATATCCGACCAGGATGCTGACATTCTCGTTAAGTTTGGGACTCATGAAGAGTTTGGTTTTGGAACCCCTAATGACGGTTATATTATCGAAGGTACGTGGACGTCCGATTATAACCCGGACGGTTCTATAAGAAAATCTAACGTACAAATCGCAGTTGTACCATACATGGTACAGGTACAGGCAATCATTCTTGAGGAAGTAACCCAGGCAATGGGGACTGGGAACGATGGCGACGAATACGAGATTTCGGCATGGTTTCAAGTTCCACACAGAAATCGACCTACACTACTAACAAACGTTGACGTTAAAATCATGCAAATGTTATACAGCAGGGGTCTCCCCGTCGGTGAGCTACCCCAAGTCGTGGTAAAACGTATAAATTGCATGGGAATCACGGGGCATGCGGGAGGAGCCCATCTTAAACCGGAATGGTTTAAGCCCGGGAAAGAGTATAGGGTTAGAACATGGGCGGTTAATCCTTCGGGTTATTATGCCGACGACTTCTCACCACCAAGCGAATGGGTTCACTTCACACCAGCATTCCCTAACTTTAGGTGGACGTATGAGGGATATTCTTACACAGGATCCACTCCACTCATAATCCCTGGTGGAAGGAAAGTTATAGGGCCTGGTCGTGGATTCTATCTGACAGCCACAGAATGGACTAGTTTCCAAGAGGCGATCAACGAAAGAAGATGGGCAAAAGGTCTATCTATGTTTAGCTTTTTTAACGGATTCAATGGGTTAGGTTCGTTTACGCGTGCCGTTTCGGATACGGATTTTATGTACTACTTCTTCAACCAAGCCCGTAACGCGATTAACGAAATGGCCCCTCGGGTCGCAGTTCCTCCAGCCAAAAACTCAGGAGATGTGATTCGGGCAGAAGATATCAATGGATTAATGGATTCTCTCAATTCAATTTAAAATGGAGGTTTTTGCTAATGAGTGTAATTGAACTAACAAAAGATCAAAAAATTCAAATCATCGATAACCGGAGACTTATTGTGGCTCGTAATATTTTCGAGTTAGAGTTGGATGTTGTGGTTATGACCTCGCAAGGACGCCTCGACGAAGTTGAGGTTTTGAACAAAAGAATGGAAGAGCTTAAGGCTACCGATGCATCTTTGGAGGAATTTATGAATAGTCTGTAATATATTAAATATGTGGACTTACGTTTATAGGGAGGGGTCGTATGACCGAATTGGTGGCGGAGATAGCGTCTTTAAGGGAGCAGGTGAAAACGGCCCTTAAACGTATTGACGCGCTTGAGGAGAGTGTTAAAGTTATGCCTAGGATAGAGACGCTTCTGGAGATCGCCATAGAAACTAATAAAAAACAATCTGATACTCTGAACAATATTAATGCAAATCTTACAAAACTCAATAACAACTACGATACTTTAACACTTAGGATTGGTACGATCGAGGATGACGTTAAGAACACTAGAAATTATTCATCCATAAATATCAATAAGCTGACCACGGAGACTATATTTAAAATAGTACCATCGATTATCGGAGGCATCGTTCTAGCCTGGTTATTGCTTGAGTTTGGTTTGAAATGATGTTGTTTGGGCGATCGAAAATAAAACATCGGTTGCCCTTTTTTGCATTTTCGTAATAAAAACACGTCCTATTATGAAGATATTCATAAATATGGAGGTAACGATCTATGGATGAGTTTATCAAGAAGTTTAATCAGGATTTACAACTTGAAATCGATGAGGCTGAGGAACGCCTTGATCGTATGAAACGGGATTTTCGTACGACAAGATGGTCTTATGTAAAAGAGATGGTCGAGTGTGTTAATCGTATATGGGCACTTGAGGAACGCATAAAAGATGTTAAGGAAATGGGCAAATGGACATTGGAGAACTATAGAGCTGTCGAATAGCCGGTTCTATGTTTTTACATTTTCGCAATAGAAACATAGCCTATTATGAAGTAAACTATAAACTTTCAGGAGTGATAATGTATGTTGGCTGAAAAGTACGTTGATTATGTTGAAATGATGAAACAACATCAGAATGCATTACAAAGCGAACTTTTAAAGCTATGGATGGAGTCGGACCTAACGGTCGATGAACGGGAGTATATGAACGTTCTGATGGATGATTTAAAACGTTTGAACGAATCTATTGTACTTGCAGTACGAACTATGAAAAGACTAATGAGTTGAAATAGTTTACTTAAAAAGGAGGGCCTCGGTCCCCTTTTTTTTTTCACAATCGCAAGAAAAACACAGTCTATTATGAAGACTTACAAAACTATATTTGGAGGTAGTTTAAATGGAAAATATGTTGAATGGTGAAATGTTAGATGAAGCTAAAGTCGGTGATGTTCTTGATAATAGAGCAGCGGGAGTCAAGGGGTTCTTGATTGGAGCTGTTTTTGTCGGGGGCGCATGGATTGGATCTTCTCTATACAAGAGATTCAAAAATAGTAAATCCGAAGAACGAGAATTTGAATTGGTTGATGAGTCGGAAAGGGAGGAAGCTTAGGCTTCTTCTTTTTTTTATTTTTTACATAAGGAGTGATTTTATGACAAAACATGCGCTAAGTCATCGTTTACAATTTCCAATGGGACAATTTAAAGTTGCTAATTACGGAAACGATAATTATGCTATTGTTGTTTTCGACGAATTTAACAACACCCATAGCTCCATCAACCTTCTTAATAAGGAACAATTAAAACAGATTAGGGACGGAATAAGTAGGGTGCTTAAGGACGGAGAAGAGAAATAAATGACGATTGAACAGATGAGAAGTAAACTTCTAGAATGGAATCCATCATGGAACGTAGAAAAGTTTACAAATGTACAAATAGTCGCTATCTATAATAAAGAGAGGAATAAAATCGTTCAGACTATCTTGGAAAAATATTCCAATTCGCAATAAAAACATAGCCTATTATGAAGAAAACTAATAGGAGATGATTGATATGACAAAAACTTTATTGGTTATGTATGTTATCTGTGCGGCAGGTGCTACATTCGCAATGATATGGATGATGTTGATGGTCGGACTTATATTAGGTTTGCTTTGAGAATGGAGGATTAATATCCTCTTTTTCTTTTTCGCAATAAAAACATAGCCTATTATGAAGAAAACTAATAGGAGATGATCAAAGTGAGAATGCCTAAACTCAGGGATATTATTTATGTGATAAGTGGAGTTTGGTTGATTACTATGGGATTAGGAACTATTGTTGACGTTGTTAAGGGTTTGCGCAAATAAAATGCGCGGCTCTTTTTTTTAAAAAACACTTTAAGGGGCGACTTAGAATGGTAAAATTGAGACATGCTATTGAGTTCAAACTTCCGAAGTTTTTGGACACCCGGATTAGCAAGCTTACAGAAGAGGAGAAAGAGAAGATTGGGAACTTGGCGTTGATTTGCGGTGGGGGATTGTTGGTGGTGTCGGTTATTTATTTAACCGGTTATAACAAGGGAATCAAGAGGGCTATTGATAATCGTGGCATATACATAATAAAATCGGGAGGTAATTGAGAATGATGAAATTCTTAGGTCTTATGGTGGTTTGTGGGGTTCTATCTATATTCATGGGACCCCTCCCTTTTGTTGTTGTGATCTTAGCTTATTTGGTCAGTTGGGTATTTCGTCGTTAGTCTAGGACGAACTTGTCGTGGGAGTTATGACCCATAGAGGGGGTGTATAGATGATTAGGATGGTTGTGTATGTGGGTACCGGTAAAGGTTTAAGAGCCTATCTAAAACAACTTCTATTAAATGATGCTAAGAATAATTAATTTTGGAGGGTCGCAAGAAAAACATAGCCTATTATGAAGACTTATAAATTAGGAGGAAATGCCATGAAATTCAATATCAACAAAGAAATGGTACGTAAGGGACTTAAGGTCGGAGGAACTATTGGAAAAGCGATCATTATTGAGGGTATTAAGGGTGTTCTATTGAAGAGCGCAACTAAGGCCATCACTACGTCGTTTGAAGAGGGTTTCGAAGGTGTTAAGAAGCTTACTGTCGAAGACTATGTTGGTAACAAAAAGAAAAAAACGGTTAAAATACTCGGAATTACGAAGTCTGATGGAACTGAGGTCGAAGAATCGGATGTTGCTGCAGCGCTTGAATTCAAAGATGAATTGGAGAAAGCGATGAGTGAAAAGCAGTAACGAACGGGACTTCGGTCCTTTTTTTTAAAAGAGCAATATACATTTATTAACTATTAAAAGGAGGAAGTAAAATGTTCAATAACAAATTCAAGTCTTTAAAGTCGGTTGTTTATGCGGTGGCGTTGCTGTCGGTGATCATTATCACGGGCGCTGGTGTAGATAAGGTGGAGGCGTCGGTTTTGGAGAAACTAACCTCTTTGAGATTGTACGTTAGTCAGGATTCTAGTGAGGCATCCGTGATAGGTTCATTCAACAATGGTGGAACCCCTGGTCTTCACATATCCTCGAGTAAGGTCGTAATCGGTGATGCTGTATATGTTGGATCTAGTCCTGGTGATTCTAGCAGGGTGTTGACAGAAAAAGATTTGGAAAAGATCAAGGCTGATATTTATGAGCGGCTCTATGAAGAATTTAAAGTAAACGGTTGTGTTAAGTAGATCGAATAAATTAATGGAGGGTAATCCATGAAAATTAAAATAATTCGATATATAGAGGGCGGTCCGAAGCAGGGTGATATTCTAGAAGCCCGTTTGATAAGGAGTCAGTTTGGATTGTTTTCGAAGTTTCAAATTTTATCTGATGGAGAGTTTTTGGGTGATTTTGTAGATTGGTTGGATGCTGTCGTTGTCGAGTCTGATAATCCCAAAGAAATTGATGATTTGAAGTAGACTTATAAGATGTGGGAGGGGGGTGTCATAAATCATGCCCCTCTTTTTTTTACAAAATAGGAGGACTGCAAATTGTACTATAAAAATCTTATCATGTTCTTTCTTTTTCTATTCGCTTCTGTTCTATTTGGATTGTATATTACGGTCTACCATTCCACCCTTAACACAACCAATATCGATATTGACGATCTTAATGGGAGAATTGAAGCCTTGGAGGAAGCAAACCAACGTTATGAATCCGAAATTAAACACATCAAGGAAAGAATCGACACCTATGAACTAGAAAACAATGAACTAAAAGACACGACAGTTTCTTACGAAAAGAGTACTGATAAAAAATATAGCGACTCGGAGTTGATGCTTTTAGCCCAATTAATGGAATCCGAATCCGGAAATCAGTCTTTTGAAGGTAAGCTAGCGGTTGGTACTGTAGTTATGAATCGAGTCGAATCTAACGAATTTCCAGATACTATTAGGGATGTCATTTTTCAAAAACGTCAATTTAGTGTGGTTAGTAATGGCAAGATACATAACGAACCCAGCGATGAATCTTTAGAAGCCGCAAAGGATATTTTAGAGGGAACCCGGGTCCTAGACTCGGACGTTTTATATTTCTATAATCCGGATTTAGTCGATGGTAACTGGATTGAGACTCGTAAGATCAGTACCGTAATTGGCGATCACGCTTTTGCTATTTAAAATGGATATCAGGGGAGAAAGGTGGAGGAATTAAAATGTATGCAAATCAATTAATTGGTAAATTGGCGATTCGAACGGGACCTGTGGATAGAGGTAATCAAGAAGTGGGTTTTGGAACTAGTAGTATTATTACTAGAAATATCGATAATAGTTTTACCAATAACCCAATTCTTATTTTAGCGGCAACTGAAAGTCATATCATATATAAATACACTGAAAATGGCAAGAGGTATGTTTTAAATTATGAATTCTGTGATGATAAATGGACGAGCTGGGACGATTTGATGAAACTGGCGGATGAAGAACATATAGAATTGATGAAGAAACTTCAGGAATAAGAGGTGATAGATATGAGTTTATTTTTAGTGGTAGTTAAGCTATTATGTCTTTTAATTGCTATAATGTATTCAATCAGCATAATCATTAAAACGATATACGGACATAGAGTTCACGCCATTCAGGTATTTTTATTCGCTATAGGAATTGTGGGATTTGTCACGATTCATTTTCAATTATGGCAAACCCATTAAAATTCGCAATATAAACATACCCTATTATGAAGGGAGATGGTTAAGTGTTTAATAAACAACTTAAGCGAAATGTTTCAGAATTGGATGTTAGGATCAGTAAGATTTATGAGAGTATTGACAAGGCAGAATCTGATGACGCACGGAAGAAACTGTTGGACCAGGCTAAAGAGTTAGCGGATCTTAGAAATAAATTGTCTGAGGTCAAAACTCGGGAGTCATTGGTACCAATTGTGGTTCCGGGAGTCGTAGGATTGTCTGCGATACTGTTGGTTCTTAAATATGAGGAAACAAGTATCATAACGTCCAAGGCCTGGGGCATGGCTACGAAGATGTTTAGGGGGTATTAACACCCTCTCTTCTTTTTTTTATTTAAAATAATAGGAGGAAATCACATGTTCTATTTGTATTGCGCGGTGCTCGTTGCTTTATTCATCATCGGTTATGAATGTGTAATGACCCGTTTAGAAGATGAAGGTGTGAACGTTGACAGGGATCTTCCCCCGAATTATTCTTTAGAAACTCATGAGGAAAACGATGAGGACTGTGATATTGTGGGGGTTCTTCTATTTGTCCCTAAGGTCGTTGACGAACCACCAAAGCCTGATCTACGTGAACAATATCGGATTTGGGTTGAGAATGCGAGACTCGTAAATGAGGACTATCAACGTAGACACTCAATTCAAACACAAGGGAGCGCATAACGTGTCGAATAAACATATAGCCGTTAGCGAATCCATAAGTAAATTCATAATCAATAAAGAACTTGCCAAAGCGTATCTGGACAAGAACGATTATGAAAAACTTATAGATATCATTGGGTTTTTAAGGATCTGCGATAAGATAGTTGGAGGAGTGGTGACTTCTGAAAATAAAATCAGGGATTCACAGAGCAAGGTATTACCGTAGTCAATGGTACTATTACCTGTTACCAAGGAGATTGACCATTAAATCGAATCCACCGATATATAAATGGCTGTTTTGGGTTTTTAAAATTGAGGGTGTTTAAATCAAATTTCAGAGAAATGAGGAGGTTTTAGATTTTGGATCTGAAAAGGAAAGTTACGATCCTCGACGAGTACGATTGTGTCGTCATGCCTGATAGAATTAGAATTTATATAGATAGCGTCAGAGATCCGAGTTTAGCGGATATTATGTCTGAGCTTTACGACTCTAATGGTCATTTACATTTCGATGGTTCATACTACATCTATAATGGGATCTATCGGATTGATGAAGATGACCAGGGTTATTACTTAGATTTGTTTATCGGTATGTTGGCCCCGGAGGAGCATTCCAAAGTAAATAAAGATTAACTAGGAGGATGTGCTATGGACGATAAAAAAATCATTCAAAAGACGAAGGAACATTTCAAAAGAAATAAAGATCGGTATATTGTTGGTGGGGCCGGATTTATTCTTGGTGGCATCGTTACTTATGTGGTTGCGAAAAGGCCTATCATCCGGAGTCGGGATGTTAAGGTAATTGTAATTGCGTGTCAAAACCAAATGGATTAAACGATCGGCATTGGTTTTCGATTCGCAACAATAACATAGTGTATTATAGAAGAGCGGAAGTAACGATTCTTCTATTTTTTTTTTCAAAACATTACAGGAGGGTCTAAAATGACCAAGGATTATAACAAGATTCAGGTTAAAAACAATATGGAGGTTGAGAAGGATACCGACGATGATTCGAGTTCCCGGGAAACTGAAAGACCTAAACTTCAGGGAGTGGTTGCGAACGCACCGAGAAAGGTTAAACGTTCCTTATTATCTCGCCTCGTTACTGGGCTCGTTGGTCCCGAAGGATTTTCCGGAATCGGAGGTTATGTCAGCGAAGAAATAATCAAGCCGGCTGTTAAAAATATTATTGTTGACGCGGTGACTTCGGGAATTAACATGATTATGTATGGGGATCGTGGAGTGCCTCCTAATCGGGGAGGACGGTATTATAGTGGTGTTGATCATCGTCCTCGTACCAATTACTCCAGCTCGTATTCTTCCAGACCAACGTATGATAAGAGTTATGGACGGGAGCCAACACACGAACCACCTAGGAATAATCTCGTACCGAAGACTTCCCGCTATGGCGTGGAAGAATATATAATTCAGGATCGCTATGACGCTGCCCACGTGTTAACAACACTTACAGAGTGCGCTGATAGATATGGTCTTGTGTCGGTTGCTGATTACTATGATCTCATTAAAGTGGATTCGGACTTCACCGATAATTCTTATGGATGGAGACTCGATTCTATATCGACGGCTAGAATTGTTCCGGTTCGTGGAGGATATATTATTAAGTTTCCACCTGTTGAAGTATTGTAAGTTGATATTTTATCATATTTAAGGAGGTGAGAATTGTCATGAAGAAATCGAATTTTAAAAAAGGTCTACCGGCATATGTTCTAATGACGGTCGGTTCTTTATGTCTTGGTACGGTTTTCTATTTAAGACTTAAACGACGTTCTGAAGTTAAAGCTGAACTTCCTAATGAGGAGGTTTAAATCGCACTATAAAATATAAAAAGAGGAGAAGTATACAACATGACTATTAAAACCATTATTTCAAAAGCAGGTCTTACACTTAAGAAACATTCCCCGGCTATCTTTACCACTATTGGCGTTGTTGGTCTCGGCGCTACCGCTTACTTGGCATATAAATCCCGTGATAAAGTTGAGGCCGTTGTTGAACGGATCGAGGATGCCCGTGAACATGATGAGCCTATCGATAAAGTTGAGGTCGCCAAGGATCTCGCAGAGGCGCTATATCAACCAGTCGTTGTTGGTGCGGTTTCTGTAGCTTGCATTTTAACAGCACACCGAATCCAATCCAATCGCATCAAATTCCTGATGGGGGCGCTTGTTACCGAACAGGCCCGCAATGTTTACTTCCAACAAAAGTATAAAAAGGAGCATGGCGAGGAGGCTTATAGCAAATTCATCACTCCGGTCGACACCGTTGAACGAGTCGAGGTTGGTAAGAACGGTAAGGAGAAGACGACTATTGAGTCGGTGAAGAGGGAAGTCGATCTCACTATCGGTCAATGGTATAGCGATAGCACTGAATATGCGTCGGATGATCATTCCTACAATATCGCTTATATCGATTCCATCAATGAAAAGATGTCGACGCTTCTGTTCCAACGTGGCCATCTCCTCCTTAATGAGGTTCGTGAAGCTCTTGGTTTCGAGCGCATTCGTGCTGGGGCACTTCTTGGGTGGTCTTCCGGTGACTTCTTTAATATTCAGAAACATGTTGTTAACTGCGGGGATGTTGAAAAGGGAGAATCCCTTGAGCAGATCTGGGTCACTTGGACGAATCCGAAGTATATTTATGACGAAGTTGAGTTCAATACCCGCTACTCGATTTACAAGGATTAGAGTATGTTTGCGGCTCTTCGTGGGCAATATGTACAGTTCGTAGTATTCATGGGTGTTGCAGAAAGATATCCTGAATGGTTCATAGAGGAGATAGCCAATCGAGTATTTGTCAATGAAAGCAGATATTGCTTCTGGACATCTCCTCCTGAACGCGATTGCGATTACTACGAGAAAGAAATTATTGAAATGTATTCTATAATAGTTAGAAAGTCTGATGGAAGCACTCATGTGGTGGAGGTCGATACTTTCAACGAACTATATCGGATCTTTCAATTCGATCAATTAGTTAATGGTGGGATAGCAGCATTCATTGACGACTATATCGAATATGTTGAATGCGCCGGGGGGAGTCTGATTGATAGATATCCGAAATGGTTCTACGAATATTTCACTGAATGTTTGAATAATCCAAAAGATAGTGAGTCTTACTTGTTTAGCGTTGACGGACATGGGTATATCACTATTAAAGAACGTTGCGTATTTTTGAGAAATCGCTTCGGAGAGATACGACAGATGCTGTATAAAGATTTTCTGAAATACTACGACCCTAGAATATACGATGAGAACTGGTGGGAAGAACGTCCATTTTGATTAGTGGGGGATTTTTCATTGAGAACCGTACCTTTTCGTAAAAAAGTAGAGAGCCATTTTAAACGCCATAGAAGAAGATATGTTGCTGGCGGGCTTTGTTTATTGATCGGTGGAGTCATCGGGGCGTACTCATTTAGAAATAAGAAGCTGGTCGTAACACCTATACCCGTACCTTTAAAAATCACATATCCTACAAATCTTGAAATGGCCACAAATCCGATTTTTGATAGTGGTCGACAACATGCTATCATAAAACACATAGGTCGGAATGGTCATCCTGGGAACGTTATTTATTGTAACGAAACGAAGCA
>JACYYJ010051567.1_pt1 | contig 11933 bp, 12 predicted proteins | sample 8236861 | NCBI WGS metagenome assembly JACYYJ01 (sample SAMN14103086, study PRJNA606662) | landfill metagenome | isolation source: landfill solid waste | place: India:New Delhi, Okhla landfill site | collected 2017-11-05
CGGCCGCTCCGCTCAACGACCCGCGAAGGTCACCGGCGGGCGCGGCTCAGCTCAGCTCAGCTCAGGCCGGAGTAGGCGTGCAGGCCGTTGAAGAAGACGTTCACGATCGCGAAGTTAAAGATGACGATCGCGAAGCCGGACAGGCCGAGGTAGGCGGCTTTGCGTCCGTCCCAGCCGCGGGTGGCGCGGGCGTGGAGGTAGGCGGCGTAGGTGACCCACACGACGAAGGTGCCGACTTCCTTGGGGTCCCAGTCCCAGGGGCGGCCCCAGGTTTGTTCGGCCCAGATCGCGCCGGCGACGAGGGTGAAGGTCCACAGCAGGAAGCCGACGGCGTTGAGCCGGTAGGCGTAGCGCTCGAGCTCCCCGGAGGCCGGGAGCACGTCGGCCAGCCGGCCCCAGAAGCCGCGGTTCGCGTCCCCCTCGGCGCCGTCCGCCGCCTCGTGCTCACGGCGGCCGCGGCCGCCGGACTCGCCCTCACCGGCACCGCGGGTGCCCACGCAGCGCCCGGCATCCCCGCCCGCGTGAACAACGTGCCGCTCACCCACGAGGAACACCGCGTGGTCGTCATCGGCACCGGTTTCGGCGGTGGTGTGACCGCCCTGCGGCTGGCCCGGGCCGGCGTACGCGTGCACATGCTCGAGCGCGGCATCCGGTGGCCCACCGGACCGAACGCGAACACCTTCCCCCGCGTCGACAACCCCGACAAGCGGTTCCTGTGGCACCGGTCGAACCCCGAGGTGTTCGGTCGCCACCTCGCCTTCGAGCCCTACACCGGTCTGGTCGAGGCGTGCGTCGGCGAGAACATGACGGCCCTGTGCGCCGCCGGTGTCGGTGGCGGATCGCTCGTCTACCAGGGCATGACGTTGCAACCCGAGGAAGCGGTGTTCAACGCCAACTTCCCGAACGAACTCGACTGGACGCGCATGGACCGTGTCCACTACCCGCGCGTCGCACAGATGCTGCGCCTGGCCGTGGCGCCCGACGAACTCGTCGACAGCCCCAACTACGCGACCTCACGCATCTTCGCCGACCGTGTGCGGAAGGCCGGCCTCCCGATCGACAAGATCCCGATGCCGATCGACTGGAACTACGCGCCAACCGCGGCGAGATGGCCCCGGCCTACACCGACGGGTCGGGCGCGATGGGTGTCAACAACGGCGGCAAGCACTCCGTCGACGTCACCTACATCGCGGAGGCCGAGGCCACCGGTCTGGTGACCGTCGCGACGCAGCACGAGGTCACCGACATCGAGCGTCGCAAGGACGGCCGGTGGACGGTGCACGTAGACCACATCGACACCTCCGGTGCCGTCGTCGAGAACAAGATCCTCACCACCGACGCGCTGGTGCTGTCCGCGGGCACCATGAACACCACCCGGCTGCTGATGAAGGCCGCCGCGAAGGATCTGATCTCCGACCTGCCCGACGGCGTCGGCCGGGGCTGGGGTTCGAACGCCGACCGCATCTACCTCTGGACGAACCTCGAGGAGGAGTTCGGCGCGGTGCAGGGCGGCCCCGTCGTCTACGGCAGCAAGAACTGGGACGACCCGAACTCCGCGTACACCGTCGTCCAGGCCTCCATCCCCGGCTTCTACGGGATCGACATGCGCAGCACCGTACTGGTGGGCTACGGCGTCAGTGCGGGTCGCGGGCACTTCGTCTACGACGCCGCTCGCGACGACGCCGTCCTGCGCTGGCCGCACGAAGGGGACTCGGTGCTGCAGACGAGTCACATCGACCCCACCGTGCGCCGCATCGCCGGCGAACGCAGCATCCTCACCGACACCAACTCGATCGTCCCGTCGACCTGGCATCCGCTCGGCGGCGCGAGCATGGGCACGGTGTGCGATCTCGAGGGCCGAGTGTTCGGCCAGCGCGGGCTGTACGTGCTCGACGGCGCCCTCATGCCGGGCAACACCGCCGCGTGCAACCCGTCGATGACGATCGCCGCGGTCGTCGAACGCGCCCTCGACGACATCGTCGTCCGCGACGTCGGAACGGTTTTCTGAGCCCGCCTAGACTCGGGTCGTGACCCGCATCGACCTCAACAGCGACCTCGGCGAGAGCTACGGCCAGTGGCGTCTCGGCGACGACGAGACCATGCTCGACATCGTCACCAGCGCCAACGTGGCGTGCGGATTCCATGCCGGCGACCCGGCGACGCTGCTGGGCACCTGCCACGGCGCCGCGAAGCGCGCGGTACGGATCGGCGCCCAGGTCGGATACAACGACATCGGCGGTTTCGGTCGCCGGTTCATCGAGGTGCCGTCGGCGGATCTCACCGCCGAGATCATCTACCAGATCGGCGCGCTCGACGGTCTCGCCCGGGCGGCGGGCTCGGCGGTGAGCTACGTCAAACCCCACGGCGCGCTGTACAACGCGATCGTCCATCACCGCGAGCAGGCCCGCGCGGTCGTGGATGCGGTGCGCGCTTACGACGCCTCACTGCCCGTCCTCGGACTACCCGACTCCGTCTTTCTCGAGGAGGCCGAACGGGCCGGATTGAGGGTGGTCACCGAGGCGTTCGCCGACCGCGCCTACACCCCCGAGGGGACGCTCGTCTCCCGGCGCGAACCCGGTGCGGTACTGCACGATCCGGACGAGATCGCCGAGCGGGTCCTGCGCATGGTCACCGAGGGGGTGGTCACCGCGGTCGACGGCAGCGACGTCCGCGTGAACGCGCAGTCGGTGTGCATCCACGGCGACTCCCCCGACGCCACGGCGATGGCCGTCGCCGTGCGCCGCCTCCTCGACGCCGAGAAGATCGACATCCGGGCGTTCGTGTGAACGCCCGACACCGCGAGGTCCACCCATGAGAATCCTTCGTGCCGGAGACAGTGCACTGCTCGCCGAATTCGATTCCCTCGACGACGTTCTCGCCCACTTCCGGGCACTCGACCGTGAGCGGCCGCGTGGCGTCGTCGATCTCGTGCCGGCGGCGCGGACACTGCTGGTGTGCTTCGATCCGTCGGAGACCGGTCTGCAGGTCGTGCACAAGTGGGTCACCACCACCGCACCGGTGTCCGGGGACGACATCGACGTCGAGGAGGTGACGCTCGAAGTCCGGTACGACGGGACCGATCTCGAGGAGGTCGGCGAGTTGACCGGCCTCGGCGCGGACGGCGTGATCGCCGCCCACACCGGCAGCCTCTGGACGGTCGCCTTCGGTGGGTTCGCGCCCGGCTTCGCGTATCTCACCGGCGGGGATTCGCGCTTGCACGTGCCGCGCCGCAGTTCGCCGCGCACGTCCGTCCCGTCCGGCGCCGTGGGGCTCGCAGGCGAGTTCTCGGGTGTCTACCCGCGGAAATCGCCCGGAGGATGGCAGCTCATCGGAACCTCCGATGCTCCGCTGTGGCAACCGGACCGGGCCCCTGCGGCGCTGCTGCGGCCGGGCTGTGCGGTGCGCTTCGTCGCGATCTGATCCGACCCTTCGCAGGGGTCAGATACCGAGCACGGCCTTCGCGATGAGGAAGTAGATCACCAGGCCGGTCGCGTCGACGAAGGTCGTGATGAACGGATTGGAGAAGACCGCCGGGTCGGCGCGGATCGATTTGGCCACCAACGGCATCGCACCACCGACCGTGGCGGCGAGAGTGCAGATGCTCACCAGGGTCAGGCCGATCACCGCACCCACCGACGAGTCGTAGACCAGAGACGTCAGGACGAACGCCACCGAACCCAGCAGGACACCGAGGGACAGGCCCACCCGGAACTCGCGGGCGATCACCCCGCCGATGTCGCGGGGTGTCACGTCGTCGAGCGCCAGCGCGCGGGTGACGGTGGTGGCGGCCTGGTTGCCGGTGTTGCCCCCGGTGCCGATGATCAGCGGCACGAACAACGCCAGGGTGACCACCTGACCGAGGGTCGACTCGAACACCTCGAGGACCTGGACCGTGAGGGTCGCGCCGAGGGCCAGCACGAGCAACCACACCACCCGGGAGCGCACCAACTGCCCGACGGGTGTCGCGAGATAGGGCCGGCGCAGCGGCTCGGTACCGCCGATGCGTGCCTGGTCCTCACTGTCGGCGGCCTCGAGGATCCGTAGGGCGTCGTCGACGGTCAGGATGCCCACCAGCCTGGTTTCGCTGTCGACGACGATCAACGCCAGCAGTTTGAGTTCGGCGCAGCGACGCGCGGACTCCTCGGCGTCGTCGGTCACGCGCGCCCAGTAGGGCTCGCTCATGATGTCGGCGACCACCGTTCCCGGAGTCGCACTCATCAGCTCGCGCAGACCGACCACCCCGACGAGCACACGACCGTCGTCCACCACCGGCAGCGTGTACACCGTCTCCGCGTCATCCAGCCGACGACGCACGGCGTCCATCGCCTGCTCCACCGTCATGTCCTGCCGCAACGACACGAAGGCCGGGCTCATCCGCCGGCCGATCGCCCGCTGCGGATAACCGAGGATCGTGGCGGTCACCTCGCGGTCGGTGGGCGGCAGACCGCGCATGAGGGTCGACGCGACCGTCGCGGGCAACTCGTCGAGCAGTTCCACCCGGTCGTCGGGCTCGAGGCCGGCGAAGATCGCGGCCACCTGGTCGTCGCGGAGCCCACGGAGCAGTTCGCTCTGCATGCTCGGGTCGAGCTGCTCGAAGACGTCGATCGCCCGGTCCTTCGGCAGGAGCCGGTAGAGCACCGCGCGGCCCGTCCGGCCGAGCCGTTCGAGCACGTCGACCACCTGCTCGACGCTCAGTTCCGCCACGGCGTCGTGCGCCGCCTGCAGGTCGTCGGCCTCGACGGCCCTCTCGACCAGTCGTGTCGTCGCCGCACGCACGTTCACTTCGTCCACGATCGTCACCTCCGTTCTCGCTCTTCTTCGAACCTAACGCGATCGTTCGGCCGGAGTCCGGCCGTGTGATCGAAGCCGGTGAGTGAGAATGAACATCGTGGCGTGGTTCGATGTGATCTCCGGCGGAATGCTCACGACGGTCCAGGATCGCGGACGTCCCGGTCACGGCTCCTCGGGCCTCACCCGGTCCGGTGCCGCCGACCGGCGCGCACACGACGCCGCGAACCGGCTCGTGGGGAACCAACCGGACGCGGCGACACTCGAGGTGACCGGCGGCGGTCTCGTCGTCCGCAGCGTCGGCGAGACGATCGTGGCCGTGACCGGCGCCCGCGCCGACGTGACCGTGTGCGACCGGCCGGTCGGCGACTGGGCGCGCATCACCCTCCACAACGACGACGTGCTGAGGATCGGCGTCCCGAACGAAGGACTGCGGACCTACCTCGCGGTGCGCGGCGGCATCGATGTGCCGGAGGTGCTCGGCAGCAGGTCCACCGACACCCTGTCGAACACCGGACCGTCACCGGTTCGCGCCGGCGACAGTCTGCTCGTCGGGGCGATGTCGGGCCCCCTGCCCGACGAGGAGCAGTTCCCACCACCGCCGCCGATGGACGACCCCGTGGAGATCCGGGTACGGCCCGGCCCGCGCGACGACTGGTTCACACCCGGATCACTGCGGGCACTGTTCCACGAGACCTGGACGGTGACATCGGAACTCGATCGGGTGGGCATCAGGTTCCACGGTCCGGGTCGCCTGCACCGTGCACGGCACGAGGAGATGCCCAGCGAGGGCATGGTTCCCGGGTCGCTGCAGATACCGCCGGACGGGCATCCGGTGCTGTTCCTCGTCGACCATCCCGTCACCGGCGGCTATCCGGTGGCCGCGGTGGCGGTCGCCGCCGATCTGCCGGTCGCGGCGCAACTGCGTCCCGGACAGCGGGTGCGGTTCGTGCCGGTGCGGTGATCGCCGCGGTGTGACGGTCAGGCGCGCGACCGCACGGACGCGTCGTCCTCGTCGGTCGGGTCGGTGGCCGTCACCCGACGCACGACGGCGATCGCCTCGTCGAGTGCCCGTGTCGCGGGCGGCGAGATGCCGGGCAGGCTGAGATAGCCGTGCACGGTGTCGGGATAATCGGTCTCCGTGACGTCGCCGCCTTTGTCCCTGAGCGCCGCGGCATATCGAACGGCGTTGTCGCGCAACGGGTCGTGCCCGGCGATCTGGACGAGGGCCGGTACGGCGGCACCGGCGAGCGTGCCGCGCAGCGGGGCCGCGGTCGGTGCGTACGGGTCGGCGCCGGCCAGATACAGACGCACGAACGCCCGCATGCCACGGGAGGTGAGCACGGGAGCGTTCGCGAACTGCCGCTCCGACGGGAACTCCTCCTCCATCTCCGTCGCCGGATAGAACAGCAGCTGACCGACCGGCAGTGGACCGCCCGAGCGTCCGGCCACATCGGCGACGACCGCGGCGAGGTTGCCTCCGGCACTGTCACCGGCGACCACGACGCGGGACGGATCACCGCCGAGCTCCGCAGCGTGTGCGACGACCCACCGGAACGCCGACCAGGAGTCCAGCACCGCTGCGGGATAGGGATGTTCGGGGGCGAGCCGGTAGTCCACGGACACCACGACGCACGGGGTCCGCGCGGCCGTGTGGCTCGCCCACCACTCGTTCTGCTCCGGATTGCCGAGCACCCACCCGCCGCCGTGGAACAGCAGAACGACGGGCAGCGGACCCTTCGTCCGCGCGGAGGGCCGATAGATCCGCAGACGGGTCCGGACCGCGGAGTCCTCGGGTGCGAGATCGTCGATCGCCTCGTGCTCGAGATCGACCCATCGGTCCTCGATCCGCACGCCCGGATGCGTCCGTCCCGAGATCAGCCGTCCGACCGGGGACGACAGCAGCTTCGCGCGTGCAGCACGACGTGCCGGGATCTCGTCGACGGACGCCTCGGCGATGGACTTGTCGGCGAAGCGTCCGAGGAACGCGAACACCTTCGTACGGAACGGCAGGGATGCGACCACGAGGACAGACTAGGCCCTCGCGACTACAGATCGGGCGGACTCGATCAGGCCCGACTGCCGCACAGTCCTGTCAGGCCCGGCGCTGCCGCGCGATGTCGGCGAGGACCACACCCGCTGCGACGGAGGCGTTGAGCGACTCGACATCTCCGGCCATCGGGATGGAGAGAACGGCGTCGCAGGTCTCCCGCACCAGGCGCGAGAGTCCCTTGCCCTCCGAGCCCACGACCACGACGACGGGATCGGTGCCGTCGAAGTCGTCGAGGTTGGTGTCGCCGCCGGCATCGAGGCCGACGACGCGGACACCGCGGGACTGCCAGTCCTTGAGCGTGCGCGTGAGGTTGGTGGCACGCGCGACGGGCAGTCGCGCTGCGGCACCGGCACTCGTGCGCCATGCCACGGCCGTCACCGACGCCGAACGGCGCTGCGGGATGACCACACCGTGGCCGCCGAAGGCCGCGACCGAACGGATCACCGCGCCGAGATTGCGCGGATCGGAGATGTTGTCGAGGGCCACGAGCAGCGGACGTTCGTGGTTCTCCGCGGCACGGGCGAGCAGGTCGTCGGGGTGCGCGTAGCGGTACGGCGGCACCTGCAGACCGATGCCCTGGTGCATCCCGTTCGACGACATACGGTCGAGCTCGGAACGCGAGACCTCGAGGATCGAGATGCCCATCTCGGCCGAGCGCTGCACGGCTTCCTTGAGCCGCTCGTCGGCCTCGGCACCGAGGGCGACGTACAGAGCGGTCGCGGGCACACCGGCACGCAGGCACTCGACGACCGGATTGCGGCCGAGCACCATCTCCGGCCCGTCCTCGGCCTTCCGGCCGGCTGCGGGACGACGACCGCCGCCGCCACGCGGGTCGGCAGCCTTGGCTGCGGCCCGGGCACGCCGTGCGGCAGGGTGGTAGGGCCGGTCCTCGGCCCTGGGGGTGGCGCCACGCGGTTCGAGGCCGCGTCGCCGCTGCCCACCGGACCCGACGACCTGGCCCTTCTTCGTGCCGCCCTTACGAATAGCGCCGCGACGCTGAGAATTGCCTGCCATCACTGTCCTGCTTTCAGAGACCACTCGGGTCCGTTGGGCGTATCGGTCACTTCGACCCCCGCAGCTGCGAGGCGGTCCCGCACCTCGTCGGCCACCGCCCAGTTCTTCTCGGCCCGGGCGGTCGTGCGGCGTTCGAGATCCGCTCTGACCAGCACATCGAGTGCCGCGAGCGCGGCCGATCCGGAATCACCGGTGGAGCACCAGTGCTCGTCGAGCGGGTCGACACCGAGGATGCCGAGCATGCTCCGGACCTGCGAGGCGATCTGCACGGCCGTGTCGAGATCGCCGTTGTCGAGCGCCTTGTTGCCCTCGCTGCGCTTGCGGTGGATCTCCGCGAGCGCCTTGGGGACACCGAGGTCGTCGTCGAGCGCTTCGGCGAAGGCCTCGGTCCACTCGCCCACGGGCACCTCCCCCGCACGGTCGCGGGTCTTGAGCACGAACGATTCGAGTCCCCGGTACGCGGCAGCCGCTTCGGCGAGCGCGTCGTCGGAGTATTCGAGCATCGAACGATAGTGGGCACTGCCGAGGTAGTAGCGCAGTTCCTGCGGCCGGACGCGAGCGAGCACGTTGGGAATCGACAGCACGTTGCCGAGCGACTTCGACATCTTCTCGCCGCCCATCGTCACCCAGCCGTTGTGCAGCCAGTAGCGGGCGAAGCCGTCGCCGGCGGCGCGGGACTGGGCCATCTCGTTCTCGTGGTGCGGGAAGACGAGGTCCATGCCTCCGCAGTGGATGTCGAAGGTGCCGCCGAGATAGAAGCCCGCCATCGCGGAGCACTCGAGATGCCAGCCGGGGCGGCCGCGTCCCCACGGGGTGGGCCACGAGGGCTCACCGGGCTTCTCGGCCTTCCACAGCGTGAAGTCGCGGGGGTCGCGTTTGCCGAGTCCGGCGCTCTCACCCTGGTGGACGTCCTCGATGCGGTGTCCGGAGAGAGCACCGTATTCGGGGTAGCTCAGTACGTCGAAGTAGACGTCGCCGTCGGCCGCGTAGGCGTGCCCGGCGTCGATGAGGCGCTGGATGAGTTCGACCATCTGCGTGATGTGGCCGGTCGCACGGGGTTCCACCGAAGGAGGAAGCACACCGAGCGCGTCGTAGGCGCGGTTGAAGGCACGCTCGTAGGTCGCGGCCCACTCCCACCACGGCCGACCTGCCTCAGCAGCCTTGCGGAGGATCTTGTCCTCGATGTCTGTGACATTTCTCACAAACAAGACATCGAGGCCCTTGGTGGAGAGCCACCGACGGAGCACGTCGAACGCAACTCCGCTGCGTACGTGCCCGATATGGGGTTCGCCTTGGACGGTGGCCCCACACAGGTACACCGAGGCCTGGCCGGGGACCAGCGGTTCGAAATCCCGCACGGCCCGCGATTCGGTGTCGTATAAGCGCAAGGTCACGACCGTCGATCCTACCGCTCGTCCTGCTGTGCCAGGACCAGTGCGGTCGCAACCGCGGCCACACCTTCTCCCCGGCCCGTGAGCCCGAGACCGTCCGTGGTGGTCGCCGACACGGAGACCGGACCTCCGAGCGCCTCGGACAGCACCGCCTGTGCCTCCTCGCGCCGCGGCCCGATCTTCGGACGGTTCCCGATCACCTGCACGGCGGCATTGCCCACCACCCAGCCGGCGTCCGCGAGCAGGCGGCGCACCTCACCGAGCATGGCGACACCGGAGGCGCCGGCCATCTCGGGGCGCCCTGTGCCGAAGACCGATCCGAGATCGCCGAGACCGGCGGCCGAGAGCACCGCATCGCACAGAGCGTGCGCGGCGACGTCCCCGTCCGAGTGACCCGCGCACCCGTCGGCGTCCTCGAACAGCAGACCGGCCATCCAGCACGGCCGTCCGGCCTCCACGGGATGGACGTCCGTTCCGATGCCGACACGCACGATGCTCACATCTCCTTCTCGGTGCGGACGCCGGACGCGAGCACGGTCCGTGCCAGCACCAGGTCCAGCGGGGTGGTGATCTTGAAAGCGAGAGGGTCGCCTGCGACCGTGGTGATCCGCTCCCCGAGCCGCTCGACGAGTCCCGCGTCGTCGGTCGCGTCGGCCGCATCGCGGTTGGCCCGCTCGAGCAGGTCGACGTCGAACCCCTGCGGGGTCTGTACCGCGCGGAGGGTGGACCGGTCGGGAGTTCCGGTGACGGTCCCGTCGGCGTCGACGCTCTTGATGGTGTCGACGACAGGCAGAACGGGGATCACCGCGTTGCTTCCGGCCCGCAACGCGTCGACGACCCGGACGAACAGATCAGCGGGGGTGAGCGCACGCGCGGCGTCGTGGACCAGCACGAACCGAGCGCCCGATGCCGCCGCGAGACCCGCGCGCACCGAGTCGGCGCGCTCGGCGCCACCCGCGACGACGGTGACCCGGTCGGCGAACGACTCACCGACGAGCCGGTCCGCCGGCGTCGCCGCCAGTTCGGGCGGCGCGACGATCACCACGCGATCGACCACCGCCGAGGCGAGCATCGCCTCGACCGAGCGGTCGAGCATCGTGCGGCCGTCCAGTTCCACGAACGCCTTGGGCAGTGGTTCTCCCAGGCGAACACCGCGGCCGGCCGCCGGAAGAATTCCGACGACCGGCCCGTTGCGATCGCTCATGTGCAGTTTGCCGATGTCTCGCGCGTCAGGAAGCGGCGGCGAGAACCTCGTCGAGCATGGTTTCCGCCTTGACGTCGTCGGTGCCCTCGGCGAGCGCGAGCTCACCGACGAGGATCTGACGCGCCTTGGCGAGCATCCGCTNNGCTCGGACACGAGGATCTGGCGAGCCTTCGCCAGCATCCGCTTCTCGCCGGCCGACAGGCCGCGGTCCTGATCACGGCGCCACAGGTCGCGCACGACCTCGCTCACCTTGATGACATCGCCGGAGGCGAGCTTCTCGAGGTTGGCCTTGTACCGCCGTGACCAGTTGGTGGGTTCTTCCGTGTGGGGTGCGCGCAGCACCTGGAAAACCTTGTCGAGGCCTTCCTGCCCGACGACGTCGCGAACTCCGACGTACTCCGCGTTCTCTGCAGGTACCCGGACCGTCAGGTCGCCCTGCGCGACTTTCAGAACCAGATATTCCTTCTGCTCACCCTTGATGGTGCGTGTTTCGATTGCTTCGATCAGCGCCGCACCGTGATGGGGGTATACGACGGTGTCTCCGACCTTGAAAATCATGTGTCCCGTGCCCCTTTCGATTCTCCCAGTTTAACACGTGACCACATCGCCCTCGCGTCAACGGTGCAGGTCAGGGGCACCGAGCGGTGAGCGTAGGGCTTGACAGGCAGTCTCTTCCGTGTATCGGGTGACCTCCGACACACTCGTCCGCCGAGGCCTGTCGATCTTGTCTTCCGGGTGCGAATCCGCACGAGATCCGGCCCCGACGTACACAGCGCACTCGGGAACTACTACTCTGCCTAGTGGATTGCGAGCCTTACTCGAGTGGAGGAACCCGTGACTGCTCTCAAAGCGCCGACTCGTCGAGTCGTGACCGCTCTCGCCCTTGCCGCGGGAGCGGCGCTCACGATGTCCGCGTGCAGCGCCGGTCAGATCACCCAGACCTCGACCCAGGTCGCGGCCATCAACGGTTCCAACGTGGACGCCGGCAGCCTCGCGCTGCGCAACGTGCACGTGATCTACCCGAACTCCGAGGAGTACAGCATCGAGCCCGGCGGCACCGCCCAGCTCGGCTTCACGATCGTCAACCTCGACCCGTACGTCGGTGATCGGCTCACCGGTATCTCCACCGATTTCGCAGCCTCGGTCACGGGTGCCCGCCTCGAGGTTCCGCCGCAGTCCTCCGTGGTCGCCGGTGTCTCCGAGGAGAACGCCGCCCTCGTCGNNCGACGAGTCGCCGCGTCCGGACAGCACCGAGGAGACCCCCTCCCCGGCTCCGGATGCCGTCGCCAACAACGTCGAGCTCGTGGACCTCTCCGAGGGTGTCCGCCCGGGCCTGACCATTCCCGTGACCTTCACGTTCGAAGAGGCCGGCGACATCACGCTGTCCGTGCCGATCGACGCCGGCCCGGAGCTCCCCCGCGACGAGTCGGATCTCTCGCCGATCGTGGGCGAAGCACACTAGGACCTTTCTGCAGAAGGGCCC
>JACYYJ010138672.1_pt1 | contig 11920 bp, 9 predicted proteins | sample 8236861 | NCBI WGS metagenome assembly JACYYJ01 (sample SAMN14103086, study PRJNA606662) | landfill metagenome | isolation source: landfill solid waste | place: India:New Delhi, Okhla landfill site | collected 2017-11-05
AGCTCGACCTGCTGGCCCGCGCCGCGGCGGCGCGCGACCCCGGACCGCTCAACGGCGCCCCCGCCTCGGCGTCCGTTCGGCTCGGCGCGCGCTGGGACGGCACGGCGTCCACGGTCCGGAAGGTCCGCTACGGCCGGCGTCCGGTGCTCCGCGGCCAGCTGACGACCACCGACGGGCGCCCGGTCCGCAACGCCGCGATCCGTGTCGGCATCCTTCAGGACCACCGCAGCGCCCAGCGGGTCGAGCACCAAGCGCTGCGGACCGACGCGGCCGGTCGGTTCCGCTGGCGGATGCCGAAGGGCATCGGCTCGCGGCGGATCACGCTCGCCTACTACGAGCACGTCGCCGGAACGTCGCCCGCGGCGAGCGTCACGTTGCGCCTGCGGGTTGCCGCCGCCGTGCGGATGACGCTCGACCGCCGGAAGGCCCGCCAGGGGCAGACGGTGCGGCTGCGCGGCCGTCTGGTCGGCCGTCCGCTGCCCAAGGTCGGACGGATCGTCGAGTTGCAGGCGCGGAACCCGGGACGTAGGTGGATCACCTTCCGCACCGTCCGGGCCAAGCGCTCCGGCCGGTTCGCGGCCGGCTATCGGTTCCGGATGCCGGGTCCCGCGGTCTTCGAGATGCGGGCCCGGGTCCGGAAGTCCGGCGACTACCCGTACGACACCGGGGTCTCGCCGCACCGGAGGATCAGGGTGCGCTGAACCACGACATGACCGGCGGGCCTGCCGTGGCCCGCCGGCGTCGTCCCGCTTCCGCGCCGCCGTCGGACGGGCAGATCCGCCATCCTTTCCGACGATGGCCAGTACCACGTCCCCGCCGCCGGTCGCCGAAGCCGCCGCCCCCGAGCCGCGACGTCTCGGCTGGCTCCGGCGGCGCTTCACCAGCCGTCCCGAGCGCATGCTGCTGGCCGCGCGGATCGCGCTGATCGCGAACGTCGGGATCATGCTGTCCGGCGCGCTCGTGCGGGTGACGGGGTCCGGCCTCGGCTGCTCGAACTGGCCCAAGTGCGACACCCGCGTGCTGCCGACCGAAGCGCACGCTCCGACCTTCATCGAGTTCGGCAACCGGATGCTGACCTTCGGGGTCAGCGCCGCCGCGATCTTCGCGATCTTCTGCGCGCTGACGCTGGTGAACTACCGCAAGGACTTCACCGTGCTCTCCGTGATGCTGCTCGTCGGGGTCGCGGCCCAGGCCGTGATCGGCGGCCTCAGCGTGCTCTACGACCTCGACTGGATCTGGGTCAGCGTCCACTACCTGGCCTCGATCACGCTGCTGCTCGTGCCGGCCGTGATGCTGACGTGGCGGGCCGGGGTCGCCGCCGGGGCCCCGCGCGAGCCCGGCGCTCCCGACCGACTGACCCGCCGGGCGGTGCTCGCGTTGCTCCCGCTCGGGTTCGTCGCCCTGGCCGCCGGCACCCTGGCCACCGCCTCGGGTCCGCACGGCGGCGGCTCGGGTACCGGGGACGTCGTCCAGCGCTTCGACATCCACGGCACCGGCACCCTCGAATGGGTCGTGCAACGGCACGGAGCGATCGCGGCGATCTTCGGGATCGCGGTCGTCGTCGCCTGGGTGCTGGCCCGGACCCGCGGCGCAAGCACCCGCCTCACCCTCACGTTGACGATCGCCGGCCTGCTGGTGGCGATCCAGGGGGTCATCGGCCTGATCCAGTACGGGCTCGAGCTGCCGGCCGGGCTGGTCTGGATCCACGTCGCGCTCTCCAGCCTGACCTGGGTCGCGATCACGTGGGCATGGCAGAACGCCCGCCTCGCCCCGGCGCGAGACGTTCCCCCGACCTGATCCGCCGCGCCCGGCCTCCGGGGCGCTGCGTCGCCGAAACGTTCGGTCGGGCACGCGGTGCCTTGTGACGCCTCACGCGACACAAAGCACCCCGCGCCGGCCGGCAGCCCGCCGCCGGCCGGTCGCCGACTACTCGACCGTGACGCTCTTGGCCAGGTTGCGGGGGCGGTCGATGTCGCGATCGAGCGCCAGCGCGGCGTGGTAGGCCAGCAGCTGCAGCGGGATGTTCAGCAGGATCGGATCGAGCTCCGGCTCGGTCCGGGGAACGACGATCGTCCGCTCCGCCAGGTCCTCCGGGAACGACTCGTGGCCGATCGCCAGGATCTGGCCCGAGCGGGCCTTGATCTCGTGCAGGGTCGAGCGCTGCTTCTCGTTCAGCTCGTCGTCGGGGACCACCGCGACCACCGGCATCGTCTCGCAGATCAGCGCCAGCGGCCCGTGCTTGAGCTCCGCCGACTGGTACGCCTCGGCGTGGAGGTAGGCGACCTCCTTGATCTTCTGCGCCGCCTCGCGGGCGATCGGCCAGCCGCGGACCCGGCCGATGAACATCGCGCTGTCGTACTGCGCGAGCCACTCGGCGGCCTCCTTGATCGCGTCCTCCTGCTCGAGGATCGCCGCGATCTTGGCCGGCAGGTCGCGCAGCGCCTGGATCAGCCGATCGCCGTCGGCGGGCGAGAGGTCGCGGATCCGGCCCAGGTGGACCGCGAGCATCGCGAACGCCACGCAGGTGGACGTGAAGCTCTTGCTCGACGCGACCGAGACCTCCGGCCCGGCGTGGATGTAGACGCCGCCGTTGTTGGCGCGGGCGATCGCGCTGCCGACCTGGTTGATCACGCCGAGCACGCGGGCGCCCTTGCGGGTCAGCTCCTCGACCGCGGCCAGCGTGTCGGCGGTCTCGCCGGACTGGCTGACGGCGATGTACAGCCCGTCGGGGTCGATCACCGGGTTGCGGTAGCGGAACTCGCTGGCCGCCTCGGCGGTCGCGGGGATCCGCGCCAGCTCCTCGATCAGCTGCGCGCCGATCTCGCCGGAGTAGTAGGCCGAGCCGCAGCCGAGGATGTAGACGCGCTTGAACGAGCGCAGCTCGTTCGGCTCCAGGTTCAGCCCGCCGAGCTTGATCGTCGAGAACCGCTCGTCGAGGCGACCGCTCAGCGTCCGCTCGACGGCCTCGGGCTGCTCGCCGATCTCCTTGCGCAGGAAGTGCTCGTGCTCGCCGAGGTCGAACTGCTCGTCGTCGAGGTCGACCAGCTCGCTGACCTTCTGCACCGGCCGGGCGTCGAGCGTGGACGTCGTGAAGCCGTCGGGCTCGAGCAGCGCGATCTCGCCGTCCTCGAGGTGCACCACCTGGCGGGTGTGGCGGACGATCGCCCCGACGTCGGACGCGACGTACATCTCGCGGTCGCCGAGGCCGAGCACGATCGGGCTGCCGAGCCGCGCGACGACGATCCGGTCGGGGTGCTGCGCGTCGAGCACGGCCAACCCGTAGGCGCCCTCGACCCGCCGGAGGGCGGTGCGCAGGGCGTCGACGGGATCGTCGTGCTCGACCGCCGCCTGGCCGATCAGGTGCGCGATCAGCTCGGTGTCGGTCTCCGACCGGGGCTCGATCCCGTCGGCCACCAGCCGCTCGCGGATCTGCGGCGCGTTCTCGATGATCCCGTTGTGGACCACGGCGAAGCGGCCGCTGAAGTCGACGTGGGGGTGCGCGTTGTGATCCGTCGGCGCACCGTGCGTCGCCCAGCGCGTGTGGCCGATCGCGGGGGAGCCCTTGATCCGCTTGGGCAGGGCGGCCTTGAGGTCGCTGACGCGCCCCTTGGCCTTGTGGACCTTCAGGCCGCTGGATCCGGCGACCGCGAGGCCCGACGAGTCGTAGCCGCGGTACTCGAGGCGCTGGAGGCCTTCCAGGACGATGGGGACACCATTGCTGGTGCCGACGTAGCCGACGATGCCGCACATACGGTGGGGTTCCTCCTACGTGTAGACGATCCTGCGCAGCTGCCGGAGCGACAGCGCAGGTGCTGCGAACCGCCGCCGTGCGAGCTCGCCGGAGATGCGGGGAAATATCTCGTCGTTGCGATATCCACGGCTCTGCAGCTCGGTGTGGCGGCGCCGCACGAACTCGGGAACGTCGTCGTCGAAGTAGGCGAGCACCTCGGCGATCACTCGGTCCGCTTCCGCGGGACTGAGTGACGTGCTCTGGGTGAGATGCGCTTGTAGATCGCCGAACGACGACGCCCGAGAGGCGGTCACAGGGGGAGATGGTGACGGATAACGCCGCAACCCGCAATTGCCTGCCCGAATGCGGGCAGAATCGGCGCGTTTTTGCCCGAGATATTGCGGTTCTTGTCGACCGATAGGCAGGTTCGTGCCGAAACGCCGCGACGCGTGACGCCAGCGAGGCGGCGTGCGAGCCTGCGTCGCATGGCGCGTCACGAGGCTCCGGTCGTCGTTCCCGGGTGGCGGATCGCGGTCGCCCGCGGTCCGATCGCGCGGGCCCGCGGACTGCTCGGGCGCCGGGGCCTGCCGCCCCGTCACGGGCTCTGGCTGCGGACCCGCTCGGTGCACACCGCGGGGATGCGGTTCGCGCTCGACCTGGTCTGGATCGGCCGCGACGGCACGGTGGCCCGGGTCGACGCCGACGTCGGGCCCCGGCGAGTGCGGACCTGCATCGCCGCCCGCGGGGTGATCGAGGTGGCGGCCGGCGACGGCACGGCCCTGGCGGCGGCGATCCGCGACGGATCGGCAGCCCCGGACCGTCGGGGGACGCGGAGCACGGGGAACGACGGACAGCCGGGTGACCGGGGGGCGGCGAGGCCGGCCAGCGGTCACCGGAGCTAGCGGTCGTCGCGGTCGCCGTCGTCGGGGTCGCGGTCCTCGTCCCGCTTGCGGGTGCCGCGGAAGACCAGCAGCCCGGCCATGCCGAGGACCAGCGCCATGCCGGCGGCGGTGCCGATGTCGGCGAGCGTGGTGGCGACGACGGTCGTCATGACCGCACGTCCGCGCCGCGCAGCGCCGCGCGCAGTCCGTCCTCGACGCGAGCCGCCGCGTTCTGCCAGGTGTGCTGGGCGACGAAGGCCCGCCCCCCCGACGAGCGACGCTGCCAGTGCTCGCGATCGTCGAGCAGCCGCTCGAGCGCGTCGGCGAGCGCCGGGATCGTCGGCTCGACCAGGTCCAGCGGCGGCTCGTCGCCGTAGGCCACGTCGCTGCTGAAGCCAGCCAGGTCGACGCACGGCAGGCCACAGGCGAGCATCTCCTGCGGGACCAGCGAGTAGTTGGTCAGCGACAGCGTCAGGCCGACCGTCGACTCGTTGTAGAGCGCCGACAACTCGGCCGGGCGCAGCACCCCGGCGTGGCGGTGGGCGAACGGCAGCTCGATCGCGCGATTCCAGCCGAAGACCACGACGCGCACGTCGTCGCGGCGGCGCAGCAGCTCGGTCAGCGCCATCGTCGCCAGCGGGCCCGCGCGGCGGGGCGTGACCGTCCGTCCGTAGAGCGCGATCGTGTCGCGGCGACGCTCGATCTGCGGCTGCGGGTGGTACACGCCGTGGTCGACGCCGAGGTCGAACCAGACCGGGTCGCCGCCGTGCTCGCGACCGATCAGCTCGGCGAGCCAGCGGCTGGCGCAGATCGGCTGCAGGCCGTACGTGTACGTGCGCTCCGCCCACAGCCGCTCGGCCGAGGTCGCGAAGAACTCCGGCTCGTGGTCCTGGATCAGGTAGGCACGGGCGCCCGTGCGGGGCAGCCGGAGCGCGGCGTAGACCGTGTCCCAGCCGGTCGCCAGCACGACGTTGGCGCCGCGCCAGTCGGCGAAGCCGCGGTGGACGGACGCGCGCAGCGACCGGAAGTGGCGGCCGATCTCGGCGGCGATCGCCCCGTCGTCCTGCCGGCGGTGCATCCCGTGCGGGTCGTGCAGCCAGATCGAGCAGCGATGGCCCTGCCGCTCGAGCTGCTCGACCAGGGTGAAGATCGTCGAGTGCCCGCCGCTGCCGGGGCGGAAGCCCGGGACGATCACCGCGACCTCGAGCCCGTCCGCGTTCGGATCGACGGTCCAGGCCGGATCGAGCGGGGCGACCCCGTGGGTCTCGACTTCGGCGACCACGGCGAACGGCTCCCCGTACGGGGCGGCGGCGACCCGCTTGCTGGCGACGACGGCCGACGGCTCGTCGGCGGGGGGGCTCGGCGGGGACGGCGGGGTCACCGCGTCGTCGTTGCGGCGGCCCTCGAGCGAGACGGCGCGCTGCAGCGGGGCGGGGATCCGGTCCGATCGCCCGCCCGCCAGGGCCGCCAGCCGACGGCCGCCGTGGTGGCGCAGCGAGCGCAGCATCCAGCGGCGCCGGGTGCCCTGCGGCACGCCCTGCTCCTGCAGCCAGCCGCCGTCGTTGCGGGCCGCGTGGACCGCGTCGCGCAGCATCCCCTTGGGGTAGAACGAGGTGCGGAAGCCGGTCGTCTCGTGGAGCCCGCGGTACTCGTCGAAGTAGCGGCGCATGAACTGCAGCCACGGGTAGTCGTGGGCGTGCAGCGCGGCGGCCTGGGGCTGGTAGGCCTTGAGCCAGCCGGCGGCGAGGGCGTCGCGGGCGAACGCCTGGTCCTCGGCGTAGGCGACGTCGCGGAACGGCAGCTCGAGCAGGACCGAGCGCCGGTAGGCGGCGTTGGCGTTGGAGAGGAACCCCGGGTTCCAACCGGGCTCGTCGAGCCGGCGCTGGACGTGGACCCGGCCGTCGGGCGAGAACGGCCCGAAGAAGTCGATCAGCTCGCGGGCGATCATCGGACTGGTGTCCGGCCGCGGGACGTGCGGCCCGAACGCCGCGGCGACCCGCTCGTCGACCGCGAACGCCGCGACATAGGCGTCGAGCCAGCCGGGCAGCGGGGTCGCGTCCTGGGTCAGGAAGCAGACGATCTCGGCCTCGACGCGCTGGACCGCGAGGTTGCGGGTCCGCCCGTGGCCGAACGTCGCCGGGTCGATCTCGAGCACCGCGGCGCCGGCGGCGCGGGCCGCGGCGACGGTCCCGTCGGTCGATCCGGAGTCGATCACCAGCAGCTCGTCGGCCCCCTGCGCGGCGGCGGCGCGGAAGACCTCGTCGGCCAGCGGCATCCCGTCCTTGGTCGGGATCACGATCGCGGTGGTGGGCCGAGCGCTGGAGGCAGTCACTGGGCGGAACCGTACCGGGCCGTTCACGGCAGGGCGTCGCGTGACCGCGGGGGCAGCCTCTACGCTGTCCGGTTGTGAATGAGCCCGCGCTCGTCGTCCAGGACCTCGACAAGACGTTCCGGATCCCCAAGCAGCACGTGCACACGCTCAAGGAGCGGGCGCTGCATCCGTTCCGTTCGTCGGACTACCGCGAGTACCCGGTCCTCAGGGACATCTCGTTCGAGGTGCAGCGGGGCGAGTTCTTCGGGATCGTCGGCCGCAACGGCTCCGGCAAGAGCACGCTGCTGAAGTGCATGGCGGGGATCTACCGGCCCGAGCGGGGACGGATCCAGATCGCGGGGCGGCTGGCGCCGTTCATCGAGCTCGGCGTCGGCTTCAACCCCGACCTGACCGCGCTGGACAACGTGATCATCAACGGCGTGATGATGGGCCTGTCGCCGCGCGAGGCGCGTCGGCGCTTCGACGAGATCATCGAGTTCGCCGAGCTCGAGGACTACCTCGACATGAAGCTGAAGAACTACTCGTCGGGGATGCAGGTCCGGCTGGCGTTCTCGGTGATGGTCCAGGCGTCCGCCGACGTGCTGCTGATCGACGAGGTGCTGGCCGTCGGCGACGCCGCCTTCCAGCAGAAGTGCCTCGACGTCTTCTACCGGCTGCGTGACGAGGGACGGACGATCATCCTCGTCACCCACGACATGGCGGCGGTCGAGCGCTTCTGTCACCGCGCGATGTTCCTCCAGGACGGCGACATCCGGATGATCGGCGACCCGGCCGAGGTCGGGCGGGCCTACCTGGCCGCGAACTTCGCGGAGGGCGACGAGGCGGTCGCGACCGACGTCAGCGGGAGCGGCGAGGGGCGCGTGGTCGTCGAGACGCGGGTCGAGGACGAGACGGGGGTGCCGGTGACCGCGCTGGCCAGCGGACGCCCCGTGGCGGTCGCGGTGCACCTGCGCGCCCTGGAGCCGATCGACCACCCGACCCTGCTCGTCCAGCTCCGCGACGCCGAGCACGCCGTGGTCACGGGCGCGCGCGTCGAGCTCCACGACCACGGGCCGCTCGCCGCCGGGCAGCGACTGCGGGTCGACGTCGCCTGGGAGCTCACGCTCGCCGACGGGCACTACGACGTCGGCGTGCTGCTGACGCAGGGCACCGCGGAGGTCGAGGTCGTCGTCGACGCGCGCTCGGCCGCCGAGGTGACGATCCACTCCGCCGAGCGCGAGGTGGTGGGCCTGGTCCAGCCACCGACGCGCGTATCGGTCACGTCCCCCCAGCAGGAGCCCGCCGCATGAGCCTCGAGATCGAACCCGCCGTGGCGACCGACGCCGCGTCGCTGCGCGAGATGCGGGGGCCTGCGGCGCTCGGCGGCGGGGGACGGCGCTTCTGGTCGCTGACCTGGATGGTCGCCGTCACCGAGTTCCGCCTGTCGTACTTCGGGTCGGTCTTCGGGTACCTGTGGACGTTGATGCGGCCGCTGATGATGTTCGGCGTCTTCTACACCGTGTTCACGCAGATCATGGACCTGGGGGACAAGATCCCGCACTACCCGGCGATGCTGCTGCTGAACATCATGCTGTACCAGTTCTTCGCCGAGGCCACGACCAGTGCGGTGACGTCGGTCCTCGCGCGGGAGAACCTCGTCCGCAAGATGCAGTTCCCGCGGTTGGTGATCCCGCTGTCGGTGGTCCTGACGGCCCTGATGAACCTCTCGGTCAACATGATCGCGGTGCTCGGGTTCGTGCTGCTCAACGGGGTCGAGGTCCGCTGGACGTGGCTCCTGCTGCCGGTCGTCCTGCTGCCCCTGGTGCTCTTCGCGACCGGCGTCTCGATGATCCTCGCCGCCGCCTTCGTGAAGTACCGCGACGTGCTGCCGGCCTGGGGCGTCGTCACGCAGGCGCTGTTCTACGCGTCGCCGATCCTCTACACCGTGGACGTCGTCCGTGAGCGCAACCTTCCGGCGATCGAGACGGTCCTCCACACCAATCCGCTGACCGGGATCATGGAGGGGGCGCGGCTGGTGATGATCGACCCGAACGCTCCCGGGGCGATCGCGTCGTGGGGCGGGTGGTCCCATGCGGTGATCCCGATCGGGATCATGGTGTTCTCGTTCGTCTTCGGCCTCTGGTACTTCAACCGCCAGGCCCAGACCGCGGCCGAGCTGCTCTGATATGGGCGGTCCGCGGCGCCGGGGCAGCGCCCCGACCGGACGCGGACCATAGACTCCCGGCGGTGCCTGCTGCATCGTCTCGTGCCGGCGACGGGCGGACCCCCGACGAGCGGATCCCCGTGCTCTACCTGGCCCCCTGGGTGGACCTCGGAGGCTCGGACAAGGGAACGATCGACTGGTTCCGGTCGATCGATCGCACCCGCTGGGCCCCGTCGCTGATCACCACCCAGCCGTCGCTCAACCGCTGGATCCCGGATCTCGCGCCCTACGCCGACGAGATCTGGACGCTGCCCGAGCTGATGGCGGGGGCGGAGTTCGTCCCGTTCATCCTCGGCTTCATCGAGAGCCGCGGGGTCCAGATCCTGCACGTGATGAACGCGCGGATCGGCTTCGATCTGCTGGTTGACATCCAGAGCCTGCCCGACCCGCCCGCGACGGTGGTCCAGCTGCACGCCGAGGAAGCCGACCGCTCGGGCTACGTGCAGTACGTGGCCAACCGCTACGACGCGATCGTCGACGCGTACTCGCTGGTCAGCCAGCACCTGGCCGACAGCATGCGCGACTACGAGGTCGGCGCCGAGAAGCTGCGGGTGCTGCACCTCGGCGTCGACGCGACGGGGGAGTTCGATCCGGCGCAGGTCGCGCCGTACGAGGAGCGGCGGAGCGTCCCGCGGATCCTCTGGCCGGGCCGCCTGGTCGCGCAGAAGGACCCGCTGCTGACGGTCGACGTGGTCGCCGAGCTGGTCCGCCGCGGGGTCGCGTTCGAGCTGACGATCGTCGGCGACGGTGACCTGGCGGAGGACACGCGTCGGCGCGCCGACGAGCTCGGTGTCGCCGACCGGTTCGCCTGGCACCCGCCGTCGAAGGAGATGCCGCGCTGGTACCGCAGCTCCGACGTGCTGCTGATGACGTCGGTCTTCGAGGGCATCCCGCTGGCGCTCTACGAGGCGCTGGCGATGGGCGTCCCCGCGGTGGTGCCCGCGCTGCCGGGCAACGTCGAGCTGCTCGACGGCGGCGGGGGAGCGCTGATCGAGCCGCGCGACGATGTCGCCGCCTACGCCGACGCGCTGGAGCGGCTGCTGACCGACGACGACCACCGGGCCGAGGTCGGCGCGCTCGCCCGTCGGCGGATGCTCGACGGGTTCACCGTCGAGGCGATGGGCCGCGCCCACGACGCGCTCTACGAGGAGCTGCTGGAACGGCGCGCCGCCGCGCCGGCGGCGCCGCCGCGCGAGGAGTGGGAGACCGACGAGACCGCGATCGAACGGCAGGCGGCGGAGCTCGGCGTCCGTCCGACGCTGCGCCTGCCGCGGGAGCGCGAGGACGACCCGGACCGCTCGGTGCTGGTGGTCGTGCCGTGCTTCCGGCACGGGCAGTACCTGGAGGACGCGCTGGCGTCGGTGCGGCGCCAGACGCTTCCCGCGGCCCGCGTGGTCGTGGTCGACGACGCGTCGGACGACGCCGAGACGATCGCGGCGCTGGAGCGGGTCGAGCGCGCGGGCTGGGCGACGGTCCTGCGCCAGCCCGAGCGGGGTGGACCGAGCGCCGCGCGCAACCGCGCGCTGGAGGGCGCGACGGAGCGCTACGTGCTGCCGCTCGACGCCGACGACGAGCTGTTCCCGTGGACCCTCGAGTCGATGGTCGCGCAGATCGAGCGGGCGCCCGAGAACGTCGGCTTCGTCTACCCCAACGCGCAGCACTTCGGGCACCGCAACGACGCGTACGAGCCGCCGGCCTACAACCTGCACGTGCTGCTCGACAACAACTACTGCGCGGCGACGAGCCTGTTCGACCGGCGGGTCTTCGCCGCGGGGATCGGCTACGCGGAGGAACTGACCCACGGCCACGAGGACTGGGATCTGATCCTGACCCTGGCCGAGCACGGGGTGATCGGCGAGCGCGCCCTCGAGCCGTCGTTCCGTTACCGCAAGAAGGGCTTCAGCCGGGTCAGCGGCGTCAACCACGCCCAGCTCTCGCCGGCCGAGACGATGGCGCGTCGGCACCCGCGGCTCTACGGTCGTCGCGACGCGATCAAGGCGGCGTGGGCACCGGCCCTGTCGGTGATCCTGCAGGACGGCCCCGACGGCGACGCGTGGGCGTCCAGGTGCGTGGCCGATCTGCAGCGGCAGGGACTCCGCGACTTCGAGGTGATCGCGACGATCGACGGCCCGGCGGACGGGTCGGTCTGCTGGAACCGGGTCCGGCCCGAGCAGCTCGTCGAGGATGCCGGGATCCGCACGGCGCGCGGTCGCTTCGTGGTGATGCTCGACCCGCGGGCGGCCGACGCGCTGGCGCAGCCGTCGCTGCTCGAGCAGATCACGCGGACCGCCTGGATGCCCGATCAGGAGTCGCGATTCGTGCTGACCACCGCGATCGGGCGGGGCGGGCCGCTGACCTGCGTGACGCCGGATGACCTGGACCGTGCCACCCCGGTCGGCGTCGCCTGGCGTCGCGACCCCGAGATCCCCCCGGCGATCGAGGCCCTCGACGAGGAGTACGACAAGATCGGCCTGGCGCCCGTGCGGCTGCGCCCCGGTCGGCCGGCGATCGAGCAGATCGCCGAGCAGTGGGCCCAGGAGGGCGTGGTTCGATGGAGGACGGTCGCATGAGCACGGATCGACGGACCGTCGAGGTCCCGCTCGAGTTCGAGCGGCGCGACGACCCGCACGACGAGTGGATCCGCCGGGCGCTGGCCTGGGAGGCGCCGCGGCTGCCCGGCCTGCGCCGGGGCATGCCCCGGCGTTGGGGCGGCGCCGCCACCTGGCAGCCGGCGGACACGACGCTGCTGAGCCGTCACCGTTCGGACGACGGCG